>Ga0256842_1002831_pt1 | contig 12022 bp, 13 predicted proteins | sample 4559240metaG_FD_185973 | JGI IMG/M metagenome (GOLD analysis project Ga0256842, IMG submission 185973) | Hydrothermal vent microbial communities from Guaymas Basin, Mexico - 4559-240 | ecosystem: Environmental > Aquatic > Marine > Hydrothermal vents | place: Mexico: Guaymas Basin | collected...
ACTATATCTCTTAAAAAATTAAGTGCTTCTAAGATTGTTGTCTTTCCTGAAGCATTAGGCCCATAAATCAAAGCCAATCTTAATATTCGTAGTTTTTTAAAGGGCTTCACAACATAATATTCCTCCAGGTCATTCGAACTCGTGGCTTCAAATGAAAGGGTAATTTTTTCTTTAATTACCTTAAAATTCTTAATTGAAAAATTTATTATCATAAGAATTTTTCCTTTGTTTTTGCATAATAGATACAAATTTTAAATATAAAAATAGAAATTAGTCAAATTTTTATTACGATCTTCACCAATTCTCGGTGAGGGACAAATTAGATCATTTTAGATGTGTTATCTCCTTAGTTTGATTTAAGGAATTAGATGTTTTTTATGGTGCAGCAATCAAGTTATTTTAACCATTTTACTGGATCTAGTGAATCTTTTCCATGTCTTACCTCAAAATATATGCCAGATGCCTTTAAATAGGGACAAAAGCCTGCTAATCCGATAATATCTCCTTGTTTTACTTCATCTCCAGTTTTCACGGTAGTTTTTGATAAAAAGGCATACAGGGTATAATAACTATTTCCGTGAAATACAATCACCACATCTCCAAAGCCTCTCAGTTTCCCTGTATATACTACTTTGCCCCAAAAACAGGCTAAAACAGGTGCTAATTTATTTGTCTTTATGATAATACCTTTTCTGTGTTTTTTAAAGTATTTTTGATTTACTGGCCATGGCAGAATGCCCTTTGCTTGACAAAATTTTTTCTTTTCAAGGATACGCAATTTATATTTTATTTCTTCAATTGTTTCTATAATTTCATCTAACTCATTCTTTTTTTGAATAGTTTGTGCTCTAATTTCTTTAAGTTTTGTAAAAAGAAGCATCTTGTTTTTTAACAGCTCGTCCTTTTTATTTTCAATGAGTTGAATTTGTCTTTTAATCTGTTGTTTGGTTTTCTTTAGTTCCTCTTTTTTCCTTTTTAATGTACTTTCTTGTATGTAAATTTCCTCTAATTTTTTGTTATAAGCTTTATAAAGAGAGGTAAGCCATTTTAGCTTTAAAGTGAGGTAGTCATAGTTATTTGGAGTGGATAAAAAATGTTGATGTAGATATGTCTTCCATAAAATATTGATAATGGAATTTAAATAGTATCGATTCTTATTTAAGTCCTTTTTTAGTTTTTGAATATTTCTGTTAATATTTGATTCATATTTTTTTAATTCATCTAGTCTTTTTTGATATTCTTTAATTTCATTTTCAATTTTATTGATCTTATTATTAAGTAAAATAAGATCATTGAGGATATTTTTTTCATATTTTTTTAACTTTTCTATTTCTTTTTTTTTCGTTTTAATCTCTTGTTCTTTTTTTGATATCTCTTTTTTTAATGTATTGGCATTATATGAATTTCCATTTTGGACATAAAAGCAAAAAATAAATGAAAAAAAAATGCAAAAAAAATGAATTTTCAATTGTTTTGTGTTATTTTTTTCTGATAACATCAATTGATATATTTTGATAAAGGACAAAAAGTGCATTGAACCTTTTTCTTTTTACACCAAAGCTTGGCTGCTCTAACGATTAAGGCATGAAACTCTTTATATATTTCTATATCCTGAGGAAGATTTTTCATACAAAATTTTTGAAGTTCACTATATGAAATATTTTCTTCTACTAGACCGTGCCTTGAAAATATCCTAACTGTATATGCATCTACAACAAATATTGGCTTATCAAAGGCATACAGTAGCATAGAATCTGCAGTTTCAGGCCCAATACCATTTATTGAAAGTAGTTTTTCTCGTAATGTGTAGGTATTTTGATCTTTTAATCTTTCTATTTGAAAATTGACCTCTTTTTTCAAAAACATGAGAAAATTTTTGAGTCTTTTACTCTTTATGCGATAATAGCCTGCAGGTGTAATTAATTTTGCCAATTTTTCATTATCTAAAAAAAACAATTTTTCTGGATCCAGCAAATTGTTTATCTTAAGGTTTAAAATCGCTTTTTCCACATTACTCCAATTGGTATTTTGAGTGAGTATGGCCCCAACACATATTTCAAATATGGTATCTCCAGGCCACCAATGGCTTGGTCCCAGATGATTAAACAGTGTTGTGTAAATATTGATTAATATATTTCCTTTTTTAGACAATTCTATTTAACTCCTTTTCCACAATATAGAAGACCACTCTCCCTCTCTCAAGATAACAACAGGATCATTAAAAAGATCCGTATAGCTTGATATGATTTTTGTTTCCTGATCTATTAAGATCCCTGAACAAATTAAAAAACCATCTTTTTTTAAAAGTCTAAAAATTTCACTTTTTAAATTGATTAATGGTTCTAAAAGTATATTGGCAATAATTAGATTATATTGAGTTGAGTTACCAATGGCTTGTGTGGTTCCAATAAAAAAAGAAAAATTATTTACATTATTTAATTGTATATTGGTTTTGCAGTTAGTTAAAATAAGTGGATCTATATCCAACCCAATACCTGTAAGTCCCAATTTGGACAAAGATATTCCCAATATTCCAGATCCTGTGCCAATATCCAAAAATGTATCTCCAACCTTGATTTCAGAAAGTTGATATAATCTCTCAATCTGTTTTAGACAGAGTTTAGTTGTTTCATGATGTCCTGTGCCAAATGCCATTTCTGGGTATATGAATATTGGCAACAGATCATCCTTTGTTAGAAAGTCTTTTTGTTCCCAGGAAGGAAGAATGATAAATCTATTTAGTTTTACTGGTGTAAAGAATCTTTTCCATCCATCTGCCCAATTACCACTTTTTATATGATCTTTGGTATAAGTTACATAAGGGAATAATTTTTTTATTTTCTTTAAAAATTCATCTAATTCTACTTGTGTAGAAAAGTAAATTTTGTATAAATTACCACATTCTTCCCACCCACAGCTTATATATTCCCATAAAAATATCTCTAATCTGTCTTTTATCTCAACGGGAGCTTCAAGGGTAAGTAACCAATATTTATCTTGCATGATTTTTATATTTTTTTAAGGATTTTAGCCAATGTATCTACAAAATAAGATATTTCTTGTTGTGTAATTATCAGAGGAGGAAGTAACCTAAGTATCTTTTGTTGTGTTAAATTTACAATAATACCATTATCAAGTAAGGCATTAAAGATCTTTTTTGCCTTTTCATCATCAACTATCTCAATTCCTATCATAAGTCCCAGACCCCGCACCTCTTTTATTAAATGGGAATTTTCTTCTTTAAGTTTGTTTAATAAAGAGAGTGCAAAATTGCCAATTTTCCTTGCATTCTCTATTAAATTATCCCTCTTTATAATTTCTAAGACTTTTAAAGCAGCAGCACACACTAAAGGCCCTCCTCCAAAGGTTGTGGCGTGGGATCCAAGGGAAAAACCTTTAGAGATTTCCGCTGTGGCCATCATACAACCAATGGGAAGACCATTGGCAAGTGCCTTGGCAGATGTGATAATGTGGGGTTTAACCCCATAATGCTGAAATGCCCACCACTTTCCTGTTCTCCCCATACCTGTCTGGATTTCATCTACAATAAAGATTATATCCTCTTCTAAGCATAACTTATAAAGGTCTTGAACAAATTTTTTATCTAAAGGCTTAACACCGCCTTCCCCCTGTACGACCTCAATCATAATAGCTGCTGTGTTTTTAGAGACTTTTCTTTTAACATCTTCTATGTCATTGATCTTGGCATGCAAAAAACCAGGGACCAGAGGTGAAAAACCATCTTTTATTCTTTCCTGGCCTGTGGCAGACATTGTTGCATATGTTCTACCATGAAACGATTCTTCTAATGTTATTATTTCGTATCTCTCTTGATTTTTTATCTTTTGCATATACCTTCTGGCTAGTTTTATTGCTGCCTCGTTTGCTTCTGCCCCTGAATTGCAAAAAAATACCTTTTTTAAGTGATCTGTTGTGGCAACTAATTTTTTTGCGAGTTCTACTTGCTCTTTTGTGTAAAAGAGGTTGCTCACATGTATAAGTTTAGATGCCTGATTGGATATTGCTTGCTTTATTTCTTCATTTGCATGTCCCAAACCACATACTGCTATCCCTGCAAGTAGATCTAAATATTTTTTTCCATCAAAACTAAATAGTCTGCTTCCTGCTCCATGAGAAATACATATGGGATATCTTGCATATGTGTTAAATATTACGTCTTTTTCCTCAGCTATAATCTCATTACAATTCATGATATAAAATCCTCCTTCCACACAAAAAAGGAGCACATGTTAAAACAGGTACTCCTTTTTTAAGATAATTACTCTAAACCTTAGGTCTAGGCAAAAGTCCTGCCATTTCCACAATTTCTGGTACTTTATATTCCCACTCAATGGCCATTAAATGAATTCCAGAAATGCCTTTCATTTCTTTTAGCTCGTAAATCATCTCACATGCTATTTTAATTCCCTCTTTTGCCTGCCCCTTTTTTGGCACCCCTTTGAGCCTCTTAATAATTTCCTCTGGAACATCTATCCCAGGCACATTTTTCTGCATATATTTTGCCATACCAAGACTCTTCAGTGGGGTAATTCCTGCTAAAATATACACCTTTTCAGTTAAGCCCATATCATTTGCCTGTTTAACCCATTCCCTCATCCGCTTCATGTTATAGATGCATTGTGTTTGAATAAATTGGGCTCCAGCCTCTATCTTTTTGGCAAGTCTATACACCCTCCATTCCAATGGCTCTGCAAAGGGATTTGCTGCTGCACCAATGAACATCTCTTTTGGCGCTCCATCTAACTCACCTCCACTCAAAAACTTTTCTTCATCCCTCATCTTTTTTATCACTGTGATGAGCTGGATAGAGTCAATGTCAAAAACTCCCTTTGCAAATGGATGATCTCCAAATTGTGGATGGTCTCCAGATAGACAAAGGATATTTCTAATGCCATGTGCATATGCCCCAAGAATATCAGATTGCATAGCCAACCTATTTCTGTCTCTACATACCATCTGATACACAGGTTCAAGCCCTTCCTGAAGAACAATCAGACACGCTGCCCAACTGGACATTCTCACAACAGCAGTCTGATTGTCAGTTATATTTACAGCATCCACCACCCCTTTTAGATAAGAGGCCTTCTTTTTTACTGCTTCAATATTTGCGCCCCTTGGAGGGCCAAGCTCAGCAGTTAAAACAAAGTGTTTTGCTTCCAAAAGTTTTTTTAATTTGCTCACAGCCTTTCTTATTTACATGTTTAACAAAGATATTGACGGTACAAAAAACGGAACCACACCTTTATACCTTGCCTTAAAGAACAATCTGTTGCTTTTTTGCGCTATTTTTAGATTTTTAAAGCCCATGGGATCATAGTTTACAATTTGTGATCTGGATAAATTATTAAGTAAATCAATCTCAGCCCTTCTTGAAAGCATTATCATATCTTCGATATAATCATTCATTTCATCTATTTTCTTTTCTATCTTTAATCTATAATTTGAAATATTGATTTTTTGTAAGTTAAAATTTAATCCTTTTTTAAACACCATTTTTTTGAGAAAAAATATCCCTTTATTTTTTCTCACTATTTTTAGTAAAACTTTATCTGCCTTTTTGAGTTTTATATTAAGTAAATCTTTTACAACATCTTTATTTATATTTATTTTTGCATCAACTATCCCTTCTATTAATATATGAAAAAATTTACCTCTGTTTAATTTATATAGTTGCAGCATATTGGGGATAAAAAAGTTATGTGCAATTACATCTGCGGCCAGATGCGTTAGATATCCATATCCATAAGATTTTATATTTAAATCATTGGAACTTATAAGTTTAAAGCCAGTATCCCAATTGTGGGAATGTGTTTTTGAGATCTTTTTCCCTTTTCCAATAAAGATGTCTGGACTAATACATCCATAAAGAAAATAGTAAGGATAGCGAAGTATTATCTCTCCAATAGTGGAAATAATTAATTTTGTATTTTCTAATAAATATAATCCTTCTCTCAGATGTACAACTGGCCCCCATGCTAGGCAAATTTGAGGACATAAAAATATTAACAATATAGCGAAAATAAGGATTCTACTTTTTGACATGGCATTCTCCACATGCAAGAGGTCCTTTTTTTCTCTGTTTATGACATTGAATACATCTATTATGGTACGCATCCATCAAAGGGATTTTATTTCCTTTATATTTTTTTAAATGATGACAATCAGAACATGGTTGTCCAACACTCATAGCTCCTTCAACCAACTTGCCATTTTCATAATAATGGTGACAAATACTACAGTCTTCAATACCTGCTTTTTCGTTGTGTTGATCATGATAAAAAACAGCAGGAGGTCTTTGGTGTTTTTTGAATGCAGGGGATTTTATAAATTTCATATCCTCCTGAGCCATTGTCAGGTGAGAAATTAAAACTACTAAACACACTATCCAAAATAATTTTAAAAATAACTTATTATTAATCATCAGCATATTTCCTAATATGTCTAAAAAATTAAATTAATCTTTCAAATCTGAAACCAACTAACCAAAAAAAATAACTTATTTCAAGGACAAAGTAATATGTAGACCTATTTATTGCACAAACTCAACATTTTTTCAATGGCAAGTCTGGCAAATTTTTTGGTTTCCTTGTCAACTTCAACTGGTTTTGTTTTTTCAAGGGAATCAAGGAGCATAAAAAGGTTATCTTCCGTAATTGTTGCCATGTGTTTGCAACTACTGTTTATAAGATAATATATTTCTTTCTCTCCCTCATGATATTTTTTAAGTCTATTTACAAGATTTATCTCTGTGCCAATTACAATTTGACTACCCTTTGGTAATTGTTTTACGTATGTTATTATTTTAGAGGTTGATCCCCACTCATCTGCAAGTTCTACTACATCTTCTGGACATTCTGGATGCACAATGACCTTTGCTTCAGGGTGTTGTTTTCTAGCCATTTTTATATGTTCTGGCCTAAAGTTTTGGTGTACATCACAAAGCCCAGGCCAAAGATATAATTTATAATCTTTTTCAAAAAGATCTCCTTCTAAAAAAGAGATATCTTCTTTTTTCAAATTTAATGCATTGGCACTATTTATTCCAAGGTGTCTGTCAGGCAAGAACAATACACCATCACTATTATCTAGTGCCCATCTTAACATGGTCACTGAATTGGCTGATGTGCAGACAGATCCTCCAAATCTACCGCAAATTGCCTTAACCTTTGCTGAGGTATTTACATATGCAATGGGAATGATCTTTCTTTTTTGATTTAATTTTGTTAAAACCATTTCCACTAATGTTGCAGGAGCTAAGTCTGCCAATGTACATCCAGCATTGTATACAGGGATGAATACTTTTTGATCTTCCCTGGCCAAGATAGCAGATGTTTCAGCCATAAAATACACACCGCACATTACAATATACTTAGCATTAAGACCTTCTATCTTTCTTGCAAGTTCCAAAGAATCTCCTATAAAATCAGCATGTTGCACAATCTCATCCCTTTGATAGTGGTGGGCAAGGATGCAGAGATCATTCCCCATTTTTTCTTTTATACTCTTGATTTTTTGAGTAATATGCATCATATTTAACTCCTTGAAAATGTTTTTATCTTTTTTATAAAAGAGGGATTACACTTTCATATTTTAGCTTTAAAATCAAGAGTTAGGGGTAGCGGCCAATGAGTAATTCTGTTATGATTGTGAAAAAAAAGTTTTTTACATTTGCCTATCCCCCTCACGAATTTGTGTTTGAAATGGGGAAAAAATTAGGCCCATTAACCATAGCCTATGAGACCTATGGGGAGCTCAATGAAGAGAAAACCAATGGAATTTTGGTTCTACATGCACTCACTGGTGATTCTCATGCTGCTGGTTTTTATTCTTCTGAGGATTTAAAACCAGGATGGTGGGATAACATGGTTGGGCCTAAAAAGCCCATAGATACTGAAAAATTTTTTGTCATATGCTCCAATGTGATTGGTGGATGTATGGGCTCAACAGGTCCAGCATCAATAGATCCTAAAACAAATAAGCCCTTTGGCATGAGATTTCCATTTGTCACCATTGGGGATATGGTGCGTGCCCAAAAAAGATTAATTGATCATTTAGGGATAAAAAAATTATTGGCAGTTATTGGGGGTTCTATGGGGGGTATGCAGGCTTTAGAGTGGAGTGTAAGGTATCCTCACATGGTGCATGGAGTTGTGCCCATTGCAACCACAGCTAAACATTCTGCAATGGCAATTGCCTTTAATGAAGTTGCCAGACAGGCCATCATAAATGATCCCAATTGGAATTATGGAGATTATTATGACAAGCTACCCCCTATTCACGGTCAGGCAGTTGCACGAATGATAGGACATATAACCTATCTTTCAGATATTGCTCTTAGGAAAAAATTTGATAGAAGTGTTCAAGACACTGCTTACAAAAAAAATCCTTTTGATACACAATTTAGTGTTTCAAGTTACTTGAGGTATCAAGGGGAAAAGTTTGTGAATAGATTTGATGCAAACTCTTTTTTATATTTAACTAGGGCCACAGATTATTTTAATCTCGCGCAAACACATGGACAGGGCTCGTTGGTAAAGGCATTTTCCAAGGCAAAAGCAAAATTCCTGGTAATATCATTTAGCTCAGACTGGCTTTATCCAACGTATCAATCAAAGGAATTAGTTAAGGCCCTTAAAAAAAATGGACTTGAGGTGAATTTTTGTGAAATCAGGACCGATTATGGACATGACTCCTTTCTTATTTCAAATCCAAAGCTTGAGGCATTAGTAGCTGGATTTTTGGACAATTTATATGAAACTAAGGTAAAAAAAGGAAAATGTTAAATGCGTTTTGATCTAAAGACCATTGCTAGCTGGATAGAACCAGGAAGTAGAGTGCTTGATCTTGGATGTGGTAATGGTGTGTTGCTTGAATATCTGCAAAAAGAAAAAAGGGTTATTGGCACAGGGATTGAGAGGGATGAAGAAAAGGTTTTTCAGGGAATTCAAAAGGGGGTAAATATAATTCAAGGTGATATAAATGAAGAGATCATTGATTATGGAGACAATACCTTTGATTATGTGATCCTGAGTCAGACCCTACAGCAGGTGCATCGACCTGTGTGGTTGATTAATCAGATGCTTAGGATTGGCAAAAGAGGCATAGTGAGTTTTCCCAATTACAGTCATTACAAAAATAGACTATATTTCTTTTTCAAAGGTAGAGCTCCTATTTCCAAAGAACTTCCATATGAATGGTTTGATACTCCAAATATACGAAGAATTGGAATTACTGATTTTAAAAGGTTTTGTAATATATTTGGATTTAAAATAGAAAAAGAAACAAATATAAGCACTTATCACCATGAAGAACATGGGAAAATAGTAACCATTTTCCCCAATTTATTTGCAATCTATGGAATTTTTATGCTTTCAAAAGAGTGATTTCTCTTAAGTTCTTAAAAAGAGCTTAAGATTTTTATCCTTGACCTGCTTCTGTTATTCTTCTAAAAATTTTTTAGTTACTATAGGATAAAAATATAACCCTGCCAAACAATTAACATCAAAGGAGCAACCTATGGAGAAAAAGGAAAAATGCCCAAGATATAAGCTCAACTTAGAAAATTGCCCTTGTACCTATCCTTCTTGTCCAAGACGTGGGATTTGTTGTGAGTGTTTGAGATATCATAGAAGTAGAGGGGAGTTGCCTGCTTGTTATTTTACTGAAGAAGAAGAGCGTACATATAATAGAAGTATAGAATTTTATTTTCAAAGAAGGTTTAAACAAAAATGAATTCCCTCCATTTCTTAGATAAATTCATGGGGGCTATATGTAATTTATTTGATGCATATAGCAGTGTACTTTTTTTAAAAGATAGAGGCAATAGATATAAAATTGCCTCTTACTTTAGTCTTGGAGATAAGATAAATATCAATGTAGAGGTAACAGAAAATTCTGGTATAATTGGCTGGATAATTAAGACAGATAAGACTCTTATAATAAATGATTTCTCAAGGGAAAAAAGAAGACTTTGTTATTATTTAAAGGGAGAAGAACAACATATAAAGTCATTTATGGGTATACCGCTGCCTGGTAAAAAAGGTGTGCTTTGTATTGATAGTAAAAAAAGTTATGTATTTACAACAAAACATGAAAAAAACTTTATTTTTTTGGGTGAGTTGATTGCTAAGTATGTAGAAGAAAAAAGGAGGTTAATAGAAAGGGAAAACATTGAAAACTATTATAATGCATTAAAATTAATCCTATCTCTAAAGGAAAGATTTCCTAAATGGGATGAATATTTAAAAGAATTACTTAAAGTCCTCAAAGAATATACTGGGTTTAAATATTGCATTTTTGCATCGAGAGATGAAAGGGGAACAGGTTATTACCTTGAAAAGACAAATGAGCCTATAAGGGGTTTTAAAAATATCATAGGTAAAAAATTTGATATTAACGAGGGGTTGGTTGGGTGGGTGTTTAAAAACAATAGGGCAATCATTTTAAGCTGTGATAACGAGAAAAAAAATTTATACAACATCTTGGGAAAAAGGTTGTCTGGAGATGAATTTAGATCTATAGTATGTCTGCCACTGATTGTATCCCAAAAGACACGAGGGGTTTTTATTTTTTTAGATCATGAACAAAAAGAAATAACTGGGCCATTGTCAGATTTTTTTAAGATGTTAGTTGAATATAAATCCGTGTTTTTGGAAAATTTATACCACAAAAACAAGTTAAAAAGAAAAAATAAGGTATAAAGGGTTATGTTTTTTAAGAAGTTGTTGAGTTTTTTTGGAAAAGACCTTGCCATGGATCTGGGGACAGCAAATACACTTATTTATACAAAAGACCAGGGAATAGTATTAAATGAGCCTTCAGTTGTGGCATTAGATGCGAGATCAGGAAATGTTTTGGCTGTTGGTGCTGAGGCCAAAGAATTTTTAGGCAGGACCCCAGAGAAGATACGTGCCATTAGACCTCTTAAAGATGGGGTGATAGCTGACTTTGAAGTCACAAAAATAATGATGACCTATTTTATCAAAAAGGTAATAAAGGGTCTACAGATTGTTAAGCCAAAGATAGTAATTTGTGTACCAACTGGGATAACTCAAGTGGAAATGAGGGCAGTGATTGAGTCTGCGCACCAGGCAGGGGCCAGAGAAGTAAGGCTTATAGAAGAGCCCATGGCAGCTGCATTAGGGGCCAATCTTCCAATTGATAAACCTGTGGGCAATATGGTTGTGGATGTAGGAGGAGGTACAACTGAAGTTGCAGTGATTTCTTTGTCTGCTGTTGCATATGCAGAGTCAGTAAGGGTTGCAGGGGATGAGATAAATGAGGCAATACAGAGATATGTAAGAGATGAATATAAGGTATTAATAGGAGAAAATTTGGCAGAACAGATAAAGATAGAAATAGGCAATGCCTATTTTGTTGAACAAGAAGAGATGAAAGTAATGAAGATAACAGGGAAAAATATAATGAATGGTGCTCCTGTTATGTTGGAGCTAACAGAACAAGAAATAGCTGAATGTATAAAAGAACCTGTCTCTATAATAGTTGATTCAGTAATAAGGGCATTGGAAAAGACATCTCCTCAACTTGTTGCTGATGTTGCTCAAAATGGTATATTGTTGGCAGGCGGTGGTGCACTTCTAAAAGGCCTTGATAAATTAATTATGGAGAAGGCTAATCTTACAGTAGTAATGGATGAAGACCCTCTTACTACTGTGGTAAGGGGTACTGGTATTGCTATGGAAAATGAAAAAATTTTTAAAAAGGTATTTATTAATTGATTATGAATGTTAAAACAAATTTCATAAATGTATTGGATATTGCTATAAAACATGTAAAAGAGGTGGGAGGGATAATAAAAGAATCAATAGGTAGTCATTTACACATCAAACATAAGGGAGAGATAGACTTAGTTACAGAAATCGATGTCAAAGTAGAAGAACAGTTAAAAGATAGGCTTTTTTCTATTTATAAAGGTGAATTTTTGGCAGAAGAATCCACAGGAATTAGAGAGTTGGGGGATGAACCCACATGGATAATTGAT
>Ga0256842_1002832_pt1 | contig 12019 bp, 5 predicted proteins | sample 4559240metaG_FD_185973 | JGI IMG/M metagenome (GOLD analysis project Ga0256842, IMG submission 185973) | Hydrothermal vent microbial communities from Guaymas Basin, Mexico - 4559-240 | ecosystem: Environmental > Aquatic > Marine > Hydrothermal vents | place: Mexico: Guaymas Basin | collected...
ATAAAAATCAATTTTTTACAGCATTTTTTTTGACCTTATCTTATCTATTTCGTCCAGAGATTTTACTTGTTGCGTTTTTTCTGCTGATTTACTCTCTTTTAAAGAAAAAAATTGGATTTTTTATCTATACAATCTTATTTTTATCCTTGTATTTTTTGGTAAATACATTACTTTTTGGTGTTCCCTCTGGTATTAGATCTTTACAAATATTTGAAAAAATTGGAATTTATAAAGATATCAGCCTTTTTTCATATTTAATGTTGAAACTCAAAACATCTTCTTTTATTTTCAAAGACATTTTTTTGAAATTTTTAAAGTTTTCTCCATTTTATCTTTTAACATTTTTCTTTTTACCTTTTCTATCTAAAAAAAATCTTTTTTATTTCCTTTTTTTATTGATAATCCCGGTTTTAACAGTTTTATGGTTGCCCAACAGTGGAGGGGCTCAATGGGGTATCAGATATTTTTTGCCATTTGTACTGATTTCATTTTTAATTTTTATATTTTTCTATAAGGATTTAACCGGTAATGCGAAGAAAATCTTTCTTACTCTATTTGTGGTTTTGAATTTGATTTCTTTACCTCTAAATACTTTTACATCAGTTAAATTTTACTGTTTAAATGTAAATTATAAGTATGAAAACCTCATAAAAGTTTTAAAGAGCAGGGAGGAAAAAACATTTTTGACAGTTTATAAAAATACTGCCATGGATCTTGCAACTTTTTTTGACGGTAGAGAAATATATCTATCTGAAAATGGGAGTAGATTTAGTAGTCTTATGCAAATATTTTACAAAATAGGTATAAGAGATTTTCTAATTATTAAAGAAAATTTTGTTTCATTTAAGGTTCCACATAATTTTAGAGAAAAAAACTTTTCTATTAATTCCCATTTGTTGAAAAGATCTCTCTATGGAGAAATCTATAGAGTGGAATTAATACCTGAAACCACTTTTTCCGATAAATTCCCTCAAAATTGAAGTTGATGGTACCTGATCTGGATTTATGTCCTGAAAATAGGATAAAAATTTAAGTAATCTTCTTGCCTCACTGTATTCTGGATATTCACTGCTTATTCTGTATAAAAGTGGTTCAGCGTATCTTTTTAAAACTGCAAGTTCATAGACAAGCGCTGAGTTAAAGAAGAAATCGGCATCATTTTGATAAGGAAATATATATTTTTGTTCTCCCTTTCTCACAGAGTCCCATCTTTTAAGTGTTTCAAGTGCGCTATAACCTCTAAAAAGGTAATCTCTTACGATTCTTCTCAAAAGTCTTACATCTGTAGTTGGAATTCTGTTGTGGTCATCCATACTGAGTGTGGTAAGTGGACTAATATATATTTTTACTATTTTTCCAGAGGGTATGTCCCTTATTAATTCAGGATTTATGGCATGTATTCCTTCAAAGATAACCACCTGATTTTTTTCTCTTTTAAATGTGCCTTCACGCCACTCTCTTTTTCCCGTGTGGAAGTTATACTTTGGGAGTTTTATTGGCTTCATCTTTATTATCTTTTCAAAGTGTTCCCTTAAAAGATCTAAATCCAATGCGTATAAACTTTCAAAGTCGTAGTCTCCTTTTTCATCTCTGGGTGTTTTTTCTCTGTCTAAAAAGTAGTCATCAAGTGAAATTGGGAATGAGGAGATATTGTTTACCCTTAAGTGTATTGAAAGTCTTTTTGAGGATGTGGTTTTTCCTGAGGAGGAAGGCCCTGCAATTAAAACTATTGAGGCATCCCTTTCTTTAATTCCATCTGCAATTTGAGAGAATTTTTTTTCGTGCAGGGATTCACTTGTCCAGATAACCTCATCTTCTTTTCCATTTACTATCAATTCATTTAAAGCCCCTATATCCTCAAGTTGTAGTGCTCTAAGCCAGGATTCATATTCGTGGAAGACGGAGAAGAGATTTTTTTGAGGAATAAACTCTGGAACGGATGCATCACTATATGGCTCAGGGGTAACCACAATAAAACCATTTTCAAAGTGATGTATGTCAAAGGATTTTAATACCCCTGTGGAAGAAACCAGTGGGCAATCTGAATAATTCTTATAATTCCCACAGTAGTAAATATCAATTGTATGGGGGTTGCTATATTTAAAAAGCCTAATTTTGTCTTCCTGATTTGTTCTTTTGAAAAAATCCCTTACTTCATCCAGATATGTTTTTATCTTTTCAATGGGAAGATCATATTCCACATATTCATTCATTTTTTTCTTGATTTTCTTTATATCCTCTTCATTTAACTTTTTATCTATTATCTCACAGTAAAGACCTTTGCTTATTGAGTGTTCTATTTTAAGTCTGTAATTTGGAAATATCTCACTTACAGCCATTCTCAGTAAAAAACTTATTGAATTCTGGTAAACTCTAAATCCTTCTGGATGTACAAGGGAAATAAACTCAACTTTTGAATTTTGTCTCAGTTTGTGTCTTAAATTTGTTAGCCTGTTGTTTATTTTACCAGCAACAATGGGGATTTCCTTTTTAAATTTTGAAATCTCAAGTATTTCAAGGAGTGAGGTATCCCTTTTTATCTTAATTTTCCTGTCATTATTTACTATCAGTATTTCAATAAATTCATTGTCAAGCCACACGATATCCTCCTATGAATTTTCAATCTTTTTCTTAAGTTCTTCAATTTTAAAGGTGACCTTTTCCACTGCATCTTCGATTTCCACATCAAATCTTTCACTTCCATCTCTTAAGACAACTTCCACTTTTCCCTCCTTTATTTTCTTTGGCCCTATGACGATTTTAATGGGGATACCTATCAGGTCAATGTCATTTAATTTAACCCCAATCCTTTCACTTCTATCGTCAAGTAAAACATCTATACCCATATTTTTAAGTTTGTTGTAAAGTTCTTCAGATATTTCCATCTGTTTTTCATCCTTATTACTTACAGGTACTATTGCAACCTCAAATGGGGCTATGGTTATGGGAAAAATGATTCCATATTTGTCATGATATAGTTCTATTGCTGAAGTCATTATTCTTTCAACTCCAATACCATAACTTCCCATAACAATGGGTACCTTTTTTCCATCTTTATCCAGAACATATGCTCCCATTGCTTCGCTATATTTTGTCCCCAATTTGAAAATATGTCCTATTTCTATTGTTTTTACAAGTTTTAATGGGGATTTGCACTTTGGACAGAGATCTCCTTCCTCCACATTTCTCAAATCGTAGTATTCAGCATTAAAGTGCTTTTCAGGTGTGACCCCTTGAATGTGGTAGTCTGTTTCATTTGCACCTGTGGTCATATTTTTTCTTCCCTTAAGGGCAAGATCCGCTATTATCCTTATATTTTTTACTCCTACAGGGCCTAAACTCCCCGCATTTGCCCCCATTATTTCTCTTATTTCTTCTTCTGTGGCGGGTCTGAAGGTACCTGTCTTTAGAACTGTTTCAAGTTTTGCTTCATTTAGTTGATGGTCTCCCCTTAAAAGAATTATTATGGGCTCAGATTCCACAATGTATATCAGCGTTTTTATCTGATTTCTTGCAGGAACTTTTAGGAACTCTTCAATTTCTGCTATGCTTTTTTTACCGGGAGTGTGTACCTTGATGGGTTCATCGCTTTCAGGTTCACTATCAACTATTTCTTCTATTATACTTGTGGCTTTCTCAAGATTTGCACAATATTTACAATTACTACATTTTGCTACTAAATCCTCTCCCGCATCTGATTCAACCATAAATTCATGGGAAAAACTTCCTCCCATGCTTCCGGAATGGGCTTCCACAATGAGAAATTTTAAACCACATCTTTTGAAAATTCTCTGATATGCTTCATAGTGTTTTTCATAATTTTTGGAAAGTCCATCCCAATCTATGTCAAAGGAATAGGAATCCTTCATTATAAATTGTCTTACCCTGAGTAATCCAGATTTGGGTCTGGGTTCATCCCTGAATTTTGTCTGAATTTGATACCATATCTGTGGCAATTCCTTATAGGATTTTAACTCCTTTGAGGCTATGTGGGCAAATATTTCCTCATGGGTCATTCCCAGACACATGTCCCTTTCCCACCTGTCTTTGAGTCTAAACATGTTATCACCCATTATTTCCCATCTACCACTTTCTTTCCAGATTTCAGCAGGATGAATTGCTGGAAGTAAAAATTCCTGAGCTCCTATTTTTTCCATTTCTTCTCTTATTATGTTTATTATTTTGGTAAGTGTTTTCCATGCAAGGGGAAAGTAACTGTAAATCCCGGAAGCAAGTTGTCTTACGAAACCTGCTCTTAAAAGTAGTATGTGACTTGGGACTTCGGCATCTGCCGGAACTTCCCTGAGTGTGGGAGCAAATAAATTGGAATATTTCATAATAAAATTACCTCTCAAAAAAGTTGATTTTAAAAAATATTTTAAAATCAACAAATTGTCAAGTTTTTAGATGTGGAGGAATGAATATTGATATCTTATAATTAAACATTTTTATCTTTCATGAGATTTTTTGCCGCTTTTTCATGTAAAAATAGGGAAATTAAATTTTTGAACTTAAGTAGATTTAACATATAAATTTTTGATTGAGAAATATATTTTTCAATTAAAACCTAAAAATTTTGGTACAATTTTTATCAGTTTTCAATGAATTTATAGTTAGTTTCTTATTGGATGTATGTTGTATGCTTAAAAGATTTTTATATTTTCTGTCAATTTTTTTATTACTCTCTATTTTTCCCATTTCTAAAGATATCTATGTAAGAAGGTGCAACTGGTAATGGGACTAAAGAAGCCCCTTATGGAAAGTTATGGAAAGCCATTAAGAAGGCAGTCAGAGGTGGTGTAATTCATGTTGCTGAAGGGCATTACTATGGGAAAGGTGGATGTGGAAATTTTACCATAGGTGTTCCAGATTTAAAACTTGTGGGAGGATACAATAGAGATTTTTCCCAGAGAAACCCCTTTAAATATTTTACCATTTTAGAAAGGGCAAGGGATTATAGAGGAGGTTTTACAGGACTTGGAGAAGGTATAATAGAGGGAGATTATAGAAATGATCACAGCGGACTTGTAGTGGATGGCTTTGTTTTGAATTCTGAAAGTAGAAATGCCTATGCTCCCGATAGGAGTAAGATTTTACCGAAAAAATCGTGGAAAGGTTCTCTTTTCAAAGCATATAGCAGAAATATAAAGATAAGAAATTGTATACTTTTAAATCCCTATGGGGATGGAATATATGTAAAGTGGCAGGGAAAGGAAAATGAAATTTCAAACAATTTTATAATAAATACATTCTATACAGCCATTAGTACGAGAAGCGCTCAACCAGATTCAGAAATTTTAATTAAGAATAATACAGTTCTATTTGGATGGTTTCAACCGGGAAAGGGTGGATCATATGGTGTTTTTATTGGTAAAAATGGAAAAGCAATAATTGAAGATAACATTTTTGCCTTCTTCTTAACCGAGGGAGGAGAAGCAGGATATGGGGTAAGTAATACTTTTGGAAATGATTTTACAATATTAAAAAATAACATTTTTTATCAATGTCAGGGTGGGTACTATGCATATATGGATGAGGATGGAAAAAATCTTGTTGTATGGAAAAAGGAAGATGTGGATGATTTAAACGATGATCCAGAGAGTTATATGTTAATGGATGCAGGTGGCAATAGTGATATAAATCCAGGAATAAAACCTGATAGGTGGTTTTTTGAGAAATTTTCAAATTTTGTGGCATCTAAGCCAGGTAAACTCAATATGGATGCAATGAATCAGTTGAGAAGTATCCTCGGGCTTCCTCTTCAGGCTGAAAGGGCTTCTGCAAGAGAAAACTGGGGTATGCCATATCCTTTAAATAAGATTATTCCGAATTTAGTTTCCTCTACTAAAAAGGGAGTGGTTATAAATAAAAATTTTGAGAAATACTCCTCAGGTGAAGTTAAAAATACACCTTTAAGTTACACACAGGTTGACTTTGATGTCTTTAGCGTATCAAACAGAGGTAAGACATTTAAAGGAGAGCCCGTTGAGTTTTATGCTGGAATTGGAAGCAGTGGATATGATTACTTTTTAAAAGATGCCCCAAGATCTGATTATATCTGCGTAAAATTTTTAAAACCGGGAGAATCAGATTTTACCAGAAAGTATGTTTTTGGATATATTTTAAAGGGTTCTGAAGTCTATAAAAAATATTTAAAATATTCAAAGAGAAGAAGTAGATATAATAAAAATGGTGGAATAAAGGTTAGGGGAAAGGCCTACTACATAGGAAAGCCCTCCTATAGATATCCAGTTGGAGTAATAATTTATGAATTGAGGAGACATTAAAATATTCAGGGGAGATTATTTTTTCTCCCCTTCTTTTTGTTTATTCTTTTTTTCCATATACATGTTCCTGTCAGAGACAATTAACAATTCATCAATTGTTTTTATTTTGTCTGGATCATATTTTGCAACACCAATACTAACTGATAACTTATAGGGATATTTCAGGGTTTTATTTATTTTCTTTATCCTTTCATTGATTCTTTTTTTTAAATTTTCTGCATCTTCTTTTTTTTCCACATCAGTTAATACCACAAATTCATCGCCCCCAATTCTTGCTATTAAATCTTTTTTTCTAAATATGCTTCTTAATATTTTAGATACTTCTTTTAATGCCTTATCTCCCTCCATGTGTCCAAAGGTATCATTTATCTTTTTTAGATTGTCAAAATCTATAAAAAATAGAAATGCGGTTTTCTTGTTAAAATTGTTTAGAAAGTGATTTGCTTTGTTGAAAAAACCTCTTCTATTGTGAAGACCGGTTAAATCGTCAGATATCGATTGTGTTATTAATTTATCTAAAATTTTTCTCTGTAAAATTGCTATTCTAAAAAGATCTGAACTTATTTTAAGTGCTTCAATTTCTTCTTCGCTCCATTCTTTTTCTTTTAAAAAATTTTCAAAAAGGAAAATCCCCCACAGATTATCTCCATCTTTTAAAGGAAGGATTAGTGAGGTTTTAGGCTTTTTAATATTTTTTGTATATATTTCTTCAGGATTTATTAAATAGTCCTTTTCCCTTAATTTTGATACACATTTTTCAAATTTGTAGTTTTGTTGTGGAAACATTTCTTCAATAGTTAGATCTCTTTTGGTGTGTACCGCCCTTCTAATTACTTCATTATTTTTTGTAGAAAATTCCAGAATACTTATTCTGTCAGCATCAATAACTTTTTCAAGGGATTTTATCACCTCACTAAAAACATCTTCTTCATATGGCAGTGTTAGAAGTTTTTTTATACCCTTTGATATGGTGCTCAAGATCATGTCTTTTTTTTCAAGTTTTTTCTTATATTCTTTTTCCTGGGTTATGTCCACTAAAACCCCATAAAATTGATTTCGATACTTTATAACATAATCTCTTACCCATAATTTTTTACCAGACTTGTTAATTAACTGGTATTCGAGAACTTCTAATTTACCACTCTTTATTTTTTTTATAATGTTTTCTCTATCTTTTTTATCGGGGTAAAATGTACAGGCATTTAAATTATCAGGTGAATTATTTTTTAATTCCATCATTTTATAAAAGTATTTGTTTATTTCAAAAATTTTCCCATTTATATCTGTGTGGTATATTCCTATTGGAAGGTGATCTATAAATTTCCTTATACTTTTAAGTTCATTTACCTCATTTAGATATTTTTTTATTATTGGAGAAATTTCTACGAGAGAAAATTCTTTCCCCTCCTCTTTAATGAGATAATATCTTCTTTTTATGCGTGATATGTATATGTCGTTGAGAGATAACTCCTCTATTTTGTTTTTCCTTGCAAGTTTTATGAATTCTTCAGGTGAAAGTTTTAAATTTTTTAAAGAATTACTTTGATTTTCATTATTTTTTAAATTGATAAATTCAGACATTTTTTTAAACCTTAAGATGACTTCCCCTGCTTACATTATACAAAAAATAAATGAAGTGGAAAAGAAATTTTAACCTTTTTGCAATGTGGGGGAGGCAGAATTTATAAATCTGCCTCCTGATATGAAGTTACTCTTTTATTTCAATTTCCTTAAAACTCATTCCAGCATATTTTTTGGCAAGCATCATTGTTCCACCGACGAGTATTATTTTTCTTTCCCTTTCTGTGAGGTGGAAATTCAGTGGTATCTCTACATTTTTGGTTTCATTTTTTAGTATAACCCTTCCACTATTTTCAATTAGTGCCTTCCTGATGTTTTCAATTTTTATTTTATCACCCTTTTCAATTTTCTCATAATCGTCGGGATTTTCAAATGTGAGGGGAACTATTCCAAAATTTATTAAGTTTGCCCTGTGGATTCTTTCGATTGCCTTTGCAATTACGACCTTTACCCCAAGATACATGGGACAGAGTGCCGCATGTTCCCTTGATGAACCCTGTCCATAGGAATCCCCTCCAACTATGATGTTATGTATTCCCTTATCTTTGTTTTCAAGACATTTCTTTGCAAATTCGGGATCTCTATTCATAAAAACATATTTTGAATACTCTGGAACATTTGATCTATATTTAAGTAAACTTCCAGCTGGCATAATGTCATCGGTGGTGATTTTGTCTCCAAATTTTCCAGTTATAACTCCAGAAATTTCCTGAGGTAATTCCTCTCCAGATGGCGGATCCACAATGTTTGGTCCCTTATAGAGTTCAACCTTTTCCCCTTCAAATGCTGGGGGAATTATTCTTGAATCGTCAATTACAAAACTTTCAGGGATATCAACTTTTGGATGGGAAATTCCAAAGAGTTTTTCAAGATCTCTTGGATCTGTTATTTTTCCCGTCAGGGCACATGCTGCAGCGGTTTCAGGGCTTACAAGGTAGATTTTGGCTGTCTTTGTACCGCTTCTTCCGAAGAAATTCCTGTTGTTGGTTCTTATGGAAACACCGTTATTTCTTGGAGCCTGTCCTGCACCTATACAAAATCCACAGCATGGTTCGAAATATCTTGCCCCTGCTGCAATTATCTTGGATAAACTCCCTTCATCTGCAAGCATTCTTGCAACCTGTTTTGAGCCAGCAATATATACAAAGTCAATATTTGGATTTACAACTTTTCCTGAAAGGATTTCTGCAACGATTTTTCCATCCTTATAGGATGAGTTTGTACAACTTCCAACACATACCTGATCTATTTCAAGTCCCTCAATGTCTCTTACCCTCACTACATTATCCGGTGAATGGGGTTGAGCAATCATGGGCTCGAGTTCACTTAAGTTTATCTCAATCACCCTGTCATATTTTGCGTCTTCATCTGCCTCAAGGGGAATCCAGTCCCTTTCCCTTGCCTGGGCTTTTAAGAATTTTCTTGTAATTTCATCTGAAGGAAAGACACTTGTTGTAACTCCAAGTTCAGCCCCCATATTTGTGATTGTTGCCCTTTCGGGAACTGACAGGGTTTTAATTCCATCACCAAAATATTCTGCTATCCATCCCACATTACCCTTTGTGGTTAAAATTTGCAAGACCTTTAAGATTACATCCTTTGCGGTTACCCAGTCATTTAGTTTTCCAGTTAATTTTATTCCTAAAATTTTAGGCCTTGGCATGTAAAAGGGCATTCCTGCCATTGCGGCAGCCACATCAAGGCCACCTGCACCTATTGCAATCATTCCAATTCCGCCACCTGTTGGGGTGTGGGAATCTGAACCTAAAAGGGTGGCACCTGGTCTCCCAAATCTTTCAAGATGTACCTGATGGCATATACCATTTCCAGGTTTTGAAAGGTAGAGGCCATATTTTTGTGCAAAGGTCTGGAGATATTTATGGTCATCTGCATCTTCAAATCCCATCTGAATTGTCTTGTGGTCAATATAACTTACTGAAACTTCAGTTTTTACCCTTTCAACACCCATCTGTTCAAATTGTAGATCTGCCATTGTTCCAGTTGCATCCTGAGTGAGTGTGTGGTCTATTTTAATTCCTATTTCATCTCCACTGAGGAGATCTCCATCCACTAAATGTTTTTTCAATATTTTTTGAGCGACTGTTAAACCCATTGCATCCTCCTATTTATTTATTTAAGAGCCACATTATACATTATTTTGACGGTGATGGATTAATATTTTTTGACGATTTTAATAAAATGATTTAAAAAGTAGTGGCCAATATTTGGCAGTGTAATATTAACTGTGTCAGGAGAAAAATTTTCAAAAAGTGTTCAAAAAGTGTCAGGCAAGTAAAAAGAATTGAAAATTTAAAATTTAGAAAATTTAGTGCCAGGCAAAAAATTTTAATGGCATTTAGGGGGAGGCAAATAAGAAAATAGATTAAATTCTGGCAATAATAAGATTTTCTGGAAAATACCAACGATTAAAATAAAATTCCTTTTTCATCCTATAAACTTTTAGGGGGAATCTGGGGTGGACAAGCAAAAATAAACTCAAAACTGGCAAGATCTAAAATTTTTCTGGCAAAAAGCAACGATTAAAGAAAATTTCTTTTTCATCTTACAAACCTTCAGTGGGTGTTAGAGTGGGTGTTAGGGGTAGGCAAATAAGAGAAAAAATTAAATTCAGCAAAAATAAAGTTTTCTGGCAAAAACCAGGTGATTAAAGAATAACTCTTCTTAACTTCCCTTTTTCTTCTGAAGGACTAAAGAAGATATTAGAAAAACTTGCACAATTAAGTTGACATTACCAAATATTTATATGACCTAAATTGACGTTATAGGCGTTATAATTATACTTAAACATTTTTATATTTTTTTCGTAAAAATTATCTTAAATATTATGGGAGGTTTTTAGATGAAATTAAGATTTTTTATTCCCATCTTCCTGTTATTCTTTGCCCTTGTGTTTGGTTGTACATCCATCGTTGTGACAAAGGGAGCAACTGAGGATGGATCTGTTATAAATTCTTATACCTGTGATGGGGAATATTTGCATCACTTCAGAATTATACCAGCAGAAGACCATAAAGATGGTGAATTTGTGGAAATTAAAGGCCCCAATGGAAAAATTGTGAAAATTCCACAGGTTAAACATACCTTTAAAGTTGTGGATTTAATGAATGAACATCAGGTGGCAATTTCAGAAACCACCTTTGAGGGCAGAAAAGAACTGGTGAACCCTGATGGCCTTTTCTTTTACTGGACACTTATGAGACTTGCCCTTCAGAGATCTAAAACTGCAAGGGAAGCAATTGATGTTATAGTTTCCCTTTCAAATAAGTATGGTTACAGAAGTTCAGGAGAGACCTTCTCCATCACTGATAAAAATGAGGCATGGATACTTGAAGTCATAGGAAGGGGTAAGGGGGAGAAGGGAATAATATGGGTCGCAGTTAGGGTGCCTGAAGGTGAAATGGTTGTTCATTCAAATAGTGCTATAATTGATACATTTCCAATGGATAATCCAGATAAGGCAATGTATTCAGAGGATATTGTGGATTTTGCCGTAAAAAAAGGATATTACAATCCAGAGAGTAAAAAACCATTCAGTTTTAGAGATGCCTTTGATCCATGTGGCGTGGAGAAATTGAGATATACTGAATTGAGGAGATGGAGTGTTTTTAGAAGGGCAGCCCCCTCTATGAAAATTTCATATGACTTTGCACTGGGCAAAAGTGATAAAAAATATCCTTTCTCCTTTAAGCCCGATAAAAAATTATCTGTCAGGGATGTAATGGATTTGTTAAGAGATCACTATGAAGGCACTCCCTTTGACATGACAAAGGGGGTATCCGCAGGTCCCTTTTCTTCTCCCTATAGGTGGAGACCCATCACATGGGAAATTGATGGTAAAAAATATACGTGGCAGAGGCCCATTTCGACTCAACAAACATCCTTTACCTTTGTGAGTCAGTCAAGATCTAAATTACCTGATCCAATAGGGGGAATTTACTGGTTTGGGTTTGACGATACATATATGACATGTTATATACCCATTTATTGCTCTGTGAGTTATTTCCCAAAGGAATATCAAATAGGTTCCCTTTCTTCTTTTTCCTATGATTCTGCATGGTGGGTTTTCAATCTTGTATCAAATTTGTGTTATGGTAGGTTTTCGGACATGATAAGGGATGTAAAAAAGGTGC
>Ga0256842_1002833_pt1 | contig 12019 bp, 9 predicted proteins | sample 4559240metaG_FD_185973 | JGI IMG/M metagenome (GOLD analysis project Ga0256842, IMG submission 185973) | Hydrothermal vent microbial communities from Guaymas Basin, Mexico - 4559-240 | ecosystem: Environmental > Aquatic > Marine > Hydrothermal vents | place: Mexico: Guaymas Basin | collected...
GCTGATTGTGGTAAATCTTCAAATTTTCTCACACCAACAGAGTTATCCCAACCTTTAAATGATTTATAAATTGGTTTTACATCTTCAAGATTTGATGGTAAATAATCTATCTCTTTTCCATCAACTTCATAAGCAACACAAACTTTAACCTCATCAAAACCGTCTAAAACATCAAGTTTCATCAAGGCCAATTCATCACATCCATTTAAACGACTTGCATATCTTGTTGCAACTGCATCAAACCAACCACATCTTCTAGCACGACCAGTTGTTGTTCCAAACTCATGTCCTTGCTCACCAAGTCTTTTACCATCTTCACCCATATCTTCAGTAGGAAAAGGTCCATTTCCAACACGAGTACAATATGCTTTTACTATCCCTGTAACTTTACCAATATCTTTTGGATTTATCCCAAGACCAGTACAAGCTCCTGCACTAACCGTCGCAGATGAAGTCACAAACGGATAAGTTCCATGGTCAATATCTAACATTGTCCCCTGAGCGCCTTCAAGTAAGATTTTTTTATCTTCATCTAATGCTTTCCAAACCATCTGAGTTGTATCTGTAATAAAAGGAGCAAGTTTGGCTTTATAGCTTTCTAACTCTTTTAAAAGTTCATCCTCTTTTGGTGTATCAATCTCATAAATATCAAAAATAGCTCTGTTTTGTTCAAAATAAGCGATGATAGCTGAACAAAGTTTTGCAGGGTTTAAAAGCTCACCACATCTAAAACCTGTACGATTAATTTTATCAGCATAAGCGGGTCCAATTCCTTTTCCTGTTGTCCCTATCGCTTGATCACCCTTTAATCTCTCTTTTGCTTGATCTATCAAAGCATGATATGGAAGATTTAAGTGTGCTTTATCTGAGATAAAAAGACGCCCCTCAAGGTTATCAAACTGCACCATCTCTTTTATGATAGACTCAGGTGATAAAACCACACCATTACCAATAACATTTATGGCATGTGGATTTAGTACACCAGACGGGATAAGATGAAGTGCAAATTTCACACCATCTACCCAGATAGTATGACCAGCATTATGACCACCTTGACTTCTACAAACCATATCATATTTTTGTGCTAGTCTATCAACTATCTTACCTTTTCCCTCATCTCCCCACTGAATACCAACAATCAAATCTGCTTTCATAATATGTAATCCCTTTTTTCTTAATCTATTATTTACTTAATGTCTCACAAAGAGCATCTGTGTAGATTGCAAAACCAACAGATGTAACTCCTGAATCTTCATATCTGCCACCTCGTGCATATACCTCATTTTTATCTATGACTCTAAAAAACACTTCATCATAATAAAGCATTTTTGCATAATACATAGGTGCTAAAACCATCTTCTCATAAGAGATTTCAGAACACAACTCTTTCATCTTTAACAACTCTTTGTTTATAGATTCTGGTGCAATCTCTAAAAGCTCGTCAATCTGCTCAACATGTTGAAGATAAACAAGTTTTTCCAACCAATCAACTTTTAAATTTAAAAATTTTTCTATATTTATATGTCTAAAATCATCTAAAGATAATTCTTCAAACATCTCTACCAAAAGTTCTGGTATCTTTATATTAGAGATTTGAAAAAGTGGTTTTATTTCCAATCTATTAAAAATATCTATCGAGATATTAGCAACCAAAGATAGTTTTTTCTCATCCATAAATTCAACACCCACCTGATACTGTTCAGTTGTTGGATACTTAAAAACAGGTTGAATATAAAACCACTTTTTATGCTCAGTATTTCTACCTAATCTTTTATGGATGATACGAACAGCATCTATAGTTGAATCTGCACGAAGAGAAAGAGCATTGTTTTTTGTATCATTTACTCTTATAAGTTCTTTTTCATCTGCGATACTTAAATGTTGATGATATGAAAAAGCAGGTGTTACTATCTCATCAAAACCATTTTTATCAAGTATTTCACTAGCGATATTTTCTATATTTCTTTTTATCTTAGCGCTTTTGCCAAAATATAATTTACTTCCATTTGGAATCTCATGCTCAAGTATCATCTAATTATCCAATCCAAAAATAATCTCATTAAAAACTTTTGATGCAGTACCATCGTATTTTCTGCGACCAAGTTTTGCCAAGGAAAGTTCAACAGCATTTACAACCCATGCCATTTTATAAGGTGGTATCAAACCCATCTGATTTATACGAAAAATCTTACCTTTTAGATGATCTTGTCCACCTGCAACATTTACATCAAAATCCTCTTTTAAAAGTTTTCTAATCTCACTGGCATTTTCATCATCTATCGTTGTCATAGATAGAGCAGGAGTTGTTGGATAACTATGTAACCCTATCGCCTGAAGTGAAGTTCTAACAGCTTTTGCACGAAGAGCAGTTTTTTCATAAAGCTTATCAATCCCACCATCAGCTTCTATAGTTTGTAAAACTTCTAAAAGACCTATGATTAGAGTTGTAGCAGCAGTATATGCAGTTGTATTTTGTTTTTGTTTTTTCACTTCACTGGCAAGGTTTAAATAATAACCTCTTCCAGAACCCATTTTCTCTACAGCACTGTTACTAAGACCTAAGATAGAAAGCCCTGGAGGCAACATAAGAGCTTTTTGACTACCTGCAATCAAACAATCTATATGAGTTACATCGATTTTTTCAACACCAACAGCAGTGATACCATCAGCGATTATCATAATATTTGGGTTTATCTCTTTTAGAGCTTTTGCTATCTCTTCTACTGGATGTCTTAATCCACCTGCAGATTCACTGATTTGAACAGCTATTGCATCTATATTTGGGTTGTTTTTTACTGTTTCAACAACAGCTTCAACACTTACAGGTGTATCCCATTCATTTTTTATTTCCACATGCCCAAGCCCACAAGCAGAAGCAATTTTACCAAATCTCTCACCAAATTTTCCACTATTTACATTTAAAAGTGTATTGTGACAAAGATTTAATACAGCCGCCTCCATAGCACCAGTTCCACTCGAAGCCAACATTACAACCTCATCCGTTTTAAAAAGATTAAAAAGATGTTTACGAGTTTGCTCAAAGATTGCTTCAAATTCAGGTGTACGATGATGCATAGTCTCATCACTCATCGCATTGCGAACATTTTGTGGTACTGGAGTTGGACCAGGTGTAAAAAGTAACATAATAGAGTTCCTATTTTTATTTATTTAAAAAACCTCGTATTATAGCAAAGTTAGATAATTTTTGGATAAAATTACACTTTTAAAGGATATTTATGACTGTTTTTGATTCAATTATTTTAGGTATTATCGAGGGTTTTACTGAATTTTTACCTATCTCATCAACTGGACATCTCATAGTTGCTAGTAGTTTTTTAGGAATTAACCAAGACAGTGTCACAAAAGCTTATGAAGTTATCATCCAATTTGCTGCTATTTTGGCAGTTGTATTTAACTATAAAGATAAGTTTTCTATAAAAAAGATAGACCTTTGGAGCAAAGTATTTTTAGCTTTTCTTCCGATAGGTGCAGTTGGTTTTGTATTTTCACACCAAATTAAAGAGCTTTTTTCCATAAATATAGTTGCCACAATGTTTATCGTTGGTGGGATAATATTTTTAGCTGTTGAAAAATTTTTCATACCAAATGAAACAAATCTCATAGATGATGTTGAAAAAGTAACACTCAAACAATCTCTTGTTATAGGTTTCGCACAAGTTTTTGCACTCATTCCTGGAACCAGCAGAGCTGGATCAACCATTATCGGAGCATTACTTGTTGGACTTAGCAGAAAAGCAAGTGCTGAGTTTAGTTTTTTACTTGCTTTTCCTGTTATGAGTGCGGTAACTGCTTATGACTTACTAAAACATTATCATGAATTTAGCAACGCAAACCTTCTTACTTTAGTTGTTGGATTTGTTATATCTTTTGTTGTGGCATATCTCACCATTAAATTATTTTTAGCCTTTTTAGAAAAATTTACTTTTATATCTTTTGGTATATATAGAATAATTTTTGGAATATCTCTTTTAGTTTTTTTTAACTAACGATATATAATATGGAATAATATTTGCTTTATTGACAATTAACACCACTATATAAAATAATGATGTTAATTGTAAAAGGAGATATCATGCGAACTTTAAGCATATATAACGCCCACCTACATGAAGTATTAGAAAAGCTGGAAAATGGTTTTTACAATCTAAGTAGAAAGTTTTTATAAAAGAAACTTTTAGCCTCACTTAAAGGACTAAGCATTATGGCTATAATTCCAAGGACGGAATTTTACTTTATGGTTTTTAATATCTTTTTTGCAAGATTTAAAGCCTTCGAACGATGAGATAACTCTTTTTTTACGCTATCATCCAATTCACCTAAAGTTTTATCATACCCAAATGGTATAAACATCGGATCATAACCAAAACCACCATCTCCACATGCCATAATCTGTGCATCACCATACATCCAACCATGAACACAATACTCACTATTTTTTGTAACTATCGCTATGGCAGCAGTATAATGAGCTGGGGAACTCTCAACCCCTTTTGTTTTTATATCTTCCATCAGCTTATATAAGTTAGCTTTATCATCTGCATTGTCACCTGCATACCTAGCACTATAAATTCCAGGTTTACCATCCAACACATCTACACTAATTCCACTATCATCAGCCATCACAACAACTTCATCATCTCCAAGTGCTTCAAAAACTGCTCTTGCTTTTATAAGTGCATTTTCTTTAAAGCTATCTCCATCTTCAACTATCTCAAATTCTTCAATCAATTCACTGTATGGAACAACTTCATATTTATTCCAATATGCCTTTATTTCTCTAACCTTACCCTTATTTGATGTTGCTAAAACTAGTTTCAAAAATTATCCTTTGATTTAACTCTTTTGATTATAATTTCGTCATTATATTACAAAAGGCTTTATATGTTCAAAAAAGTATTACCTCTTTCATTAATTCTTTCGTTTAGATTTTTAGGGCTGTTCTTAGTTTTACCTGTTATCTCTATCTACGCGCTAGATCTTAAAAATTCTACACCTTTACTTGTTGGTGTTGTTGTTGGTGGATACGCACTTACACAAGCAATCTTTCAAATCCCTTTTGGAACAATGAGTGATAAAATAGGTCGTAAACCAACTCTTCTTTTTGGTCTTATACTATTTTTAATAGGTTCTCTCATAGCTGGATATGCAACAGATATTTACACCTTAATGCTTGGTCGTTTTTTACAAGGTGCTGGAGCTATTGGAAGTGTTATAACTGCCATGATAGCTGATGTTGTAGAGGAAAAAACTCGTGGTCAGGCTATGGCTATTATGGGTGGATTTATCGCTATGAGTTTTGCTGTTGCTATGGCAGTTGGACCTGTTATTGGCGCACATTATGGTGTTAGTACACTCTTTTTTATAACTGCTGGTCTATCAGTTGCAGCGATGGTGCTTCTTTTTACAAAAGTTCCCACACCACCAAAAATAATACATATTTACCACCAAAAAGCAAAGATATCTGATATTTTAAGAGATAGAAATTTACTCAATATGGTAATTATAAACGCTATGCAAAAAGGGTTAATGACTTTTGCTTTTGTTATCATACCTATAATCTTGGTTGGAGATAAATATGGTTTTGGTTGGGAAAAAGCTGAACTTTGGAAAGTTTATGTTCCAGCTATGCTTGCAGGTCTTGTAGCGATGGGACCAGCTGCTGTTTTTGGAGAAAAACATAACAAACCAAAACAAATCTTTTTAATATCTATTACCTTATTTATGATTGCATTTTTAACTATGGGGCTTACACATTCTAGCACAGTTTTCATACTCGGAGTAGTGGCATTTTTTATCGCTTTTAACATGATGGAACCACTTGTTCAATCTATGATAAGTAAATTTGCAAAAGTTCACCAAAAAGGTGCAGCACTTGGTGTTGCAAACTCAGCTGCATACTTTTCAACTTTTATAGGTGGTAGTTTAGCTGGTTTACTCATAGGTAGTAGCGACAGAGCAACTATCGGTATATCTATTGGGGTTATCGCAATTATCTGGCTACTTTGGACATTAACACTTCAAAATCCTATAAAATATTCACATCTAGTAATACCTATGGCAGAGGTAGATATGGATAAACTAAAAGAGTTAGAGCATGAACACATAGCTGAATGGTTTATCAACGATACTGAAAAAGTTGTTATTATTAAATATAATGCTAAAAAGTTGGATGAAAATCATTTAAAAACTAAAATTTCTTTTTAAGTAAGTGAATGAAGATGAGATTATGAAAAATCCCATCTTTACAGATGAAGAGAGTAGAGACTTCTCAGAAATATAAAGACTATTTCTGAGGAGTTACATACATATTATAATAACGACCTTCAAACTTTGGTGGTTTTTCCATAACGCCAATATCTTCAACCATTGGCCAAACTCGTAAAAGAACCTCTTTACCTGCTTCAGGGTGTGCCATTTCACGACCTCTTAAAAAGACACGAAATTTTACATGGTAACCTTTTTCCAAAAACTCTCTAGCATGTTTAACTTTATAGTCAATATCATTCTCAGCAATCTTTACAGATAGTTTAATCTCTTTTACAACGATTTTAACCTGATTTTTTCTCTGCTCTTTAAGTTTTTTCTCTTCTTGGTATTTGTACTTACCATAATCCATAACTTTAGCAACAGGTGGTTTTGCATTTGGAGCAATAAGAACCAAATCTAAACCTAACTCATTTGCTTTTTCCATAGCCTCATCAATAGAGACAATCCCTAAAGATTCGCCCCCATCTACATTACATCTTACCTCTGTCGCACGGATATCGTCATTCATTATGACGCGGTCTGTTTTTTTACTCAAAAATTTACCTCATTTATTTTGGTTTGTATAAGCTTTAAGAAATCATCTTCGCTTAAATTGTATTGTTCTCTTGTTCTTCTATCTCTAACCGCTACGGTTTTGTTTTGTATCTCTTCATCACCAATAACAACTATCATAGGAACACGAGTTTTTTCTGCCGTCCTAATCCTTTTGTTTAAAGAATCATTTTTAGCGTATATTTCACTATCGGCATTAATGTCGATAAGTTTATCCGATAAAACCTTAGCATATTCTTTATGTGAAGAAGCAACAGGAACAATTGCTACTTGTGTGGGAGCAATAAACATAGGAAACTCTCCTGCATAATGTTCAGTCAATATTCCAATAAACCTCTCAAATGAACCCAAAATAGCTCTATGAATCATAACTGGCTGAATTTTATCATTTTCTTCACCATTGTATTCTAACTTAAATCTCTCAGGAAGATTAAAATCTAATTGAATTGTCCCACATTGCCATTCACGCCCTATCGCATCAGTAATCTTAATATCAATTTTCGGACCATAAAAAGCTCCACCACCCTCATCTATCTCATAAGCAAGAGAGTTTTTATCCATCGCATTTTTAAGTGCTTGAGTTGATACTTCCCAAACTTCATCACTTCCAACTGCTTTATCAGGACGAGTACTTATCATCATTTTATAATCAAACTCAAAAGTACTCATAATTTTATCAACAAAATCAACAACTTCTATAATTTGTTCTTCTATCTGTCCAGCTGTACAAAAAATATGTGCATCATCTTGAGTAAATTCACGAACTCTAAAAAGACCGTGTAACGCACCGGTCATCTCATGGCGATGAACAACACCATATTCAAAATATTTAATTGGTAAATCACGATAAGAGTGAAGTTCATCTTCATATACTTTAATATGACCAACGCAGTTCATAGGTTTCACACCAAATTCCAACTCATCTATCTTGGTAAAATACATATTTTCACCATAGTTTTGATAATGCCCTGATGTCATCCATAAATCACTTCTTAACATCTCAGGACCACGAACAGGCTCATAACCCCTTTTTCTGTGAGCTTTAAAAAGTAAGCTTTCTAATCTTGCACGAAGTCTTCCACCAGCAGGAAGCCAGATAGGAAAACCAGCTCCAACCTCTTCACGGAAAGTAAAAAGCTTCATCTCATTACCAAGTTTTCTATGATCTCTTTTTGCAGCTTCTGCTAACATTTCCATGTGAGCTTTTAAAGATTCTTTATCTGCAAATGCTATACCGTATATACGAGTCAACATCTCATTTTTAGAATCTCCACCAAGATAAGCACCAGCAATTTTTGTAAGTTTAAAGTAACGAATAAGACCTATGTTCGGTAAATGTGGACCACGACAAAGATCCTCAAAATCCCCTTGCTTGTAAATACTTACATTCTCATCAGGTATCCGTTTCATAACTTCAAGTTTTAAATGATCATCTTTAAACTTTTCTTTTGCTTCGTCCATAGTAATTGTATATTTTTCTATTGGATATTTTTTCTTTGCAAAAGAGAGCATCTGCTTTTCTATCTTTTTTAAATCACCTTCACCTATCTCTGCAGATGTTTTAAAATCATAGTAAAACCCCTCTTTTACAACAGGTCCTACATAAAATTCAGTATCAGGATACAATGACTTTATCGCTTGAGCCATTAAGTGTGCTGTCGAGTGGCGAAGCACCTCCAAAGAGTCTTCAGAATTATCAAGATGAATCTGCTCCCCTTCAAACCCTAACTCTTTTGCAGTTTGTAAATCTATAATCTGCCCATCTCTTTTTATTGCTATTTCATTCAAATTTATAATCCTATCTTTATATTTCCGTTTTTAAAACTGCACCATTTGATGCGTTTGATACTAAAATTTGGTATCGTTTAAGCCATTTTGATTTAACCTCATTTTTGTAAGGTTTCCAAGCAGCCCTTCTTTTTGCCAACTCATCTTCACTTACATTTAAACGAAGCAAATGAGCATCAGTATCAAGTTCTATCTCATCACCATCTTCAATAAGAGCTATCATTCCACCCTCAGCAGCTTCAGGAGACACATGACCAATAGAAGCACCCTTAGTTGCTCCACTAAAACGACCATCAGTAATAAGTGCAACAGACTCACCAAGCCCCATACCTTGAATAAGTGCAGTCGGTGCCAACATCTCTTGCATACCAGGACCACCTTTTGGACCCTCATAACGGATAACTACAACATCACCAGCTTTTACTTTTTTACTCATTATACCAGCTATAGCTTCTGGTTGAGAGTTAAAACATACAGCACTACCTTTAAACTGCCTCATAGTAGGATCTATCCCTGCAGTTTTTACAACAGCACCCTCCTCAGCTAAGTTTCCAAATAAGATCGACAAACCACCAACCTGAGAATAAGCATTTTCATTTGTATGGATGATAGACTCATCTAAGATTTTTGCATCTTTGATTCTCTCACCTATCGTCTCACCAGTTACAGTTGGATTATCTAACTCGAGAAGACCACCTCTACGGCTAACTTCGTGCATAACAGCATTTACTCCACCTGCTCTATTTATATCATCCATATGAACAGTTGTTAGTGATGGAGATATTTTAGCGATGTGAGCTACTTTATCAGCTATCTCATTGATTTTCTCTATCGGAAAATCAACTTCTGCTTCTTTTGCAATAGCTAACATATGAAGAACTGTATTTGAACTTCCACCCATTGCCATATCAACTACAAAAGCATTGTGAATAGCTTTTTCATTTAAAACATTTCTAATATTATATTTACTGTCATCAGCTTTTGCCATCTCAACAATTCTTTTAGCTGCTTTTTTAACAAGTTCTATACGCTCAGGTGTCATTGCTAAAATAGTTCCATTTCCTGGAAGTGCTATACCCATAGCTTCACATAAAGTATTCATAGAATTTGCAGTAAACATACCTGAGCATGAACCACCAGATGGACAAGCATTGCACTCTATATCATAAAGTTCCTCATCACTCATCTTCCCATCAGCATGTTCGCCAACTGCTTCAAAGGCAGTAGAAAGGTCTATAGATGTACCATCTTTTTTATGCCCTGCAGCCATTGGACCACCTGAAACAAAAACAGTTGGAACATTTACGCGCAATGCACCCATAATCATACCTGGAACAATCTTGTCACAGTTAGGGATACATATCATCGCATCAAGTTGATGAGCATTCATCACAGTTTCTATAGAATCTGCAATTATCTCACGAGAAGGAAGTGAATAAAGCATCCCTTCATGACCCATAGCTATCCCATCATCTACACCTATAGTGTTAAAAACAAAAGGAACTCCACCAGCCTCTCTTATGGCTTCTTTTACAATCTCACCATACTCATGCAAGAAAAAGTGTCCAGGAATAATGTCAATATAACTATTTGCAATCCCAATAAATGGTTTATCAAAATCTTCATCTTTAAGACCTGTTGCTCTTAAAAGTGAACGATGAGGAGCTTTGTCAAAGCCTTTTTTTATAATATCACTTCTCATAAATATCCTTAAATTTATTTTATAAAATTATCTATGCCAAGACTGTTTAAGTCGCTAAAGCTAAGCTCTACCGAGCTAGGTTACATATATTATTTTAAATTTTAATAGAATTATAGCACTTTTTTTACATTTTTTCATAAAAACTCTTTACAAATGAAAATAAAATCGCTATAATTCCGGCTCACTTACAAAAAGTAAGATGAAAATTGCGGGAATAGCTCAGTGGTAGAGCACAACCTTGCCAAGGTTGGGGTCGCGAGTTCGAACCTCGTTTCCCGCTCCATTTAAATTTAAAACTGTTGAAAAACACCCAATTGCCCGGGTGGCGAAATCGGTAGACGCAGGGGACTTAAAATCCCCCGGTAGCAATACTGTGCCGGTTCAAGTCCGGCCCCGGGCACCATGGAATTATTTTGACTGGTGCCATCGCCAAGTGGTAAGGCCGCAGCCTGCAAAGCTGCTATCCCCAGTTCAAATCTGGGTGGCACCTCCAGTTTTATTTTTTAAAACATTACTAAGCGTGGATCTTTGGCAGAGTTGGTCGAATGCACCGGTCTTGAAAACCGGCGAGGGTCACACCTCCCAGAGTTCGAATCTCTGAGGGTCCACCACTTCTTAATCTAACATAATCCAATAACATCTAAACAAACACCTTAAATACGAACCTTCTTTATTTTATTAGTCTAGCTTAATTCAATGTATGATATAGTAATCTCAACTTTTTAGGGGCTAATTTGAGGGCTGAATTTTTACAAGCCCTATACTAATCATAAATAAGCCCCATTTAATTTGTAAAAGGGAGTTTTTATGGCACGAACTACAACACCACTAACCGATACAAAAATCAAAACCTCAAAACCAAAAGAAAAAGACTACAAGTTATCTGATGGCGGAGGCTTATATCTATTGGTAACAAAAGCGGGTGGTAAACATTGGAAACTCAAATATCGTTTTAACAACAAAGAAAAAAAACTCTCCTTAGGGGCTTATCCAAGTATATCTTTATCAAAAGCAAGAGAATTAAGAGAGTATTATAAGTCTCAAATTGCTATAAACATTGACCCAAATGAAGTTCTAAAGAATCAAAAATCAACTAAAGAGCAAGAAGTGATCAAAAATCAAAATACATTTCAAAAAATTGCCCTAGAAAGGTTAGCTCAAATTGAATCAGATATTAGTGAAAGCCATTACAAACGAAGCCGTAATGGTTTAATAAATGATGTATTTCCATTTATTGGGAATAAACCTATCGACAGTGTAGTTGCAGAAGATATAATTTACATTCTTCAAGTTATGATGAAACGAGATGTAAGAAATAGTGCAAAACAAGTTTATCATGCAATTAGCAAAACATTTAAATGGGCTGTCGCAAATGCAAAAGCTAAGAGAAATCCAGCAGCCGATATTGAAGTAAGTGAGATAATAGGTAAGTCAAATAAGAAGCACTATCCAACTATTACAGATGATACTGGGATAAAAAATCTACTAATTTCTATAGATGAATATACTGGTGAATATAGCATGCAAAAAACGGAGCAAATCGGACACCTATGACACTTCTATTCGGACACCTATAACGGTTTCATTCGGACAGTGATGACGGAAATGATTCGGACACTTTGGTCTAAAAACCGTCAACTTATATTTGTTTAAGGTAGAGATATTTTCTAAATTCAAATACACTGATTG
>Ga0256842_1002834_pt1 | contig 12018 bp, 12 predicted proteins | sample 4559240metaG_FD_185973 | JGI IMG/M metagenome (GOLD analysis project Ga0256842, IMG submission 185973) | Hydrothermal vent microbial communities from Guaymas Basin, Mexico - 4559-240 | ecosystem: Environmental > Aquatic > Marine > Hydrothermal vents | place: Mexico: Guaymas Basin | collected...
TCTTGTAAAGATGTTCCAAATTGTAGTGAACACCATGTTTTCTGGTTTCAATTTTTGCAACATAATTAGGTGATTTATGGCCGAGAATTTGAGCAAGTTTTAACTGGCTTACTTTACGCTTTTTTCTTTCAGCTTTAACATTTTCAACAATCTGATCCATAAATTTTGCCAAAGCTTTTTCTTTTTCCAAGTACACACCTATGAGTTTTTGTAATCATAGTTGTTATGCAAAAACTAAACAAACACTTATAAGTGTTTACAAAGATTCTTCTTTGTAAAATATATAAATAAGTTTGATATGGAGAAGACTATGTTTGAGTATTTAGTGCATGTTGTTGTTAGAATGATTCTTGGGTATTTAGGGGGAGCACTTGTAGCTACTGCAATATTTGCTGCATATTGGTACGGTTACGATTTTGAATATGCAAAGCGGACGGCTGTAGAAATTTCTCAAGGTGAATTTTCAAAATTTTTAGTGTGGTTACCATTTGTCATAGCATGGTTTAAACCAAGTAAATCTGGCAGTGCTGGTTGTCATAATATTTATTATGGCTACTATTATTAAAATGTGATCTGTATGATGAAAAACATAATTATTCTACTGACAAGTGTATTGCTTTTTTCTGCATGCAGTACAAAAAAAGAGATCAAACCTATTCCAATAAAAAATATAAGTTTTGAAAGTTATCTTCACACTTTGGGATACAAACAAAACGATATAAAGCATTTTACAAAACAGTTACCATACGATGATTGTTCCAAAGCATACAGCCAAGATTTGAAAGCATTGGACAAATATGTAGAGATAAATATAGGACCAGCTTGGAGTAAAGAGTTCTATTGGGCATTTAAAGATAATAAAATCTATATTATTGGCGGAAAATGTTGTAAACTCCAAGAAGATGACAAACTTCTATTTTCCCTAAAAACTGCATCGTCATATCATAACGATACCTGTAAGCTTTCTATTGAGAAATACTCAGAAGAAGAGAGTAATGTAAAAGTAGCCAAAATATTTGAAGTACAAAAACAAAGAGATGCTGAGTATAAAAAAAAACAGCTTCAAAAAGCTCTAAAAGAGCGACAAGAAGAACAGAGATATTACAACCTCCGTAATCGTAAAGGAGAATATGTAATGCAATTTTTTGATGAGTCCATTACACATGTAGATCGGTATAACAGACTTTTCGATAAAAAGATGCAGGTGCAACTATGCAAGAAGCAATGTATAGACTTTACAAAAAACAGCACTGGGTATATAAATATGCAAAGTGCATTGAGTGATGGATGGAAATTTGTCACAAAACTTGATGATGCCAAATATGATGATAAGAGTTGCTCTTGTCGTGGACAGAAAGTGATTTTGAAAAAATAGTATTTTATTCACTGTAAAACGATAAAATACATCTATGCAGTTTTTAATATTACTTTTTTTATTGGCACTCTCAGCACTCTTTTTGAATATGCAGTTGGCAGCAAGTTTCATAGGTGGGCTCTTTTTACTTGTGATATTGATAGAATTAAATATGCAAAAAGTAAAAAACTTTTTAAATGATATTTTTTAGAGGAGCTATTGATGCGTGATGATTTTTACCTAAACTTGATACTTGGTGTATTTACACTTATGGTCGTTGTGATTGCTATTGCAAAATATCGCTATGAGAATGGTTATTCAAAATACAGTTCAAAATAAGAATATTTTTACTTTTTAATGAACATTAGATAGTAGTTTTATTTTACCTATAAAAGTATATATAAAAAGTAAAAATATTAAATAATTTATGTTATAATTACCTTAATAGGTAAATGAGGATAATTATGGCAAAAACTATCGGTTATATTCGAGTCAGTACCGACCAGCAAGATCTGCAAAACCAACAACACTCCATTTTAAATTATGCAAACAAAAACTCCCTTGGTAAAGTTAAGTTTATCGAAGTGAAGATGAGTAGTCGCAAAAAAGATGAAGACAGGAAAATTGATGAACTATTTGAATCCCTGCAGGCTGATGATCATTTAATAGTTTCAGAACTAAGCCGTATAGGTAGAAGTGTTGTCAATGTTGTAACTATTGTCAATAAACTCATAGCAAAAGGTGTAAACCTTCACATCCTCAAAGAACAACTCTTCATCAAGCCAAATGAACAAAACCCCTTTACAGATTTTCAGATAAATATTTTCTCTGCTTTTGCACAGTTGGAGCGAGATCTTATAAGCAAAAGAACAAAAGAAGCTCTTCAAGCCAGAAAAGCCAAAGGGATTAAACTTGGTAAACCCAAAGGTACGATTCAAGGAAGCATCTATGACAAAGACAAAGAGAAGATAAAAGAGTTGCATGAACTTGGAGTTTCCCTAACCAACATATCAAAAAAACATTTAGGCTATGGAACTATCAAAAGTCTGAGTGAATATGTAAAAAACAAACTATATAAAGAGGTGAAAAGTGACAAGTAGTATAAAAACTGTTTTTGCTGAAGAATTTAGTACACATTATGAGTTTTACAAAGAGTATGATGATATAGTTATACACAAAGAAAATAAACAGATTTTTAAAGCAAATTTCAAAGATGGTATGGTGCAAATTGTACCACTGAGTAATGATGAAGCAATACAAAAAATAGAGTTAGGTTTGAGTGAATTTGCCAAAGAGTTGAAAAGACAGGGGTTTTAATGAGTTTTACAAATACAGCATCGTTTATATGGTCTGTTGCAGATCTGCTTCGAGGAGACTATAAACAGTCCGATTATGGAAAGGTAATTTTACCTTTTACTCTGCTTCGCCGACTTGAGTGTGTGCTAGAACCAACTAGAGAAGCAGTTTTGACAGAGTATGAAGCAAGAAAAGATTTAGGTATCCCATTAGAAGTGTTTTTAACAAAGAAGTCGGGGCAGAGCTTTTATAACACCTCTAAATTCTCCCTTAACACACTCTTAGCAGACCCTGTTAACTTAAAAGTCAATCTTGAGCACTATATTGCTGATTTTTCAGCTAATGCTCGTGAGATATTTGAAAAGTATAAGTTTCATGAGCAGTTAGAGTATCTTGATGAATCAAACCTACTTTATCAAATAGTACAAAAGTTTGCCAATGTAGATCTGCATCCAGACACTATCTCCAACCATGAAATGGGGCTTGTGTTTGAAGAACTCATTCGTCGTTTTGCGGAGGCTTCCAATGAGACAGCAGGAGAGCACTTTACCCCAAGAGATATTGTACGACTCACCACTGCACTACTTTTCATAGATGATGATGCGGTACTTACAAAGGCAGGAGTGGTGCGAAGCCTTTATGATCCAACCGCTGGAACGGGAGGGTTTTTAACAAGTGGGAGTGAGTATGTCCATGAGCTTAATCCTGAAGCAAAGCTTGTTACCTTTGGACAGGAACTTAACCCTGAATCATATGCAATATGTCGTGCCGATATGCTCATCAAAGGACAAGCAGTCGAGAACATCAAGTATGGAAATACTCTCAGTGATGATCAGCTTCCAACAGAGAAATTTGACTATATGCTCTCTAATCCTCCATTTGGTGTCGAATGGAAAAGGGTTGAAAAGGTTATAAAAGATGAGCATAAGCTAAAAGGCTATAATGGCCGTTTTGGACCAGGATTACCTAGAGTTAGTGATGGTTCACTGCTCTTCTTACTGCACCTTATCTCTAAAATGCGTTCAGTGAACGAGGGTGGGAGTCGCATAGGTATCATCTTAAACGGTTCACCTCTTTTTACTGGAGGTGCGGGAAGCGGTGAGAGTGAAATACGCCGTTATGTTTTAGAAAATGACCTTGTTGAAGCGATAGTCGCCATGCCTAATGATATGTTTTTTAACACCGGCATCGCCACATACATCTGGATACTCTCTAATCATAAAGAAAGAAACAGAAAAAACAAAGTAGCTCTTATAAATGCAAGCAATATGGGTGAGCCTATGCGAAAATCACTTGGAAGTAAACGCAAGTTTTTGAGTGAAAAGAGCATAGAAGAGATTACTCGTATCTATGGAAAATTTGAAAGTTCCAAAGTGTGTAAAATCTTCGATACAAAAGACTTTGGATACCGTCGCATCACAGTTGAAAGACCTCTACAGCTGAGCTTTTTCCCACATGATGAAGAGAAATTAGAATTACTAAAATCCGATAAAGCTTTTAAAAAGTTAGATGAGGCTTTACAAAGTGAGATTTTAGACTCCCTTAAAAAGATAGAAGATGACAAAATCAGCTCACGCGATGAGTTTATCGAACTTTTAGGAGTCAAACTTACAGCCTCACAACTAAAACTTTTGCAAAAACATCTGAGCCAACATGACGATGAAGCAGAGTTGTGTAGAGATAAAAAAGGTAACTTAGAGCCAAATCCAGACCTAAGAGACTATGAAAACATACCACTTAAAGAGGATATTTATGAATATTTTGAGCGAGAAGTAAAACCTCATGTACCACTGGCTTGGATAGATGAGAAGAAGTGTGATCCAAAAGATGGTAAAGTGGGAATTGTCGGATATGAGATACCCTTTAACAGACACTTTTACGAGTACAAACCACCACGAGCTTTAGAGGAGATAGATGCAGAACTTGAAACACTCACTAAAGAGATAATGGAGATGCTGCGTGAGATTTAGCTATAATTTCATTAAGAGCACTCCTCAAGCCTCTTTACAATGCTCACCCCGAGGAGTCATTTAATGAATCAATATAAATCATATCCTAAATACAAAGAGAGTGGAGTTGAGTGGCTTGGGGAGATTCCTGAGCATTGGGAAGAAGTTCGATTTAAATTTCTTACTGATATAACAACAGGTGATAAAGATACTGAAAATAAAGTTTCAAATGGAAAATATCCTTTCTATGTTCGTTCAAAAAATATAGAAAGAATAAATTCTTATAGTTATGATGGTGAAGCTATTTTAACAGCTGGTGATGGTGATATAGGTAAAATTTTTCATTATGTAAGTGGAAAATTTGATTTTCATCAAAGAGTATATATGTTTTATAACTTTAAAAAAAGTAATACCTTGTTTTTGTATTATTATTTGTCGGAAAATTTGCATAAAGAAGTTATTAAACTTTCAGCAAAAACTACAGTGGATTCTTTACGATTGCCAATGTTGCAAAAACTTTGTTGTATCTCTGCCTCCCCTCCAAGAACAACAAACTATAGCCAACTACCTCGATAAAGCCACAACAAAGATAGACACCCTCATCCAAAAACAAGAACAGCTCATAGAACTCCTCAAAGAAAAGCGCCAAGCTCTTATATCTCACGCAGTTACCAAAGGGCTTAACCCTGATGTGAAGATGAAAGATAGTGGGATTGAGTGGTTAGGAGAGATTCCTGAGCATTGGAAGATTAGTAAATTAAAATATCTTGCAAGAATACAAGGGGGAAAAGACCAAAAATCTGTGTTAGATGATAATGGTGCATATCCTGTATATGGCTCAGGCGGTATTTTTGGTTATGCTAATCAATATCTATACAATGGAGAATCAGTTTTACTTGGTAGAAAAGGAACCGTAGATAAGCCTTTATATGTAAATAATAAGTTTTGGACTGTTGATACAATGTATTATACAATTGCTGAAAAATCTACCATAGTAAGGTGGTTTTATTATCTTTCAACCACAATAAATTTTGATTTTTATCAATATGGAAGTGCTGTTCCAAGTATGACTCAAGAGGATTTACATAATATTCATTTTGCGACACCATCTACAGAGGAACAACAACAAATCGCTATCTACCTAGATCAAAAAACCACCCAAATAGACACCCTCATTACCAAAGCCACCAAAGCGATAGAACTCCTAAAAGAGAGACGAACAGCATTGATTAGTGCTGCAGTTACTGGGAAAATTGATGTGAGGAAATATGCATAATGCAAAAAACATATAATACTATCAACCAAAACCAACTCCGTATAAAAGAGAGCTTATCTAAAAAGATAGCCCAAACAAGACAAGTTGTTTTTTTAGAATCAGATTTAGAAGAGTGGTTTAAAAAACTAGATAGTTATAACCGTTCAATTCTTGATGCTCTACAAAATAAAGTTACTCCACTACTTAATCAAAGCTACAAAGATAAGCAAGAAGCAGATGGCAAAATAGCCTACTCATTTGCTAAACTCGGTAGAGAGATAGATAAACTCATAGAATTATATGAAGATATAAAACATTTTTATGCTCAAGATTTCAGTGAAGAACAAGAGGTTATAGATGCTTTTGTCTCTATCTGCTCTGTAATGCTTAAAGAGTTGTTATTATTACATGTAAACATCAAAGATGCTCTGCAAAACAATCCAGAAGATGCAAAGATAGAATATGCACCAGATATTCAAACACAAATAGAGTTTATACAAAAATATCAAGCTCAATCTGTACAAACTTCAAACACTTCCAATTGGCTACTGCCATTAGCAGCTGCTTTTGGAGTTGGATTTATGTTGGGAGGGGAGTAAAAATGAGTAAACACAAAGAGATAGTTTTTGAAGATGAAATAGTAGAGTATTTAACTTCACATGAGTGGGTGCAAGGGGCATCAAGCGGGTATGATAAAGAGTTGGCACTTTATCCGGAAGATCTTTTGTCCTACATCAAATCAACGCAAAAAGAGGCATATGAAAAGTTTGCCTCTCGCAATAAAACCAATACCGATGAACTCTTTTGTCAATTTATAGCAAAAGAGTTAGATAAAAAAGGCTCTTTGTACTGTTTGAGACATGAACTTAAAAATATCAACGCCCGTTTTAAACTTACTCAATTTAAACCAGATCTTTACTCTCCTGTACTGAATGAAAACTATGATAAAAATATCTTGCGTGTAGTGCGTCAGGTATATTATTCCACACAAAACAAAAATTCTATAGATTTAGTTTTATTTTTAAATGGTATCCCCCTTGCTACGATAGAGCTGAAAACAGACTTTACCCAAAATGTACACGATGCTATCAACCAGTACAAACGCGATAGAATTCCAAAGGGTGAAAAGCTCTTAGAGTTTAACAAACGGGCTTTGGTACATTTTGCGGTAAGTACAGATGAAGTATATATGACAACAAAACTCGATGGGCAAAAAACTTTCTTCTTGCCGTTTAATAAAGGCAAGGATGGTGGAGCAGGTAATCCACCAAACCCAAATGGATATGCTACTTCGTATCTCTGGGAGGAGATTTTCTCTAAAGATGTATGGCTTAATATTTTTGCAAAGTATATTCACCTGCAAGTAAAATATGAAGAGGATTTTAGAGGAAGAAAGCAAAGACGAGAGACACTCATTTTCCCTAGATACCATCAGCTTGATGCTGTTTCAAAACTACTTAGCGATGCTAAAGAAAAAGGGTGTGGACAAAAGTATCTTATACAACACAGTGCAGGGAGTGGAAAGTCCAATTCCATAGCATGGCTCTCTCATCAACTCTCATCTTTACATAATGATGAAAACAGAAGAATTTTTGATAGTGTGATAGTGATTACCGATAGAACGGTGCTAGATTCCCAACTTCAAGAGACCATTTCACAGTTTGAGCATAAAGAGGGAGTTGTAGTTCGCATCAATCGTGAGATGGGTGAAGGGAGCAAGAGTGAGCAGTTAGCAGCTGCGCTGGAGAGTGGAGCTGCGATTATTATCGTAACTATACAGACTTTTCCATTTGTGCTTGATGCCATACGAAAAAGAACAACACTCAAAGAGAGAAATTTTGCAATCATTGCAGATGAAGCACACTCAAGCCAAACAGGGAAAACAGCAAAGGAGCTGAAAGAGGTACTGGCAGTTGAGCAGATAAGTGAAGAGGAAGAACTAAGTGCTGAGGATATACTCGCTGCAACCTTAGAAGCTAGAACAAACAATAAAAATCTAAGTTACTTTGCTTTTACTGCTACTCCTAAGCCAAAAACCTTACAGATGTTTGGGACATTACCAAATCCAGACTTACCGCCGAGCAAGGACAATGCCCCTGAACCATTCCATCTTTACACGATGCAACAAGCGATAGAGGAAGGTTTTATCCTTGATGTATTGGCATCCTATACCACTTACGATATGGCATACCGCCTCGTAACCAGTGAAGACAAAGAGGTCGATACAAAAAAAGCGAAAACTCGTCTTGCAAAATGGGTGCGACTGCACCCTTATAACATCGCTCAGAAAGTAGAAATTATTATAGAGCATTTTAAAGAGCATATAGCACATCTGCTTGATGGTAAAGCAAAAGCAATGGTAGTAACGAGTGGAAGAAAAGAGGCCCTTAGGTATAAACAGGCTTTTGATGGCTACATACAAGAGCATGGTTATGAAAACTTGCGTGCCATGGTTGCATTTTCCGGCAAAGTGGAAAATGAAGGAGTGGAGCATACAGAAACCTCAATGAATCCGGAACTAAAAGGGCGTGATATGCGTGATGCCTTTGATAGTGATGATTACCAAGTTATGATAGTGGCAAATAAGTTTCAAACAGGGTTTGATCAACCAAAGCTATGTGCTATGTATGTCGATAAGAAACTCCAGGGTGTCGAGGCTGTACAGACACTCTCACGCCTTAATCGTACATACCCAAATAAGAGTCAAGTTTTTATACTTGATTTTTATAACAAAGCTGAAGATATAGAAGAAGCTTTTGCTCCATACTACAAAAAAACAACACTCAATGATGTGACTGATCCAAATATGATATTTGATTTACAACTCAAACTTGAAAACTACCATATATTTACTCCACAAGAGGTAGAGCAGTTTGCACTTGCCTTTTTTGATCCAAATGGTACACAAGCAGCACGTAGTGCAGCAGTAAAACCAGCAGCAGATAGATTTAAAGGCAGATACAAAGAGGCTTTAGAGGAGTTGCAAACTGCCAAAGAGGCATTGGAGCGAGCGAAAGAGAACGGCGATACTAGCGGTATACATAATGCCGAGATAGAGATAGGCAGAGCAAAAGAGAAAAAAGATGCCCTAGAACTGTTTAAAAAGGATTTAGGTACATTTGTAAGGATGTATGAGTTTTTATCGCAGATAGTTGATTATGAGGATGCAGAACTGGAGAAACTGAGTGTTTATGCAAGAGGGCTGTTACCCAATTTAAAGGTACTTGATTTACAAGAAGATATTGATCTTAGTGCTGTTGAGATGACACATTTTTCACTCAAAAATAAAAAAGTACAAAAAATCAACCTCAAAGATGGAACACTAGATCCTGAAAACCCAGGCGAAGGAAAGTCAAAAGAGACAAAGACAGACCCTCTAAGTGTCATCATAGAAAAGATGAACGAGCTTTTTTCAGGAGATCTCACAGACCAAGATAAAATAAACTATATTAACACTGTAAAAGACAAAGTGATGGAGAATGATACTGTAATGCAACAACTTCAAACAAACTCAAAAGAACAAGCAATGCTTGGGGATTTTCCTGTAGCTGTTACAGATGCTATTATAGGTACAATGGATGCACATAACACCTTGGCGACACAGGCTCTTAGTGAGGATAGAATCCAACAAGGATTTGCTAAGTTGATACTTGATGTGATTTATAAAGAGATGGGGATTGTTAAGGTAATATAATTAAAAGCAAAGTAATTTGATACTTAATGGCACAATGTTTTAGAATAATTTCTTCTAAAATATAAGAAAATTAAATAAAATGGTTGTTTTTTAAGAAAAATTTAAAATTTATAAGTATAAAATGATGATGTTCGTTGATAGATATAGATTGTCAGGGACGCCGAGTGAGGCAATGATCTTTACTTTATGTAATGATGAAATGTTGATAATGGAATAAATGGAAAAACATAGATTTCTATGTTATGGATTGTACACCTTGTACAATTGAGATGAGCTATGCTAGTTAGACTTATCTCTTATGGAAAATGATAAAAATGCTTCGAGTTACTAGCTCTCAAAATCCTTAATGATAATAAATGGTTCACTAAAGGGCCCACTTTGAAAGAAGACTATATCCTTCTAATGTATTAATGAAAAAGTAGAATTTTTGCCTCCTATTTTATCTTAGGAGAATATCATGATAAGTGATACATTTAGATCATTAAAAGAGGATTATGGATACACACTGTCAAGAGAAGAGTTATCAGATGTATTAGGAATTAGTTTATCCACAATTGATAGACGAATTAAGTTGGGAGGAACTGGTCTTCCTCCTATGAAAAGGACTGGAAACAGTGTTAAAAACAGGGTGATATTTCCTGTCGAAGGCGTGGCTAAATATTTAGACTGCGAAGAATGCGATTTGGAGGATGCATCATGAGTCAGTGTAAAAACTGGCTCCACTCAGAGCCAATTCAAAGTAGTAGTGATATTTTAACAAAGATTCCATCAGATTTGGCAGGATTATTAAACCTTGTAGATAAAAAGACATTTGTTTCGACTGATGTTTTAAGTGTCGCGGTATTGCCTGTATTGTCAGCATTGACATGTGGAACTAAACTTTTTAGAGAAGAAGCTGACAGTGACGGCGAAAGAGTTTTATTTTATGTTGCAGCTTTTTTTCGATCAGGTGGTGGTAAAACAAGTGCCGCATCTATCTTAAAATTTTCTTTTTTAGGTTGGTTGGAGAAGCATTATCAACAAAAGAACAAAGATAATTATGAGCTAAAAGAAAAATTAGTTAGGGAAATTGAACGAGAAAAAGACATCAAACAAAAATCAAAACTTGAGCAAAAACTTGCAGATATATCTGAAGAGATTGATGTATTTTTGCCAAAAGCAACAGAAGAAGGTTTGATAGAGAGTCTTAAAAATGGTTCACGCCCTTTTATGATGCTTGACAATATTGGCAAGGAAATAGCCTCCTCAAGAAAAAACGACCGAACAGCATCTTTGTTGAGGATGCTTGATGAGATTTTTGATGCAGCAGTTTTAACAACCAAGAGAACTGTCAAAGGAGGAAGAAGTCAAACTTTTGAGATTAGTGCTTTTGGATTATATGCTGCATCTACCTTGGGTGATACTGGATTGTCTATGAAAATGATTCAAAATGGTCTAGAAGATGGTTTTTTAAACCGTTTTTTGGTTGTCTTTCAACCTGAAATCACTAAAGATATACCTTATGAGAAATATTTGACAAGTGAAGAGAAAAGTTTTATTGAAGAGTTTGCAAAACGGTATTTTATTTATTCATCACAAATACATCTTGTGTTGAGTGATGATGCAAAAGAAGAACTCAAAAAATATAATGCTGCTATCAGTAAAGAGTTTAGAGTAAGATATGCGCTCTCTGATCACAGCTCAGGTTTTATCTCTAGAAATATAACCATGGTTCTCAGGATTGCGATGGTATTTCATATTTCAAAGTACTGCACAAATATATCGTTAGATAAATTATCTGAAGTTTTAGATAAAAAATTTGATGCTAAAAACAGAGAGTTGGTTAAACTTTCAGCTGAGATATTTTTGCAGGCAAAAAAGTTTTTTGAATATATTAAAACAGAGCATACTCTAAAACTTCTTGGAATATCAAAGATGCACGAGCATGATTCTAAAACGGAAAAAGTTTTAAATGCGATTACTAGAAAGGCAAAAGAAAATAGAGTTGGTGCAGTTTTAATTAGAGATATAACAACATCTTCACATGTGACACAAAAAGATGGTCTTAAAGAGATCCTTGAAGGTCTGATAACGATAGGGAAAATTTATAAAAAAGGTAAGTTTTACCATTTAGTTAAATAATCGGCAACATGCAACAATCCCTTGTATGTTCGTTTGTAAGGCCATAAAGTGTTGTAAACATATTTGCAACAAAGTGCAACATTTCAACTGTTGCACTTGTTGCATATTTTCTTTCAACATAAAAACTCAACGATACAGAGGGTGCTGCAACTTTGTTGCATGTTGCATCCCTTATTTAATCCAAAAACAATCATAGAAAATGTATAATGGCAATCTATAAACAGTTTTGAGGTAGAAATAGGGTAGAAATTACCCTCTTGTAAAAGTATATGATTTTTTAAAATCCCGAAATTAAGGGGTTGTTTAGGGGTAGAAGAGAATATGATTTTAATGATAGATAACTATGATA
>Ga0256842_1002835_pt1 | contig 12016 bp, 9 predicted proteins | sample 4559240metaG_FD_185973 | JGI IMG/M metagenome (GOLD analysis project Ga0256842, IMG submission 185973) | Hydrothermal vent microbial communities from Guaymas Basin, Mexico - 4559-240 | ecosystem: Environmental > Aquatic > Marine > Hydrothermal vents | place: Mexico: Guaymas Basin | collected...
AACAATCAATAATGATAAATAAATCACTGAAATTGATCCTATGGACTTTTACAGCCTCAAAATATTTCTCGCTGTTGTCGAAACCGGCAGCTTCACCCGGGCCGCAAAAAAACTGAACTGCGTGCAGCCGAACGTCACCGCCCATATAAAGAAATTGGAAAATACTCTGGGAACACAACTTTTTTATCGGGAGAATCGCCAGATCACGCTGACGGCTCCCGGTCGAGAGTTTGTCAGACATGCCCGGCAAATATTTAAGTTGGTGCGGGATACAGAAACGCAGTTCCTCTCATCCAACGTCTCCGGTGTTTTAAATCTGGGAGTGACCCAGACAGTTGCAACCGCGTGGCTACCCCGGATATTGCGTTCCTATATACAGGAACATCCTGATGTTGAGATCAACGTTCAGTCGATGTTTGTTGAGACCATGACAACACAATTGTTAAACCACGAACTCGATTGTGTATTGACCGACTCTCTCATTGAGCATCCACATCTCGACTGCCGTTTTTCAAAGGAACAGCGGCTGACGCTGGTGCGTTCTACGGATACTCCGCAGACCCCGGAAACAGGAACCACAATTCTGAGTTTTTCCAAAGCGAGTCATTATCGAGCCATTCTGCTCGACCATCTGCGCCAGCAACACATCACAGTGGCAAGAGAATTGATATTGAAAGGAATGGATGCCGTTTTGGCCTGTGTTATTGGCGGAGTGGGGATCAGCCTGCTTCCCGAAGCAGTCGTCCGGCAACCTCACATTTCTCCCTATGTTAAGGCAACACCTTTGACGGGAATCACAAAAAAGGTGGGCATTGTCACTCATCGAAACAATGTTGAAACCGCTGCACAGAAAGCATTGATACAAACTGCGCAGTCCATCATAAATCAGGACAATGTTGAATGATCGTTGTCCCGCACTTTTTTTGAACTTGCCGAAGTTGCTTTTGCAAATTATATTGATTGCCGTACCTCCAGTTATCCATATTTGAGGGCTGAATCATGTCAGAAGAAAAATCTCCGTGGATGTGTCACGTCTGTGATTACCGTTCTACCATCGGTGAAGGGATCATTTGTGACGAATGCTTTATGTTGACCTGCAATGAGCATATCACCACAGCAACGGTTCTGAATGAGGCATCGGGGCTGTATGAACTGAAAAAGATCTGCGTTGAGTGTCAGTTCAAGAAAACTCTGAATCAGTAATAGCTATCGCGAGATAAAATTATGGGAAGTTCAAATCATCGCCTCGTCTATTCCGATGAAATCGGTTCAACCTGCCCTAAGTGTGGCCAGAGATTGCAGAAATGCCGCTGCAGTAATTCCACCACCAAACAAGCACCAAAAGACGGGATCGTTCGCATTCAGCGCGAGACAAAGGGACGAAAAGGGAAAGGGGTCACCCTGATCAGTGGAATTCCTTTGGCGGGAGATGAATTAAAATCTCTGGCAAAGACATTGAAACAGAAGTGTGGCACCGGGGGAACAATCAAAAACGGAGTGATTGAAATTCAGGGAGATCACCGTGATCTATTACTGGAGCTGTTGAAAGACAAAGGGTGGCAGGTCAAAAAAGCGGGTGGCTAGACAATTTTGACCGGAGCAAACCCACCACCAGCAGTTCTTAAATTTGTCACCTGCCCCTGATAGAGCCTTGCCCCCACACCAAGCAGATGGTCGCGATAGACAAACAACCGATAATCGATTTTGTACTTTTCTCCATCTTCGGAAGATTCGATTGATGGCGGAATTACTTCTTGAACCAGGGTTGTTTCGGGATCGAGATCGGCAAAGCGTTTTTTGGCAATCCCCCGTCCCATCAGCACACCACGACCACCGAATTTAGTGACTGGCTTGAAAATCAGTTTCTTACGGCGGCGCCAGATGTCATCCCGCTCTTCATTCGCCAGAATCAGGCTTTTCGGCACCATCTCCAGCAGCAACTGTTTGTCAGATGAAGAAAGTTCCAGATCATCCAGGACCTGAGAATCGGACCAAAGAACCATGCGGCGCTTATCGGCCAATAATCCGTAGGCAAAAGGATTAGGAGAAAGACAGATTTTCTTCTCAAGATAGGCTCGTCGCAGGTCATGTAATGCAGGTGTTTCGAGGAAAAAATCGCAATGGCGATTATAGATCAGGTCAACTTTTTCATTCTGGAAATAAACACCATCAGCTTCCACCTGCAACTGCTCAGGAGCGGCAATATCGGCAGCAATCCGATGCTCCTTTAACCAGTCACAACAACCGACCATCTCCGGAAGCAACATCTGCTGTTCCAGATCTTCATCGACAACCACAACCCGTTGCAGTGGTCGTTCTCCACCGGAAAAATCGCGCCATTCCTGCAAGTAGCTTTGCAACAAGCGCTGCTGAAAACGTTTTGATAAATAAAGGGGAGATGCTTTCCCCGCCAGCTGCTGACTGAGCCACGCGATATAGCCACCACCGGCATTGGTGTTGACCTCAATCAGCCGGGGGCCATCGGGAGTCAAATGATAATCATACCCCATCATCAATGCCGCATGGCCGGGATCAAACCGGGCGACCTCAGGTAATTCATGGAAAACCCGCTGACGATAAATATCCGACTCACTCAGACGGAACAGCAACCGAACCAGCCGCAACATCTTTTTCAGATCGCGATGAGGCAGGTGTGCCGTCACACGACTGATCGGGAGATTGTGATCCACAGCAGCTCCTAAAATGAATTGATCCGGCGGATAAACGATTTGAGAAGCCCGTAACTACGGCGGTTGAAATCGATCACCAACCGGGGCAGATGCTTCAGATCAGGCTGGTCATGCTCTTCCGGCAGAGGGGAGCTTAGTCGCATTTTTCCGCCAGGTGCGAGAAGATCACCAAACTCACTGGTGAGTATTTTCAGCTGTTCCGAGTCGAGGGCGGTGTTAAGACGAATCACCAGTTTTTCTCTGACAAAACGCAGTGAGTGGTAATTACGGTAAAAATCATCGATGATCTGAACCGCTTCAACCGGATCACGGGTGATTGAAAACAAGCCAAAATCTTCACCGGAGATCAGTCCCCGTTTGAGCAGACCATCCCGAACGAAGTCGAGCCAGTCATCCCAGTAGCCGCCTTCGTCATCGATCATCACCAGCGGAATTGGCGGGTTTTTTCCCGTCTGGATCAGAGTCAAAATTTCCATCGTCTCATCCATGGTGCCAAAACCACCGGGGAACATAACAACCGCATCAGCTTCTTTGAGAAATGCAACTTTACGATTGAAGAAATATTTATAAGTGATGACCTTTTCGTCCTGATCCATCACCGGGTTGGTATCCTGCTCAAACGGCAGGTGGATATTAATGGCAAATGAATTTTCGGCCCCTGCCCCTTCATTTCCTGCCAGCATAATCCCGGGGCCGCCACCGGTAATCACCATGTAATTGCGTTCTGCCAGCATCCGCGAGAATTCGACACATTTTTTGTAGATCGGTGCCGTCGAGGGAGTCCGGGCACTACCGAAAACAGTCACTTTTTTGCGGTGACGGTAGGGAGCAAACACCTTGTTGGTGTAGCGCATCTCTTTCATCGTGGTACAGATCAGCTTCTGGTCAGCCAGATAGTCATTTTCCTGGCCCGATTTCAGGGCACCGAGGATCATTTCACGAATCATTTCAGGGTGATGAACACCGGTCCTCTTCATCAATTTTTCGATCAGCTCATCAACCTCACCGTTATGTTGTTTGAAACTTAATGACATACAGCAACCCTTCTAAAAAAATTATCGTTCACAGCCAAAAAAACCACCGGCCAAAGTTAAAAAAGCGACAGTACGATATTGTATCATACTGCCGCCTTAAAAAATGGCCAAAGAAGTCCGTAAGCCGGGTTCTGTTCCCCCCTGCAGTGACCTGCAACAGGGCGATGATCATTCATCTAGGATCGCCGTTGCCGACGACCTCGAGCAATCAGACCCAGAAACTTCGGGCGGACCACCCTCAAACGTCTCTCTATTCGATCTTGCTCCGGATGGGGTTTACCGAGCTTCTGACGTCGCCGCCAGAACTGGTGAGCTCTTACCTCACCCTTTCACCCTTACCCTCCTTCGCCGAAGCGAGGTGGGCGGTCTCCTCTCTGTGGCACTTTCCCTGGGGTCACCCCCGGTTCCCGTTAAGAACCATCCTGTCCTGTGGAGCCCGGACTTTCCTCCCCCCGGAATAAACCGGGCGGCGATCATCTGTCCTTCTTTGGCCAGCAGAATGAATTAAGCGTCAACTTCAACGTACAAAATACGGTTACAGTGAGGACAGGACTGAATTTCTGTCACTTTGAGCAGTTTATTATACTGCTGTGGCGGCAGTTGCATATTACAGCCGAGACAGGCACCATTCTTAGCCAGAGCCAGTGCCAGACCACCGCGACGCTGGAACAGGGTATGGTACTTCCGCAGCAGACCGGTAGGAAGCTCGGCAGCGACGGACTCACGTGTCTTGGTCCGCTTCAGCAGAACCTCTTCCGATTCGGCCAGTAAAGTTTTCAACTCTTCGCCACGTGCTTCGGCTTTTTCCTGAATCGCTGCCAGCTCAGTCTCCTTCTCCTGACGATCTTCCTCAAGAGTTTTGATTTCCTGCTGTTTTGCCTGCATCTGCTCTTCGATCTCTTTGTTCGCCTTTTTAGCGACATCGATCTCTTTCAAAACGGCGACATATTCTTTCTGAGTCTGGATTTCCGGCAGGCGTGCCTCCACCCGGACAACATTGTCGCGTTCTTTCAGCAGGTCCTGCTGCAGCTCTGCTTCACCCTGCTGCAATACAGCAACTTCATCATTCAACTGATCAAGCATCTCCTGAACTCTGGTCGCATCTGCAGTAAATGCGTCCAGCTCGTCGCGGTAGCCTTTACGGGTTGCTTCAATCGCACTGATTTCCTGATCAATTTCCTGAAGATCTTTCAGCAGGTTCATTTGGTTTTGCACGTTGTAACCTCCATTTTGGGATATTGCGGCACGTCAGAAGAAGATCAGGGGATCTTTTTCTGCTGCCATTTCGATAACGTTCACCGTCATATTTTGTTCCGCAAAAACTTTCCGTAACCGCTGCGAAAGTTCTGCGACCATAATTTGCTCTGTGGCAAAGTGACCGGCATCAATCAGGGAAATCCCCTCTGTCCGCGCCCGCTGTGCCTCGTGATATTTGATATCTCCCGTCACCAGACAATCGGCACCCTGCCGCAATGCTGCTGAAAGAAGTGACATTCCGGTTCCACCACACACGGCCACCCGTGATATTTTTTGATCCAGCTCACCAACCAGCGTTAACCCCGACAGATTGAGAGATTGTTTGACCTGTTCGGCAAATTGCTGCAACGACATAGATTCATCCAAAGCACCAATCCGCCCCAGTCCGACATCGGTGCGCTGGTTTGCCAGAGGAATCAGATCGTAAGCAACCTCTTCATACGGATGAACTTTCAGCATCCGCGTCACAACCTTGGTAACTACCGCAGCCGGGACAATCGTTTCGAGGCGGATTTCTTCGGTCGATTCAAGAGCCCCCGGTGTACCGATAAACGGTTGCGTCCCGATACCACCACGGAAAGTTCCCGTCCCGCGCTGACTGAATGAGCACTGATCGTAACCACCGATATGACCAGCTCCGGCAGCAAAAACCGCATCCCGAACATCGATCTCATGACCGACCGGAACATAGACAATCAGTTTATAAAACTGCCCGCTGAGCGTTTTTTCCAGTGGAGTCGTATCACCCAGACCAAGACGTTCAGCCAGCCAGTCATTCAAACCATCGGCAGCACGGTCAAGATTGGTATGAGCACTGACAACAGCAATATCATTTTTGATCGCAGCAAAAATGATTTCACCCGTCGAATCTGTCGGGCTCAAACGTTTCAGTGGTTTAAAAATCAGGGGATGGTGGGAAATGATCAGCTGGGCGTTGTGACGTTGTGCTTCTTTAAGGGCAATCTCTTCAGCATCGAGGCAGACAAGAATCGTGTCAATTTTCGTTTTTGGGTCGCCAACCTGCAAACCGACATTGTCCCAGTCCTCAGCCAGATCGGGCGGACAAAGGCGGTTCAACAGGCCGATAACATCGGCTAAACGGGTGATTTTCTCCTTAGCCACGACCCCGCCCCCATAAAAAGAAAGAGTGCACCGGTTTTCCGATGCACTCTTGAATAATCTGGTTCTCCACAATTACGATTAATCTCGCAATCTCTGCACTTCCCTTCGGTTCAATATCCGGAAGTGCCAATCGTATCACGCAATTCTGTTCGTTCAATCTCTATTGCCCAAAATTGTGGAGTTAAACTCCGTTTAGTGTTTAATGGTGGGCCCACCAGGACTCGAACCTGGGACCAGCCGGTTATGAGCCGGCGGCTCTAACCAACTGAGCTATAGGCCCTTCTCACAAGTGGATAAGCATAAATAAAAGGGCCTGCTACTGTCAAGTGAAAGTCACACATCAATCTTCATTATTTATTCTGTGATTGAGGTATGACTCTCCGAAATTTAATTCTCTGTCGACGCAAACCCGCGCAATCGCTTTGCCCGGCTCGGGTGACGTAATTTTCGCAGTGCTTTTGCTTCGATCTGACGAATCCGCTCACGGGTAACATTAAAGTCCTGACCTACCTCTTCGAGAGTATGGTCAGATTTTTCACCGATCCCGAAACGCATCCGCAGGACTTTTTCTTCCCGTGGGGTCAATGATGCCAATACCCGGGAGGTCTGATCGGAGAGATTCCCCTTGAGAACCGCTTCGAGGGGAGAAATCACCCCTTTATCTTCGATAAAATCTCCAAGGGAGGAATCTTCTTCTTCACCGATCGGCGTTTCGAGACTGATCGGTTCTTTGGCTATTTTCAATACGCGGCGCACCTTGTCGAGAGGCAAATCCATCCGCTCGGCAATCTCTTCGGGAGTCGGCTCGCGGCCGCACTCCTGAACCAGTTGCCGGGTTGTCCGGATTAACTTATTGATCGTCTCAATCATGTGAACCGGAATCCGGATTGTCCGTGCCTGATCAGCGATAGCCCGGGTAATCGCCTGACGAATCCACCATGTTGCGTAGGTCGAAAACTTGTAACCGCGGCGATACTCAAACTTATCGACCGCCTTCATCAGACCGATGTTTCCTTCCTGAATCAGGTCGAGAAACTGCAGACCGCGGTTGGTGTATTTCTTGGCAATGGAAACGACCAGCCGCAGGTTCGCTTCAACCAGTTCCGCCTTGGCTTTCTTGGCAATCCATTCCCCTTTATAAACTTTCTTCAGATACTCAAGCAGATCATCAGGTTCGAAACCCGACTCTTCGGTCACCCGCTTGAATTTCCGCTCGGCAGCCATCAAGCGTTTTTCAACCGACAGCAGAACATCGCCAGCGACATTCAACTCAGCGGCAACAGCATGAGCATCTTCATCGCTCTGGCGCATTCGGGTCAGATATCCCTGAATCTCACTGTAAGGACGGTTGATTTTTTCTTCGCAATCGGCGATTTCAGCCTTCCCTTTTTTAACCTGATTTCCCATATCCTTGAGGCGGTCAACTATTTTGGCAACCTGAAAATCTTTCAGCCGGACATCACGTAGCAGATCAATCATTTGATTGCGAGCGGCTTTTTCTTCCTTTTCAAGTTTCTCACGTTTTTTCTTGGCCGGATCAGCCTCCAACGCTTCCTGAATCTCTTTCAATTGTTTATCAACAGCCTTGAGCTTTTCGTACTGCTCCATCAGGCGTTTGCGCTGTTTCCCTTCGGCTTCTCCACCTTCTTCTTCATCATAATCACGGGTAATGTCAGAAACTCGAATTTCTTCGTTCTCCAATTTTGCGAGCAGTTTCATGACCGCTTCGGCAGCAATTGGAGTCCGCATGACAACTTCTGTCACCTGAGCTTCACCTTCTTCGATCCGCTTGGCTATTTCAACTTCACCTTCCCGGGTCAAAAGAGCAACCTGCCCCATTTCACGCAGATACATCCGCACCGGATCACTGGTCCGGCCAAGGGTTCCTGCTTCGAGCTCAACTTCACGCTCGTTTCCTTCACTCTCGTCGTCTTTGGAACCGGTCGCCTTGCTTTCGGACTCGACAATTTCGATATCCATCTCACCGAACATACTCATGACATCTTCAAGTTGTTCCGAAGAGACCATGTTGGCCGGCAACATATCGTTGACTTCATCATACGTGAGGAAGCCCTTGTCTTTGCCCATGTCGATCAGTTGCTGAATTTCATCCGGATTTATTTTCTTTGCCATTATTGCCCATTCTCCTCTGCGTCTGAATAACTATGCAGACTTGTATATTTCTGTAAGTGTACCTGCTACTTCAGATTTTTAAACTCTTTCAGTAATTTTTCCATCTGTTCCGAATCTCCTGCCTGCTCACAGCGCCGAATCTTTTCATGCAACTCATCACGTCGCCGTTTTTTTTGTTCCCGCTGTAATGCCTGCAGACATCCGGTAAAAAAGTCGTTAACACTCTCGCCAAACTGTCCCTGATCAAGTGCCGAAAGTCCCATAAGAATTCGAGCTTCATCAGGGTCAAGCTTTTCATACAAAGTTTTATGATCGATCCCCTCATCGGTGGCATGATCAAGTAACAGTTGCCCGTATTTAACCGCATCGGAATGGTAAAAAAGCTCCAGTCCACCAGCGGTAACGATCTCCTTACGGGAAATATAATTTTTTAAAAATAAACACAAAAGCAGCTCTTCAGCACGGCTCCAAACCGGTGTCTGCTCTCTTTTTTTCTCCGCAGCGACAGTATATTCCCTGCCTGGTTCATCCGGGGGCGGCTCAGGCAACGGATATTCATACCCATCGGACTGCCCTGCAAAGATACGGGTTCTTTTCTGCTGCAGTTGCGCTCCCTGAGCGGCAACTTTTTGATTGAGTTGCTTCAACCGCTCCAGATCGATCCCGCTACGCCGTGCCAGCTCTTTCAGATAAAGATCCTGCTCAAGTTCACTGCTGAGACCTGTGATCTGGGCAACAATCCGTTCAGCAGCCCGTGCTTTCTGCTCAATCCCCTCACCTGCCTCGGAGAGTGTGTCATCGATAAACAGATCCATCACCGAACGTGCTTTTTCCAGTCGCCTGCGGAAAGCCTCGACACCCTGGCTTTGCAGAAACGAATCGGGATCATCACCTGCCGGCAGTTCGATCACTGCTGCGGGGACACCTTCTTCCTGCAACACGGTCATTGCCTTAAACGTCGCCTGCTTTCCGGCAGCATCCTGATCAAACAGCAAAATCACCCGTTGCACATAGCGTTTGAGCAACCGGGCATGTTCTGTCGTCAGAGCCGTTCCACACGTCGCGACAACCTGCGGGAATCCGGAGCGATAGAGAGCCAGCTGATCAAAGTAACCCTCGACCACCAGTACCTCACCACTCTGGCGCATCGCCTGCCGGGCCTGATAGAGACCGAACAGCACCCGTCCTTTGTGATAGATCGGCGATTCGGGCGAATTAATATACTTTGGCTTGCTGTCATCGAGCACCCGACCGGCAAACGCAACCACCCGGCCCGAAAGATCGTAAACGGGAAACATCAACCGCTTGCGGAACAGATCGTAATGACCGTCACCCTGTTTGCGGGGTCGAATCAGCCCCAGTGCCTGAGCATCGGCAACGGTCTGCCCCTGTGCCTCAAGGTGCAAGCGAAGACCATCCCAGGAATCGAGAGCAAAACCAATCTGGTACTCAGCCGCAGCCTTGCGACCATAACCCCGGGTTTTCATGTAACGCCGGGCTTCTTCACCGGCCGGATGCTCCATTAACTGCTGATGAAAATAATCTGCAGCAATTTCGTTGACCCGGTAAAACCGTTCCCGTTGTTGCTGGCGCGCTTCATCTTCGGGAGAAAGAACCCGCTCCTCAAGGTCGATCCCATGTTGAGCCGCTAATCGCCGAACCGCGTCGGGGAAAGCCAGTCCTTCAATTTTCATCAGAAACGAGAAAATATCGCCACCGACACCACAACCGAAACAATGAAAAAACTGCCGTGCTGCATTCACACTGAACGACGGTGATTTTTCGGAATGGAACGGACACAGCCCCATGTGGTTGGCACCGGAGCGTTTCAGACTGACATATTGCGAGATCAACTCAACAATATCGCTACGCTCGCGAACCTCAGCGATTTTACTTTCCGAAATCTGTCCAGTCATCCATTGCTCAATTCGGCAATTGTAATGTTGTCACCACCCTGATCAGCGGGCGCTGCATAAAATGCGGTCACTGCGGCCTCGGTCGCCAATCTTTCCCGCACCGCCCGGCGCAGAATCCCCTGTCCGGCACCGTGAATAATTTCAACCTGCTGCAGATGATGTAAAGACGCATCATCAATAAACCGTTCAAGTTTTGCCAGCGCATCATCAACCCGCAGACCGACCAGTTTTAACTTTGTACCGATCTGCCGATCGGAGATGCCCCGCGAAACCGCAGAAACCTCGGTTGATCGGCTCGCAAAACGTCGTGGAGTAAACTGTTCCAGTGCATTCAGCGGTTGACGCATCCGCTTGCCGCCCACCAGCAGATCGACCATTTTGCCGTCAAGGCGTTCAACCTTCGCTTCAACCCCCAATGCCGCGATTTTAACAATCTCACCGTTGTCGAGTTTAACCGGTACCGCATTTGAGCTCTTTCGCTTCGGCTTGAAGGGCGTCAGCTCTTCCCGTGCAAAAGTCAGTTCATTGCGATCAGCAACCGCCTGCTGCGGAGAAACTGTTCCCGGCTTGCGTTTGCGTAGTTTTTTCAGCCGTGCTTCGGTTGCCGCGATTAATTCTTCACCCTGCCGTGTTGCCCGCTGCAAAATTTCGCGCTTTTTCTCTTTGAGGGTCTCAAGCTGCTGCTTACGCAATTGCTGTGCGGCATCGGCTTCAACTCGAGTTGCTCTAACCCGCTGCAGCTCCTGATCAAGTTCCAGCTGCCGTTTATTCAGACGTGCCAGCAAGGTGCTGTAATCGTGCTCTTCCCGTCCAAGATACTCAATCGCGCCATCAATCACTGTTTGCGGCAAACCAAGCCGGCTTGCCGTTGTCAGCGCGCTACTGGCACCGGGAATACCGTAACGAAGGCGATATGTCGGCACCAGTGTTTCAGGATCAAACTCTACCGCGGCGTTCTCAATTTCGGGATGGCCGTGAGCAAAATGTTTCAACTGTCCGAGATGGGTCGTCAAAACTGTTTTCACCCCCTGCTGGCACAGTTGATCAAGAACCGCCTGAACCAGTGCCGCCCCTTCCGCAGGATCGGTCCCCGTCCCCGCCTCATCAAGAAGCACCAGTGTCTCTTCATCGGCGTGCTCAAGAATGTCTCTGACCTTCAGCAGGTGACCAGAAAATGTCGACAAACTCTGCTCAATGCTCTGTTCATCACCGATATCAACAAAAAGATGGCGATACAGGTGAAGACGACTATTGCTGTGACAGGGAATATGCAGCCCTGAGCGCACCATCAGCAGCAGCAAACCAAGTGTCTTGAGGGCAACCGACTTCCCACCGGTATTCGGCCCGCTGATCACCAGTGCCCGGCAGTCTTCCCCCAGCAGCAAATCAATTTCGACAGCAGAATCGAGATCAAACTGCCCGTCCTTTTCCATTAACAACGGATGGCGGGCCTGCTTCAGCTCAATCACTGACTCATCGACCAGCTCGGGTCGACAACCGGCATAATTGCGCGATAATCGCGCCGCAGCGAAGCGAAGGTCGATCCGGGCCAGCAAACGCTGATTGTTCTGCAGAATGTCAGCATCACGTCGCACCAGCTCTGCCAGTTGCAGGAGAATCCGCCGCTCTTCCCGTTGTTCTTCCCGGGCCAGCTGCTGCAATTTGTTGTTGCCATCGAGCACCTGCGACGGTTCGACATAGAGAGTCTGGCCACTGGCCGATTCGTCCTGAACAAAACCTTTGACCTGGCCACGGCAATCACTTTTGAGCGGCACAACATAACGGTTATTTCGGACTGTAATCAGCTGTTCCTGAAACAATCCCGCCGAGTACTCCCCGGTCAGCAACTGATTAAGCTGCTGTT
>Ga0256842_1002837_pt1 | contig 12009 bp, 12 predicted proteins | sample 4559240metaG_FD_185973 | JGI IMG/M metagenome (GOLD analysis project Ga0256842, IMG submission 185973) | Hydrothermal vent microbial communities from Guaymas Basin, Mexico - 4559-240 | ecosystem: Environmental > Aquatic > Marine > Hydrothermal vents | place: Mexico: Guaymas Basin | collected...
TTTTTACTTCTGCCATTGTTTTTCCTTTTTATGATTTTGTAAGAAGTCTATTATATCTTAATATTTTAAATGTCGATTTAATGAAAAAAACAGATGATGTTAAAGAGAAAAAACAAATGTAAAAAAAATTGCTATAATTCGTTTTTATTATAATTTAATAGACTTCTTGCATAACCTATGAAATTGAAAATATTACTCAGAGTGCATTAATTTTTTTAAGACAAGATTGAGTAATAGCCGTAGCTATTGCGATAGCTTTTCTTAAAAAAAGTGATGTGCTAAGGGTGATAGTTTCTTTTCACTAGGTTATGCAAGAAGTCTAATATAAGGTGTTCTAATGAGTAAAATCTCAAAATACAAATCTCATACGAAAGGTTTAGTAGTAAGTATAGCAGTAGCTATCATAGCTGTAATTATTGCTAAGCTTATCTCTTTTAGTGCGGCTACTATAGCCATAATACTTGGAATGATTATAGGTAATAAGTTTCCATTTTTAAACCAAAAAGGTTCGGAGTATCTAGGTGGCATCAAGTTTGCAGAAAAAGACCTACTTATGTTTGCCATAGCTTTACTTGGTATAAATCTTAACTTTACTATACTTGCTAGTTTAGGTGTTAAGACTATATTTATCATAGTTATAGCTATGGTATTTACTATTTTAATGGGTGTATTTTTAGGTAAGTTGTTTAAGATAAACCCTAAACTTGCACTTATGATAGGTATAGGTAATGCTGTTTGTGGCTCATCTGCAATCGCTGCAACATCAGGTGTGGCTAAAGTAAAAAGTGATGATGTAGCTATCAGTATAGCACTTGTAAACCTTATGGGTACAGTTGGTATATTTTTAGCCCCAGCTTTAGCTTATATGTTAAACTTTAATGACTTTGATGCAGGTGTATTTGTTGGAAATACTCTTCAAGCTGTTGGTCAAGTTGTAGCAGGTGGTTTTAGTATATCTCCTGAGGCTGGTATGAATGCAACTGTTGTTAAGATGGGTAGAGTTTTACTTCTTGCTCCACTTGTTTTTATATTGATATATATGGCTAAAAGAGAGAGTGCAAAAAATGCAGACGAAGAGGAAACTCAAGCAAAAGTTGGTTTTCCATCTTTTATACTTTGGTTTTTATTTTTTGTTGTGTTAGCATCATTTGAAGTTTTACCAAAAGGGGTTGAAGCTTTTATATCTGCTACAAGTCATTATATCTCTCTTATAGCGATGTCAGCTATTGGTCTTATGATACACTTTGATACTATCAAAGAGAGTGCATCAACTGCATTTAAAGTATCTACTATCTTGTTTGCTATGCAATTAGCTTTAAGTGCAGTTCTTATAACTGTACTTTAAGCTAGTCATCTCTATATTTTGAGATGCCACATGGTTGATTTGGTGTTGGTGGATTTTCCATTAAGTATGTCAAATCTTCCAAAGTTTGAACAAGAACTTTCTTTTGCTGAACCAATGGAAGCATAATATTGTCTTTTTCATTTAATGGAACACTCCAGTCTAAAAGAAGTTTTTGAACCTCTTCATCTAACTCATCTATAGCATTTTGTATATGTTTAATTGAATTCATGTGATGATTATATCAAAATTACAGAAATATTTTGATATAATTTCATTCTCAGATTATGAGAATTTTACAAAGGAGTCATCGATGCCTAAAATGAAATCGGTAAAAGGCGCTGTTAAGCGTTTTAAAGTTAAGAAAAATGGTACTATCAAACGTGGTAAAGCATATAGAAGTCACATTTTAACTAAACAAGATGCTAACACTCGTAGAAAGCAAAACAGCCCGGCTGTTGTAGCTGATGCAGATGTTACAAGTATCAAGGCTATGATTAACTAATTTTAGTTTTTCATTAATCTCCAATTTTAAAATTGGGCAAGACTATTAAAATATAGCACCCTGATTACAAAGATGTAGCTGGGTAAAGAAAAAAGGAAAGAAATGCCAAGAGTAAAAACAGGTACTATTCGTAGAGCAAGACATAAAAAGATATTAAAACTAGCTAAAGGTTTTTATAGTGGTCGTCGTAAGCACTTTAGAAAAGCTAAAGAGCAAATTGAAAGATCATTAGTATATGCACATAGAGATCGTAAGCAAAAGAAAAGAGAATTCCGTAAACTATGGATTATCCGTATCAATGCAGCGGCTCGTTTAAATGGTATGAACTATTCTACATTTATGAACGGTGTACACAAATCAGGTATCGAACTTGACCGTAAAATTCTTGCTGATATGGCAATGAACGATGCAGCAGCATTTAGTGCAGTTGTTGAAGCTTCAAAAGCAGCATTAGCAAAATAATCTAAATATCTTGCATTTTCGCAAGGTATTTAATCTTCTTTATTTGACTTCTTTAAATCATCTCTTTTTTGTGATATAATATTTTTCTAATCTAGTAGTAAGGGATAAGTTATGTACTTTAAAACCATAAAATCAAAAATCATTTTTACTCTTTTAATGTTTTTTACTATAGGACTCACAGCAATTACTTCATATATATTTATAAGTTTCGATTCTATTATGCAAAAATCTTCAAAAAGAAATGTTAGTGTAATCGCTCAAACAGCTTTTATTGCTATTAGGAATGCTATGAATTTGGGAAGTGCAGAAGTTATACAAGAGACTATACAACATGCAAAAAATATAGAAAATATTATAGATATTAAAATTGAGAAGTCTAAAGATGTTATTAATTCTTTTGGACTTAGTGCTAAATTTACTAAAGATAATGATGTCTTAGAGGTCTTTAAAAATCAAAAATCAAAGTTTATTGATGATGACCTAAATGGAGTTAGATATATTCGAAAACTACAGCCATTAATCGCTGCAGATGAATGTTTGGCTTGTCATGTAACATCTAGTAAAGGGGATGTTTTAGGTGTTATGGATATATCTTTATCGCTTGAAGAAACATACAAAAATATATCAACTTTTAAAAATACTATCTTACCCGTAATGATACTTGCTGTTATATTAGCTATTATTGGTCTTGTAATCTTTTTACAAAAAGAGATTTTAAAGCCATTAAATATTTTGACTTTAAAAGCTAAAAATTTAAGTAATGATGATGGTGATTTAACACAAAGATTAAATTTCACTAAAGATGATGAACTTTCTATTGCAGCACATTGGATAGATAAATTTATCCAAAAAGTACAAGGGATTGTTATAAATGTAAAAGATGTGTCAAAGACAACATCAATAGAAAGTACGAAATTATATACAGTAGTTTGTGATTTAGCAAAAAACAGTTCTATAAGTGATATTAAGATAAATGCTACTAATGAGTTGGCTTCAGAGATAGAACAAAAAGTAAATAATATTGAAGATTCCTCTTTGATTGTATCTAAAGATTTAGAAAGAACATCTAATGTTCTGAATGATTTTGCAAATGAACTTAGTAATGTTGTATCAGATATTGAAGATGGTAATTTAAGACAACAAGATTTAGCGATTAAAGTATCTTCTTTGATTGAACAAGCTAAAAATATTAAAGATGTATTAGGAATCATTTCAGATATAGCAGACCAAACAAATCTACTAGCATTAAATGCAGCTATAGAAGCAGCAAGAGCTGGTGAACATGGTAGAGGTTTTGCTGTTGTTGCTGATGAAGTTAGGAAATTAGCAGAAAGAACACAAAAAAGCTTAGGTGACATAGGTGTAAATGTAACACTTATTACTCAAAATGTTGACATCATATCTGAAGAAACAAAAGAAACATCAGAAAGTATGCAACATATATCTGAATCTGCACAAAATTTGATTGATTATTCTAAAAAAACGAAAGATAACTTACAGATAACAACACAAAAAGCACAAAATGTTATGAAAGAAAGTAGTTATATAGCCATAAAAACAAAAGAATTAATCTCAAATATGGATGAAGTTATAAATATTTCAAAAGAAAATGCACTACATAGAGAAAATGTAGAATCTGTATCTAATGCATTAAGTAATGATTCTAAAAAATTAGAAGATGAATTATCTAAATTTATATCATAGTTTATTTAGATATAAAACAGAATTCCCATGTTCATTATAATAAATTCCTAAAGAATTTTTTCTTGATACAAAAACACCTCTACCATTGAATGTATGTGAATTTCTAAAGATTTCACTTAGTGTATGAGTATCAAATCCATCACCTTCATCTTCAACAAGTGTAATAATATATGTAGTATTTTTATATACTATTTTGCTCACAGTAACTTCTATAAATTTATCACAATTTTGTTCTTTTTCTAATAAAGTTTCAAAATATATATCTTCATCTATTAAAGCATGTTTATATTGTTTATCTATTCCTAAGTTTCCATGCTCATAAGCATTCATACTTAATTCTGTAAAAACTAAACCTGCTTGATATGCTTTTTTTACATCAGATGTTATCTCTTTCCATATATTTTCATACCAAATTCCAGCTTCTTCTTCTATAACATTTAATTTTGTTGCAAATTTTTTCTTTGCTATATCTATTTTTGTTTCTTCTATTTTGTTAATGAAAATAAGTGTGATATCATCTTCTTGCTCTACAATTTTTGTTAAAAACTTATCTTTTAACTCTTGTCTTGTTAGAGAACCTTTAAAGTCATCTTCTATAAATTCACTATAAGGTCTACCTTCACAAATGGTTTCATTCTCAACGATACCATCTGTATAGATTAAGAACTTTGTTATACGATTTATATCAACGCTTGATATTCTAAAATTTGGTTGATATTTTGATAAAGGAGGATTATTTGATTTTAACCTAATAACTTCATCATTTATATCTACCATTAAAAGTACAGGCATCGCAAACTTTGCATAATAAAGTTTATTTTCTTGGTTATTTATAACTATGAAATCCATAGCTAAAGCTTCCTCTTCAAGAAGTATAGGTTTTATAAATGATATAGCTTCACCAACTATAACATCTAAATCAAAATTATTCAAATCTACCATTTTATCAAAGAGATGGTTGATATATGATGTTATAATCATAGCAGTAAGAGAAGCAGAAATACCTTTACCCATACCATCAACCATAAGGTAAAATGTACTATGTCCATCTATCCGTCTAGCACTATAAGCATCTCCACTCATAACATCTATAGGATTATATAAAAAGTCTATAAGAGAGATACCATCAGAATCCATCATCTGATAATAGTAGTCGTTTCTTAAAATATTAAGTTCTTTAGCAAATCCTAAATGTTCTTGGTATGCTTGATACTCATCCTTATCTTTTAAGTATTTATTTGCGATGAGTATTTTAGATACTTTTTCAAGAGCATATATAACTTCATTATGTCTTATAGGTTTTTGTACAAAACTATTTATATTTAGGTTTAATGCTTTTGTTAATAGTTCAGGATTATTAAAAGCAGTAATTAGAACAATAGGTATATCTTGATCAGTTTCTCTAATCTTTGACACCATATCTATACCCGTCATTTTTGGCATCTGTTGATCAGTGATAATGATATCAACTTTATTGTTTTTATACTGTTTTAAACCCTCTTGCCCATCTTTTGCAAACAAAACATCTTTAGCGAGCTTTTTAAATATAACTTTGTATATCTCTCGTATATCTTTTTCATCTTCAACACATAAGACAGTTAAAGTTCTTAAAAAGTCTAGTAAACCTTTATCCAATGTAGCTTTTACCATTAATAAAGATTAAACTTTTCTAGCATTGAAAATAGAAGCAAGGTTTAAATCTTGTAGAAGTTCCATTAATTGTTCATTTCCAATATTCATCTCAATATTGATTTTATCTTTTAAAACAAGTTTGTTAAAATAACCAATAACTGAAGATGTAATAGATATAGAATCTTTAATATTTATAACGATACTGCTGTTTCTAACTAGAGCATCTAACGAAGTTTTAATAGCTTGATAATCACTAACACTTTTTATATTTCCAGATATTGTAACAGTATTTCCTGATGTTGAAATTTCCATAATATTCCTTAATTAATTTAAATTAATATAAGTGTATAATTAATCTGATTAAGACTAACTAAAACACATATTTTTTCTTTTTATACACTAAATTTACCCAGTTCATCTTCAAGATGTTTAGAGTTTTCTTCTAAACTAACAACAGACTTTTCTACTAAGGCCCCTAACTGGTTATTTTTTATAGATAGTTCTAAAATCTCATCCATACTCATAATCAGTAATTTAGTTTTTGTAGCGATATATGTACTTTGATGCATTACATCTATCGATTTTTCAGTAGTAATTGCTAAATTTTCTTTTGTGCTGTTAGATGAAGCTATTAACTCTTGTGCAGATTCTGATATCTTCATCATGTTATTAGATGTTTTTTCTGTTTCTTCAGAAATTTCTACAACATTTTGAGTAACAAGAGTTACATTTGAACTAATCTCTGATAAAGATTTTTGAGTTCTTTCAGCTAGTTTTCTAACTTCATCAGCAACAACAGCAAAACCTCTACCATGTTCACCAGCTCTTGCTGCTTCTATAGCTGCATTTAATGCTAGTAGATTTGTTTGGTCTGCTATATCTGAAATGATTCCTAATACATCTTTAATATTTTTAGCTTGTTCTGTTAATGAAGATACTTTATTTGCTAAATCCTCTTGATACTCATTACCATCTTCTATAGCACCAACTACAGAATCCAAAATAGTAACAAAACTATCTAATACCTCTGATGTTTTTCGTAAGTCTTCAGATACAATTACAGTTGATTCTTCAACATCATCTAGTTTATGTCCAACATCTTTAGCTAGGTTATCTACATTTTTAATCTGTTCTTGTGTCTCTTTACTATTTATTGTCAATTGTTCAACAATATTATCTAATTTTGAACTTTCTGATAATGTGTTAGAAGAAACATCTTTAGCACTTAAAACAGTATCTTTAAATGCCACTATCATAACATGTAAAGCATGAGAGATTTGAGAAATCTCATCTTTACCTTCAACTATAATATTACAATTTAAATCTAAATCACTAGATACACAATTTATCTTTTCTAGTGAACTATTTACACTTTTATTAATCCCTCTACCAATCAGTACAATAATGATAAATGTAGCAATAGTAAAAAATACATAACTAGATATAACTATGATAGCATGCTGTTTTGAATCAGCTTCTATCTGTGCAAGTAATTTTGTATTTTCTTTAAAAATTTCATCATCTACTTTTTTAAGTAAATTTATTTTCTTACTAATAGTGTTGAACCATACAACACTATCGATACCAAAATTACCAACTTCAGCTTTTTCTTTAGCAATAGCTCTCATTCTATTTACTTCATCTACTACAGATGAATTCATCGTTTTACTATAAAAAGCTTTTACTTTATCACTTGCTATAGACATAGAAGCATCAAGATAAGCATTTTGTTCTGCTACAAGTGTTATCCATTTTGAGAACATTCCAGTTTTAAACTTATTATTCTCGAAAGTACCACTTAATATTGCTCTTTCAACTCCGGCTCTCTCTTTTGATTTTAAGAAGTTTGCATAACCATTTAATGCTTTTACAAGTTTTGCATTATCAGCTAATTTGGCAGTTAAAGCAACTATATCTAAAATACTTTTATTAACTTTTGTATAGTAAGCAACTTGATTTTTTACAGTTATGTTAAATGAGTCTATATCTGAGCGTATTTCATTGATTTTCTTAATCTCTGAAGTAAAAATAAATAGTTTAGATTTAAACTCCTTTGAAAATGAATCCAAGTCCAATGTTGCTAAATATTTATTTAACTCATTGTGTCTCATATTGGTTATTTTTCTTTGTTTTGGAAGTATATTTGCGAATTTTTTACCATTTGAACTCAAAAATCCAGCACTTGCACCTCTTTCTTTTTGTGTTTCATGTATTAGTAAACTTAACTTTTGAGAAAGTAAATTTAACTCTTTTGTTCTTATAATACTTTCCCTTTCTTCAAGTGCATTATTAATAGTCAAAATTAAAATGATTAAAGAAAATGGAATAACTAATAACTGGATGATATTTAACTTAAATTTAATACTCATTATATAAACTCTTTTTTTAAAATTTTAATAGTTTATAGTCTTTATGATTAATTTTAACTAAAACTAATTATCTTTTCTAGCCAATCTTTCATTTTTTTTTCATAGCCAACATCTTTGAGTGTACAAAATTTTAAATCTTTATTAAGATAATTTTGTTTTACATAGCCATTAAAATTATGAGGATTTAAGTAATTTTCATTTATTTTTTTAATATTATTTGGAACTTCTAACATAACACCATCTTTTACAGCTTTTATAGCAGAGTTTATAGCTAAGTAAGATGAGTTTGATTTTGGAGATGCACATAGATAAACTACAGCTTGTGCTAGTATTATTCTAGCCTCTGGAAAACCAATCTTTGATACACTAGTAAGTGTTGAAGTAGTAAGAGTTAATGCTTGTGGATTTGCATTTCCAACATCTTCACTTGCTAGTATTACTAATCTTCTTGCTATAAAGTCTGCACTCTCTCCACCCTCTATAAGCCTAGCAAGATAGTATATACTTGCATCTATATCTGAACCTCTTATAGACTTTATAAGTGCAGAAGTTAAGTCATGATGTACACCCAATTCACTACTTCCTGCACTTAAAGCATTTGGACGAAGAGATTTTAATAGTTCTATATTTATATCTTTTTCAATCGCTGAAGCAAACTCTAAAAGTTTTAGCATAGCACGAGCATCTCCACCACTACTTTTAATAAGATAGTTTTTAGCTTGTTCATCACATTTAAGATTATTTGATGATAACTCTTGAGATAAAAGTTTACTAAGAGCATCATCGTTTACACTATGTAACTCAAAAAGCATAGACCTAGAACGGATAGCAGAAGTAAGTGAAAAATAAGGATTTTCAGTTGAAGCACCTATAATTAAAATAGAATCATTTTCCATAAATGGTAGTAATACCTCTTGTTGATTTTTAGCCAAACGATGAACTTCATCTATAAATATCAATGGTTTTTGAAGTGCATTTTTGTATTGGTCAAATATCTTTCTTAGTTGTTCTATCTTAATTGAAGTTGCATTAAACTCATAAAAGGGCATATCTAAAGTTTTTGCGATAATTCTAGCTATGGATGTTTTGCCACATCCAGCAGGACCAAAGAAAAAACTATGTCCTAAAGCATTTTTTTCACATAGTCTTCTTAACGGAGCATTTATGGATGTTAAATGCTCTTGACCTAAAAGTTCATCAAAAGTTTGAGGTTTTTTCATTTTAATTATTTGCCTAAAGTAAATTTCTTTTTAATTGTATCAAAATTAACAACTTTATACCGATATAATTAATACAACTCAAAAAGGTTTTATTATGTCAATAGGTGCAATTGGAAATGCAATATATGTAAATCAACAAACTGTATCAGTTTCAAATATACAAAATGCACATACAAATAGAATAGAATTTCAAAATATGATAGCTCAATCAGCTGTAAATGAAAAAGATGAGAAAGTCTTAGAAGTTCGTCCAACAGAGGATAACCAAGAGGTTGATCCCGACCGTGAACATGAGAAAAATGAAGCTGACCAAGAAACTGCAAGAAATGAAAAAAAAGATGATGAAAATGAGGATGATGATAAAAGTGAATATGATGTGCATAAGCTAGATATTAAAGTATGATTTTGATATAATTAATCCTATATTATATTTGGGGTAATTATATGAGTAGTATATTTGAAGCACATAGAGAGAGAATAATAACAGGTTTGGCATTAGTCGCTGGAGTTTTAGCTGTTGGTTTTATAGATAACTTTTGGTTGATGTGGTTAGTTCTAGGTGGTGTTTACCTTAGTGCATTTTATGAGGCTACAAAACTTTATGGTGTTGAGAAAGATTCTCTTTTTATATATGCTATTGGTATCTGGATAGTAGGTGCTTTTTATCCTTATGGAGATGATTTGTTTGTTTTAGCTGGTGTTGCTTATGCTAGTGCTGTAGCATTTAACAAAAACATAAAATGGAATGATTTTTTACCTTTTATCTACCCAACAGCTGGAATGCTTTTTATCTTTACAATGTATCAAGAGTATGGTGTTATGGCATTGTTGTGGCTTCTTGTTGTTGTAGCTATGACTGATGTTGGAGCTTATGCAGTTGGAAAAAGCATCGGTAAAACACCTTTTTGTGAAACATCTCCAAACAAAACTATGGAGGGTGTAGTAGGGGGCATTGTAGTAGCTACTCTTTCAGGTATGTTTGCTGGACTTAGCATCGTAGATATGAAAGTAGCTTTTCTTATCTCTTTTATGGTTGCTGTTAGTTCTATATTTGGTGATTTATATGAAAGTAGCTTAAAAAGACAAGCTGGTGTAAAAGATAGTGGTGATATTTTACCCGGACATGGTGGGATGCTTGACCGTATAGATGGGTACCTCTTTGGTGGTGTTGTTATGCTTGTCCTTTTAAGAGGACTTGTATAGATGGTACTTCTAGGCTCAACAGGCTCAATAGGGGTAAACACACTAATCATAGCTGAGAAATTTAACATAAAAATTGAAGTTTTAGTAGCTGGAACAAATATAGAACTTTTAAATAAGCAGATATTAAAACACTCCCCTAAAATTGTAGTTATTGCAGATAAAAAAGATATATCTAAAGTAAACCATCCATCTGTTTATGCAGGTAGTGATGCTATAAATGATGCTATAAAAAACTCTTCAAGTGATTTGGTTGTAAATGCTCTTGTTGGTTTTTTAGGGCTTCGTCCAACTCTAACAGCTATAGAGTGTGGTAAAAAAGTAGCACTTGCTAACAAAGAGTCTTTAGTAGCTTGTGGAAACTTTATAGATACTTCAAAAATCCAACCCATAGATAGTGAACATTTTGGACTTTGGTATCTACTTCAAGACAGACCTATAAGTAAGATGGTTATTACGGCTAGTGGTGGTGCATTTCGTGATTGGGATATAAAAAGATTAGAGGGTGCAACACTTGCAGATACACAAAAACACCCTAACTGGTCAATGGGTCAAAAGATAACGATAGATAGTGCAACAATGGTAAATAAGATATTTGAACTACTAGAAGCTAGATGGCTTTTTGGAGAAGGTAGCTATGATGCTATCATAGAGACAAAGTCGCTTATCCATGCACTTATAGATTTTAAAGATGGCTCAACAACAGCACATTTTGCCAATGCTTCGATGCAACTTCCAATAGCCTTTGCACTAGATAAAAAGATGGATGAAAATATACTCTCTCATGTAGATTTGCTTCAAGCTGGAAGTTTGGAATTTCGTAAAATTGAGCAAGATAGATACCCAATATGGGAGATAAAAGAGGATTTACTTAAAAACCCTAACCGTGGGGTAATCATAAATGCATCAAATGAAGTAGCCATAGAGAAGTTTATAAACAAAGAGATAGGCTTTATGGATATAAGCAAAACGATACTAAAAGCTTACGATATGTTTCAAAATGAGCCAAAAAGTGTAGATGATGTTTTTGCACTTGATAAAGAGATACGAAAAAAATTAAGATAGGAGAAAAAAGAGTGATTAATTAAGCTGATGCAGTGGGAGGGTGCTGCAACACCCTACTGAACCACAAAACCTAATAAAAGGAGACTCAATGATACACAGAATCATTGAAACTCTTAAGATTATTATATCAATTATTTCATTAATTGTAAATATCTTAAGATTAATTAGTGGGGATTAATCCCTCACTAACCTTTATTTGGTCGCATCAGCTTAACTAATCACTTAATATTAGAAGTTTATTGATAATAATTTAAATAAGTATAGGAGAAAAAAGAGTGATTAGTTAAGCTGGTGTAGTGGGAGGGTGCAACGAACACCCTCTTGAACCACAAAACCAATAAAAAGGAGTTTCAATGAAGAAGGTCATTGAAATTCTTAAGGTAATTATATCAATTATTTCATTAATTGTAAATATCTTAAGATTAATTAGTGGGGATTAATCCCTCACTAACCTTTATTTGGTCGCATCAGCTTAACTAATCACTCTTAAAATAAAAAATGATACTAAGT
>Ga0256842_1002838_pt1 | contig 12006 bp, 6 predicted proteins | sample 4559240metaG_FD_185973 | JGI IMG/M metagenome (GOLD analysis project Ga0256842, IMG submission 185973) | Hydrothermal vent microbial communities from Guaymas Basin, Mexico - 4559-240 | ecosystem: Environmental > Aquatic > Marine > Hydrothermal vents | place: Mexico: Guaymas Basin | collected...
ATATGCCATTGCTTTTAAATTATGGAAAATTATGTGTTAATAAAAAATATAAAGTGGATTCGTTTTTAGATTTAGATAATTTGAAAATTGGCTATCTTGATAGTGATTATTATGCTGTTGAAGATAATGGGATTATTGAAATGACAAATATTTTTAAACTTGATATAAAATATGTTCCATATGAGACTTATGAAGATGTTTTAAAAGCTGTTGAAAAAAATAAAGTGAATGCTGGTGTTATTAATAGCTTAACCGCAAATCAAATATATGATTATAAAAATATTGTTGATTCAAATTTAGTTTTTGCTGCAAGCGGTGTAAAATATGCAACGCTTAAAAATGAAAATAAAGAGCTTTTATTAAAAATTGATGAAAAGTTGAATGTTTTAATTAATGATAAAGGTTCATATTATTATAATAGATATGATTATTGGTTAAAAAATAAAAAACCGAATTCTTTTCATAAATTTTATAGAGAAAATTTTAAGATAATTATTGCAACTATTTTATTTTCTTTATTGATTTTCATTTTATTAAGAGTTGAAATTTATCGCAAAACAAAAAAATTAAAAAAAGCAAATGAAAATAATGAAAATTTAGCAAATAAATTTGAAAATCTTGTTAGTTTTTTAAGTTTCAATATTAAAAGGGTATTTGTTAATGGTAATGATTTATTTTTAGCAGAACTTTTAGATGAAACTATGGAATTAGTTCCGGAAGCTAAATGTGGTGTTGTTTTTAAAGTAGTAAATAATAAATTAAAAGTTGTTAATTATAAAAATTATAAAGATCAAAAACTGCATGAAGTTCTCCTTGAAGCACAAAGCAAATTAAATGGAAATACAAGAAGCAAATTTATAAAATCAGATAAAAGAGTTCTTATAACGTTTAGTGAAAATGAAGATACACTTTGTGGGTTGATAGTTGATATAGGGGATAATTCAAAAGAAACATTTTCAAAATATTCAATTAGAATTTTACGAGTTCTTAAAAAAGTAGCTGCATCTTATTTCTTAGGTGAAAGTATACATGAATTAAATGAAAATTTTCAAAGGGAACTTATACTTTCAATAGTTCAAATGTTAGAAATTCATGATGATTATACAAAAGGTCATTCTGAATCTGTTGCAAATTTATCAAGTAAACTTGCAAAATATATGGGACTTAACGATATGAAAGTAAATGAAATGTACTGGACAGGCCTTGTACATGATATTGGTAAAATCCTTATTAATAGAGATATTATTAATAAAGAAGGAAGGCTTACTCTTAAAGAATATGAAATAATAAAAAAACATCCTGAATTTGGATATATGGCTTTAAGAAAATCTAAAGCTACAAAAGATATTGCAAAATATGTACTTTGCCATCATGAAAGGATAGATGGCTTAGGTTATCCAAATGGTTTAAAAGATAAAGAAATACCTATTGAATCAAAAATAATATCAATTGTTGATAGTTTCGATGCAATGATTTCTTCAAGATCTTATCGTGCTAAGATAGATATAGATAAAGCGTTATTGGAAATTGAAAGTAATTTAGGCACACAATTTGATAAAGAAATAGGTAAAGAATTTATTAAAATGATGAATATAAATTAAAAGAAAGAGGTAGTATTGTGAATTATAAAAAAATGATTTCTATAACAATTTTATTATTCGTAATGACTATGTCTTCTTTTTCTTTTTCTAATGAAATATTGAAAGTTGGATATTATGATGATTATCCACTTGTATTTAAAGATGATAATGGCGAAGCAGCTGGTTTTATTATAGACATTCTTGATAAATTTAATGCTAATAATGATTATGAAATTGAATATATTTATGGTTCGTGGTCTGAAATGTTAAATAGATTAGAAAACGGAAAAATTGATTTAGCTGTAGGTATTTTTAAAAGTGAAAAAAGAGATGAAATTTATGACTTTAATAAAAATCCATTATTAATTACCTGGGGTAAAGTATCAGTGAATTCAAAATATAAAGTTAAATCATTACTTGATCTTGATGGTTTAAAAGTTGGATATATGGATGGTGATTATTATGCTGTTGAAGAAGATGGATTAATTAATGAAGCAAGAGAATTAGATCTTAGTGTTGAGTTCGTTAAGTATGATACGTATGAGGATATATTTAAAGCTATAGAAAAAAATGAAGTTAATGCAGGAGTTACTAATAATATAGCTGTTAATCAAATATATGATTATAAACATATTAAAACAACACCTATAAATTTTGCAGCAAATGGAATAATGTTTGCAACAAAAGAAGGAAAAAATTCTAAAGTTTTAATTGAATTAGATGATTTTATTTATAATTTTTCAAAAAATGAAAAATCTGCTTATAATGAATTATATAATTTTTGGTTTACAGATAAATTAAGAAATAAATATGAACTTTTTTATTATGAAAATAAAACGGAAATAGTATTAAGTATATTTGCAATATTCCTTATTATTGTTTTTTCAAGACTTCAAATATTATATAAGACTAGAGAATTAAGAAGAACTAATAAAGAATTAAAAAAAGCTAATAAAACTATAAAAAACACTTCTAAAGAAATAAAGAATAATTATAATGATTTAAAATTATTAATTAATAAATTTGAAAATTTAATATATTTTATTAATAAAAATTTAGTTTCTTCTCATAAGGAAAATGAAGAATCTTTTTTGAAAGAACTTATGATAGAAGCATTTGATTTAGTTAAAGAAGCAGATTATGTATTTGCTTATGGTTATGATGAAAATGGTAATTTAGTAATTGTTGATTCAATAAATACTGAAAAAATAAAATTTATAGATGTTAACAGAAAAAATATTATAAAATTTGATAGCGATATATGTATTGTTAAGGATTTTCAAAATGAATTAATTAAGCATATTGATAAGGAAAGTACTAAAGATGAAATCATTCGAAAAATGGATATTACAAAAGAATCATTTATTACTGTTTTTAGAAAAGAAGATAGTATAGTTGGTGGTGTTTTACTTGAAATAAAAAAAGATTCAAATAAATCATTTACTAAAGAATCTGAAAGGCTTATGTATGCTTTAAAAAATATTGCAGAGAGTTATTTATTAAATGAATCTTATTATAAAGCTAATCAAATTTTTAAAAATGAAATGATTTATGCAATGATTCAACTGTTGGAAATTCATGATAATTATACTAAGGGACATTCTGAAGCAGTTGCAAATTATGCAAAAGATTTAGCTAAGTATATTGGAATGAATGATGAAAAAGTAAATGAAATTTATTGGGCTTCAATAGTTCACGATATTGGTAAAATATTAATAGATAAGAGTATATTAACAAAAGAAGATTCATTAACTTTTGATGAATATGAAATAATGAAAAAACATCCTGAATTTGGTTATCAAGCACTTAAAGATTCTAAATTAACAGAAAAGATTGCTGAATATATACTATATCATCATGAACGAATAGATGGTAAGGGATATCCTAAAGGTTTAAAAGGTGATGAAATACCAATTGAATCAAAAATAATTGCAATTGCAGATAGTTATGATGCTATGACATCTGAAAGAACTTATAAAGAACGAATTAGTAAAAAGGATGCATTAAAAGAAATAAAAAGAAATTTAAATTTACAATTTGATGTTGAATTAGGGCTTAAGTTTATCGATATGATGGAAAGTCGGTGATAATATGATAAAAAAAATATTAGTCGCTTTAATATTATTGTTTATAATATTATTTTCAATGTCATTCGATTTTGCCAATGCGAAAACAATTAAAGTAGGTTATTATGATGATTATCCTCTTATATATAAAAATGAGGATGGAAAGCCAGATGGTTTTGCAATTGATATTATTAGAGAAATTTTAGAAAATGAAAATTATCAAATAGAATTTGTATATGGAACATGGGCAGATATGCTTAGTTTTTTAAAAAATGATGAAATTGATTTAGTAGTAGATATAGTTAAAAGTGAAGAAAGAGATAAAATTTATGATTTTAATGAAAAACCATTGTTTTTAAGTTGGGGTAAAATTTGTGAAAATAGTAAATATAATGTAGAGTCAATATTTGATCTTGATGGATTTAAAATTGGATATTTAGATGAGGATTATTATGCTACTAGTGAAAAAGGAATAAAAACTATAGCTGATAAATTTAATTTAGATATTGAATTTTTCCCTTATCCTACTTATGATGATGTAATTAATGCAGTTAGTAATAATGAAGTGAATGCAGGTGTAATCAATAAACTTACTATTAGTCAAATATATGAATATAAAAATGTAAAAGATACAACAATTATTTTTGGTGTTAGTGGTTTGAGAATGGCTACTTTAAATGATAAAAATAATGATGTATTAGATATCATTGATGAGTATTTAGGTAAGTGGAAAAGTGATAAGAATTCATTTTATTATTCTAAATATGATTATTGGTTTAATAAAACTAATAATTATGGATTTAAAATATTTTATTATGAAAATAAAAATAAAGTTCTATTAAGTATTTTTATTATAATATGTATATTTTTATATTCAAGAATGAAATTATATTTTAAAGTTAAAGAACTTAGGGAAGTTAATAGTGAATTAGTTGATGTTAATAAAAAGGTTGATGAAAATTATAAAGAAGTAGATAAAACTTATAAAGATTTAGATTTATTAATTAATAAATTTGAAAAATTAATTAAATTTTTAAGTAAAAATTTGGGAATTTCACATAAAGGTAGTGAAGAATTCTTTATGTCTGAACTTTTAAACCAATCTATGAATTTAGTTCCTGAAGCGGATTATGGTTTTGTATATAGTTTTGATAAAAATGATTTGTTAATGGTAATTGATGCGGTGAATATTAAAAGACCTGATTTCAAGAGTTTATATAAAAAAGATTTAGCATTCCTTAATAAAGAAGTAGAAATAACTGAAAATTTTATGATTAAAATAATCAAAGAACTTGGCAGAGAAGATGAATTAGATGAAATGGTTAGAAGGATGCCTATGTCTAAAGAATCGTTATTATTAATTTTAGAAAAGGATAATGAAATCTTTGGTGGTGTTTTATTAGAAATAAAAAAAGGTTCAGAAAAATCGTTTGCTATTGAATCTAAACGAGTTATGATTGCTTTAAAAAATATTTCTGAAAGTTATTTTTTAAATCAAAATTTTCATAAAGCAGATGCGATCTTCCAAAAGGAAATTATTTTTTCAATGGTCAATATGTTAGAAATTCACGATATTTATACTAAAGGTCATTCAGAATCAGTTGCTAAATATTCAAAATTATTAGCTCAATATGTAAAAATGGATGAAGAAACAGTAGATACAATTTATTGGGCTGGTTTAGTTCACGATATTGGTAAAATACTAATTAGTAAGGATGTTATTAATAAAAAAGGTAAACTTACGAACGCTGAGTATGAAGAAATAAAAAAACATCCTACATTTGGATATAAAGCATTAAATGAATCTAAAGCAACAGAAAATATTGCAAAAATTGTATTATCTCATCATGAAAGAATTGATGGTTTAGGTTATCCTAATGGTTTAAAAGGCAATGAAATACCTATTGAATCTAAAATAATTCAAATAGCAGATAGTTTTGATGCTATGATATCTAAAAGATCATATAAAGAGAGTATTACAAAAGAAGGGGCGCTAGAAGAAATAAGAAATAATTTAAATAAACAATTTGATTATGAATTAGGACTTAAGTTTATTGAGATGATGGAAGGTAGGGATTAAATGAAAGTTATATCATATGGTGAAGCGTTAATTGATTTTACTCCAAAAAAAAATGAGAATAAATTAAATGGAATGGATATTGAAACATTTGAAGCGAATCCAGGTGGAGCACCTGCAAATTTAGCTGCTGTACTTGGAAAGTACAATATTAATTCAGCTTTTATTGGTAAAGTAGGATCTGATAAATTTGGTGATACTTTAATTAATACACTTAATAGCTTTAATGTAGATACTTCTAATGTTATTAAAGATAAATATTATAATACTACTTTAGCTTTTGTTCATTTAAATGAACAAAATGACAGATCTTTTTCTTTTTTTAGAAATAACGGAGCTGATACTAGAATTACTTTAGATGATATTGATTTAAATATATTTAATGATGCTAGTATATTTCATTTTGGTTCACTTAGTTTTACTGATGAACCGATAAGATCTACTACACTTGATTTATTAGAGTATGTTGATACTAAAGATTTAATCATATCTTATGATCCTAATTTAAGAGATAAATTATGGTTAAGATTAGATGAAGCTAAATGGTGGATACTTAAAGGTATGGAATATGCAGATATAGTTAAAGTATCTGAAGAGGAATTAGAGTTTTTAACTAATAAAGTAGATATTCAAATAGCCTCAGAAGAATTATTTGAACAATTTAATTTAAAATTACTAATAGTTACTTTAGGTGAAAAAGGAAGTTTTTATAAAACAAAAAACAAAACTGCTATTATTGAAGGTATTAAATCAGAAGTAATAGATACTACAGGAGCAGGAGATATATTTTATGGATCTTTTCTTTATAAACTAATTAATAATAAAGAAAATATAAAAATAACTAAAGATATTGATTTTAATAGTTTAAATATTGATGAAATGCTTAAGTTCGCAAATAAGGCTGGATCATTAAGTGTAACAAAAAAAGGTGCAATGACTTCAATACCAAATATTGAAGACATTAAATAATATAAAAAATATTACAATAGTATTAAAAAAATGAATTATTATTGTTATTATTTTTTTTAACTGTTAAAATGTTTAATGAAGATAATAATAAAATAGAAGGAGATATGAAAATGAGAAAATTAAAAAGAATTGCATCTTTGATTGTAATAATGGTGGTACTATCTACTTCTACATTTGCAGCAGGTTTTACTATTCAACCAAATCCAGAAAATGAAAAAGATTATTTTGAGTATTTACTTAATTTTGTAATGGAGAATTTTAAAAGTGAAATTCTAGAAAATGGAATTACTAAAGATGATTTAATTGAAGGGGCTTATAAAGGAATATTTGATACATTAGATGCACATAGTGTTTATTTTAATGGTGATGAATATGAAGACTTCACTACTTCAACTGAAGGTGAATTTGGTGGAATAGGAATTTCTGTTACTAAAGAAGATAAATATATAAAAGTAGTTTCTCCTATTAAAGGAACACCAGGAGATGAAGCTGGTTTAAAATCAGGAGATAAAATCATTGGTGTTGATGGAGAAGACATTACTGATTGGGATTTATCTAAAGCTGTAGATGTAATGCGTGGAGATCCAGGAGTAAAAGTAATTTTAACTATTGATAGAGATAGCGATATATTTGATGTAGAAATTATTAGAGCAATAATAGAAATAGATTGTGTTGAACATGAAGTGTTAGATAACAATATTGGATATTTAAAAATAATTCAATTTAGTGCAGATTCATATATTGAAACAAAAGATGCATTATTAGATTTAAAAAGTAAAAATGTTGATTCGTTAATTATTGATTTAAGAAATAACCCTGGTGGTTATCTTGATGAAGTAGTATATATAGCAGATCTATTTATAGATAAAGATAAAGATATAGTACATGTTGATTATGAAAGCCAAGAAGATATTTCTTATGTTGCTGAAATAGAAGATTTATTTCAAAAGGATATAGTTGTTTTAGTTAATGAAGGTTCTGCATCTGCTTCTGAAATTCTAACTGGTGCTTTAAAGGATAATAATGAAGCTACTATAGTAGGAACTACTACTTATGGAAAAGGAACTGTTCAAACTTTAATAAAATTAGCAACTGGTGGTGGAATGAAATTAACTGTTGCTGAATATATGACTGCTAATCATACTCATATTAATAAAGTGGGTATAGAGCCAGATATAGTGATAGAAAATAATCAAGATAAAAATATAAAAAAAATAAAAGAATCTTTTGTTCCAACTAATGAACTAAAAACAGTATACTTTAAAGATACATCTTTAAATGTATATGGTGTTCAACAAAGATTAAATGCTTTAGATTATAATTTAGTTCTTGATGGTATGTTTGGACCAAATACTTTAAAGGCTTTAAATGAATTCCAAAGATCAAATAATCAAACAACTACTAATTACATTAATAAAGAAGTAATTAATGAAATCAATGACAAAATTGATAACTACTATAATGCGGATAATGATAACCAGCTTAATAAAGCTATTGAGTTATTAACTATTAAATAAAGAAGAAAAAAAATAAAGAAAAACAAAATATTACAATTTGGTTACAGAATAAAACAAAAACGGAATAAAACAAAAAAGAAATAAATGTATAAATAATGTATGTTATGCACAAAATAGAGGAAATTATTAACAAATTGTGGATAAGTCCTTTGGAAAAGTTGTGGAATTCTAAAACTATCAACATAGTTAACATACTATCAACATATATGAACAAAAAACATATGTTTATCCACATAATCCACAGTCAAATTTGTAATATAACTGTAATTAACATTTGATTTCAAATAGTGTATAATACTCATATAACTACAAGTGGTTCTCTTTTACAGTTATGTTACAAAAGTTGAGATAGATTGACTACAAGGACCATAAGTGTTATACTTTTATGGAGATATGATTATTTAGCGTATTTTTTGCGTTTTATAATAAATGCTACAAATATTCGGCACATGTACAATGCTGAATATGAACCAACCAGGTTATAGGCAAGGGGAGACCGGTTGATTGATCAATTTCCCCTTCGACAGAGAGAAACATTGATTATAAGGAGGAATTTAAGATGAAGAAAATTTTATCTTTAGTATTAGTTTTAGTACTAGTACTAGGAAGTATGCCTTTAGCATTCGCTGATGAAGCTACACCAACGGCTGGAGAAACATTACAAGCTTACGGTTTAGTTACAGGAATGGATGCAGAAGGAAACTTAGGTGAGGATGTACAAGTAACAAGAGCAATGATGATTAAATTGTTAGAAACATTATTAGGGGAAGAAGAGGCTGCATCAACATTTGCATTACCTTCTACTTTCACTGATGTACCTGCTGACGCATGGTATGCACCTTATGTTGCATATGCTGAGTTAATGGGTTACACAAATGGTATGGGAGACGGAACTTTCGCTCCAGATGCTTTAGTAAGCAAGCAAATGGTTGCTACTTACTTATTAAGAGCTTTAGGATATGAAGTAACTGCTGAGAACTATGCTACTGCAGAAGCTGACGCTTTAGCATTAGGAATTGATGTTACTCCTGCTGCTGCTGAGATGACTAGAGGCGAAGCATTTGACATGATGTTAGATGCATTAGCTGTACCTACTAAAGATTCAGAAGTAACTTTAGGAGCTAAATTAGAAATCGCTGATTTCACTACTCCAGTAGTAGTAGTTCCAGAAACTTTAGAAGTTGTTTCTGTTGAAGCTACAAATCTTAGAACTGTTGAAATTACTTTCAACATGGATATGACTGCTAACGAAGAAGCTGATGTTGCTTCAAACTATAAGTTTGATTCTAATGCTGCTGCAAAAGCTATAGTTGATGGTGAAAAGGTAACTGTAACAGTTGCTGATGCTAATGCATTAGGTAATTACAGTTCAAAAGATGTTGAGATTAGTAAAGAACTTGGGTTTGATGAAGATTTAGTTGTTAAAAACGTTTCATTTAAAGATACTACTGTTCCTTCAATTCTTTCTGTTGAAGCAACAGGTCCTAGAACTTTGAAAGTGACTTTCTCAGAAGTGTTAGAAGACGATGCTGCTGATGCTTTAACAGGTGTTAAATTAAACGATGGAACTGTTGCTCTTGATACAGCTTCAAGTATCGTTTACTCAACTAATGAGCCAACTGCAACTATTAAGACTCTTGCTGATTTATCAGAAGGTTTAAATACTCTTAATATTGGTACTACTAATGTTATGGTTGATAATGCTGGATACAGCTTACAAGCTGCTGATATTGCATTTGATTATGTTGCAGATACTAGTGAATTAACTGCTACAATTACTGATTCTTCAGAGACATTTGTTGAGATTACATTTAACAAAGCTCTTAAATCAGGAACATTTATGGGAAATGATAATGTATATATTACTCATACTTATGATACTGCTACAAACGAAATTCTTGGAAATAACGTTAATGTAACTAATCCGGATGGCGACGACCAAACTTTTAAAGTAGTATTTGATAATCCGATTCCACCAAATGGCGTGAATGTATGGGTTGGTTATGTAGATACTGATGCAAAATTAATTGAAGATGGTTATGGCAATGAATTTGCAGCTGCAGTTTATACTGTTTCTGTAACTTCTGATACAACTAATCCAACTGCTACAGTTGAATTTAAAGATTCTAATGAAGTAAGAGTAACTTACTCAGAAGATATGGATCAAACTGTTGCAGAAACAACTTCAAATTATACACTTAAAGATGCTGATGGTGATAAAGTAAACATAACTAATGCTGTTTATAATGCTGCTGATGACTATGTTACTTTAACTACTGCAACAATTGAGGGTGGAGAGATGACTCTTGAAGTTAAAAATCAAAAAGACACTTCAGTTGCTGGTAACAAACTTGGAACTCAAGTTTATACTTTCACAGCTACAGATAAGGTTGAACCTACTGTAACTGATAAAAGTGCGGCTGCTGGAATACAAGTATATGGAGTATCTACTGACAAAGTTAGAGTAGACTTTAGCGAAGCTATGGATATTACAACAACTACTGATAAAGATAACTGGTACTTTAATGGATCAGCTCTTGCTGATGATGACACTGTAGAAGCAATTAATGGTAATAAGTCTGTAATAATTACTAGAGATGCTGCTGATGTTACAGCAAGTGATACAGTTACTATGGGTAGAGTTAAAGATGCTGCTGGTAACTGGATTAATTCTATTTCTACATCTTTAGTTGTTATAGATGCTGTTCAAATTGTTCCTAAGACTGTAACTGCTATTTCTACAACACAAATTGAGATGTTATTTGAAGATGAAATAATTACAGGAGCTTTAATTGCTGATTTTGAGGTTGATAATGATAATGCAGGATATGATGCTGTTATTGTTGGTATTTCTACAAGCGTTGATGCTGGCGATACTACTATTACTTTGACTCTTCAAGATGATGCTACAAATAGTATTGCAGATTATACAGCTGCAGTTGTAAAAGTTAGATCTGCTGGTGGTGCAGCGACTACTGGTGCTATGAATGAATATGATATTACTTTAACTTTCACAGAAACTACTGTAGTTGATTCTATTTCTCCTAACTATGTTGGTTCAGTGACTGATGATACTGATGCAAATGGTAAAATTGATGCAATTGTAGCTACATTCTCAGAAGATATTTATGTTGCTTCTGTAACAGAAGCTGACTTCTCTGTTGAAGGTTATACAATTGATAGTGTATCTGTTTCGGGTGCTGAAGTAACATTAGTACTTGAAGAAGGTTCTGAAGCTGATACTGATGCTACTCCTGAAGTAGAATTAGTTGGTGCTGTTGAAGATACTGAAAGAAACGTTCTTGACGGTGATACTGCAGCTGACGCTGTTGATGCTGCTGCTCCAGTGTTATTGACAGTTGTTAATGAAGCTGCTACAATTAGTACTGATGATGTATTAACATTTACATTCTCAGAGGCTGTTGCTATTTTAGCTAACTTAGACGATGTTAATAGCTATACAGTTACTACTGCTGGTGCTGGTTCAATTAAAACTGATACAGGTGCAGTTAATACTGATGAAGTTGGAACATTAATGATTAATGATGCTACATGGGCTAATTCTGATAGTATTGCTTTAGTAGCTGCTTCTTTTGCAGATGCTGCTGGTAATAACTTAAATGCTGCTGCTGATACTGTTACATTTACAGATGTAACAGGTGCAAATGTTGCTGCTAATAACACTATTAATTAATCAGATAAATTAAAATCAATAAGGTGCCAGGGAAGCCTCCGAAAAACTAGGCTTTTTAGGCAACAAAACCTATGATTTGAATATTTATTCATAATAATAGGCC
>Ga0256842_1002839_pt1 | contig 11999 bp, 14 predicted proteins | sample 4559240metaG_FD_185973 | JGI IMG/M metagenome (GOLD analysis project Ga0256842, IMG submission 185973) | Hydrothermal vent microbial communities from Guaymas Basin, Mexico - 4559-240 | ecosystem: Environmental > Aquatic > Marine > Hydrothermal vents | place: Mexico: Guaymas Basin | collected...
TGCCTTGAAAGAAAAGGTTATGTTTGGCGGTGAAGAGAGCGGCGGTTATGCTCTTATGGATTACCTGCCTGAAAGAGATGGTCTTTTAATGGGACTGTTGATAGTTGAGAAGATGCTTGTAGAAGGCAGAAGCGTTTCTGAGATGGTTAAAGCGCTCTTTGAGGAATTTGGAGAAGCCTATTACCTAAGGAAGGATTTGCCGGTTACTGAGGAAGAAAGGGAGAACTTAGAAAGATTAAAGGAGAACCCGCCTGAGAAATGGAATGACTTGGTTGTTGATAGGGTGATAACGATTGATGGTTTAAAGATTATATTTAAAGATGATTCCTGGATACTGTTTAGACCTTCAGGAACGGAACCAGTGTTCAGGGTTTATGCGGAAACTCCGAGTATTGAGAAAACAAAAGAACTACTGGAGTGGGGATGTAAGTTGGTGAAATCCGTTTAGAGGAGATAGATATGGGGGACTATCAGTTTTCAGACAGACAGCCTCAGGTTATGAAAGATTACGTTTATGTTTTAGGAAAGGCTATTGAGAAAGCTCCTGAATTAAGGGGAGTGCCTACAGGCGTTAAGGGTCTTGATAACCTGTTTTTTAAGGTTGAGTGGGAAGAGGGAAAGCCTGTTAGAAGACCTCTTGGAGGAATTCCAGAATATGCGGTTATTAACCTGACAGGTATGCCAGATACTGGAAAAAGTTTGATTGCCGAGCAGTTTACGATAAAACAGGCTTCTTTGGGGCAGAAGGTTTGCTTTATAACCGTTGAAAGTCCTGCTTCTTTTGTTGCTGCGGGGTTAAAAGAAAGAGCAGCCGCTATGGGCGTAAATTTTGAAGAAATAGAAGACAACATTATTTTAATTGATGCTGCGAGCAACGCCCGCTTAAGGGAGGACATTCCTACTATGCTTGATACCCTTGCTTACGTTTATAGGACTTATCATTGCCACAGGACAGTTATTGACTCCATTACAGGACTTTACGAATCTAAAGAGATGCTTGCTCGCTCTATTGTTAGGGCTTTTTTCAACTTTATGAAAAAGTGGTATCAAACGGCAATTTTCGTTTCTCAGAAAAGGAGCGGACACGACGAGCTTTCTGCTGAGGCTGCTGGAGGTTATGCCGTAGGTCATATAGTTGATTGCACTATGGTTCTTTCTAAAGAGATTCTTCTTTCTCCGTCGAGGGCTAAGGCTTTTAAGAAGGAATTGGGAGATATTTTGAGGCTGTTTAGGATTGACGGTTGTAGGATGTGTGGTCACGATACTAAGCTCCACTTGATGGAAATTACTGAGTTGGGTCTTGTAGAGATAGAGGAACCGCTTGTTGATTACTTGAGGGGTAAGAGTAAGTGAGAAACGTAGCGGTCATAGGTGATGGAAGCATTGAGCTTAACAGTGACCTTTACAATGTGGCTTTTGAAGTTGGGAGGCTAATAGCGGAGAGGGGACACGTTTTAATTTGCGGCGGACTCCGCGGAGTTATGGAGGCTGCTGCCAAAGGTGCTAAAGAAAGGGGAGGATTGACAGTTGGAATATTACCGGGTTATGAGTTTAATGCCAACCCTTATATAGATGTTCAAATTCCTACCGGTATGTATCAGGCAAGAAACGTATTGGTCGTAGCTTCCTCCAAGGTTGTAGTTGCCGTAGGTGGTAGCTATGGAACTTTGAGCGAAATCGGGCACGCTTTAAAATTAGGAAAGAGGGTGATAGGCTATAAAACGTGGAAGATAGAAGGAATTGAATATTATGAAGAAAAGGAACTTTTCCTTAACGCTGTTGCTTCTGCTTTTTAGCCTTTTTCTGCTAAAGCCTGCCTTTTCTTCCTCTTTAGATGGAGCTCTTTATAAGTTGGAGCAGGATATTAAAAGTGGTAAGAGTAGTGCTGTTATAGCTGAAGATATTAGGTGTGTTTTGAAAGTTAAAAAGGAATTGCCCGTTGTTCGCGTTCCAGAATTAAACTATTTGACAGCTAAGAAGATAGAGGAGATACCCTCTACGAAACTTTTATTTTTAATGAAAATTTTGAGAATCCTTCAGCCTTTGAAGGTTTATTCTTTGTGTGTTTTACTTATTCTTGCCTTCTTTTCAGTTTTGTTCTTTTTTCAGCAGCTTAAAAATTTTGGTTATTGGAAACAAATATTTGTAGCTGTTTTCCTTTCTTTGGTGGTTTTTTCTGTTTGGAGAGAAGAGTTTCTCATACTTATCTTTTTATTTGGAACTTTTGGAGTTTTCCTTGCTTCTTTTAAGAAGAAGAATTTTACCTATTTCTACTTTGGGATGTTTGCACTTTTTGTATGTTGCGTTACTGGAGAGGATTTTGTTCAAAGTTTGATAACCTCGCCGGCAGAGGAATTTACCGTTAAAGTAGGTAGAGATTGGTTTGCTCCCGATTATTTAGTTGAAAGGGCTTTTGATGGATTTGAAGAACGTGTGCAGATAGAAAAGCTTACCAACAGAGTATCCTGGGGAAACTATACCGTGGTTGCGAAGTTAAAGAAGTTTTTAGAGAAGGTGGGAGATTCTGAAGAGAAAATGGTGTTGCTGAACGATTTGGGAGTTGTTTCTTTCATGAAGGGAGACTTTGGGAAAGCAAAGGAGTTTTTTTCTAAGGCGTTAAAAGAGAAGCATAATCCTATTGTTGAATATAACCTGTTTTTAACGCGTTCTGCTTTGCTCGATACTTCTGTAGATATGAAGCATCTTGCTGATAAAATCGGCAACGTTCCTTCTATAGCAAAGGGTATCCCCATTACTGTGCACCTTTATCCTGAGAGAGTTTCTTTTGTTTCTGTGTTTTTCCCTTATTTGGTAAGCTTGGTTTTGGGAATTGCCTTTGGAGCGTTTGTTTTAAGAATTTCCCCGATAGACTACGGCTACTTTAAAGGTGACATTTTAAAAGTGCCGGGAGCAGTTAGCTTTGTGAATGCCGAACTGGAACTTTTTGTAGTTTTGCCCTTTTTTGTAACTGCGTTGAATTTGCTTTTGGGAGTTTTAATGTGCAGTTAGCAGGGAAGCTTGTAAATCCAGAAGATTTGATAGATTTGCTTGAGCTACTGAATAGAAAAGGAGGTGGTTGTTTAGTTCTTTCTTTCCTTCATCCTTTAAGGGAAATTAAGATTTGCGTTAGAGATGGAAAGGTATGCTTTAACGTTGAAAGTGACCTGCCTGTAGGCGTTTATCTGAAGATTTTGGTTGAGGATTGGTATTTAAATAGAAGGCATCCTGTTTTCGAAATTTTAAGGGTTTTTGATTGTGATTCGGATTATTGCGTAAGTTTTGAAAGTATGAAAGATATTTTTTCTCTACGTAGATTAAGAGATTTAGATTCGTTACCGAGAGAATTTGTTGTTGAAAAAGCTGGAAGTTCTGTTCCAAAGTTCTTAAGGTCTGCCCATCTTATCGGGAAGGTAGTTACTTTTGAAGATTTGCATTCTAATGGTATTTCTCTTTTGGACCTTGTTGAGTGGATTGCTAAAGGAGAGGTGATTATTAAGCCATATAGGGAAGGGACTTTTATCAGTTTACTGTGGAGGTTTGCTTTTTCGCTTTTGTTGTTGCTTGCTTTGGTTTTGGTTGTTCTGCCGAGAAATTACGACAGAATAGCGATTTTGGATAGGAGAAATGAGATTTTAAACAAGGTTTTAGTAGATAAAGTTTTGGGTAAGCCAGTTGATTTTTCTGTTCCTGATTACAGCGGAAAGGTGGATTTTGATGGAAAGAAGGTTTTTGTTGAAACGAGGTTTGGTAGGTATTTTGTAGGACGTATTCCTGAAAAAGGTTACATTCCGTTTTTTGAGGTGCCTGCAAAATGAAAGTTGCTTTAATTGGATTTATGGGGTGTGGAAAGAGCAGTGTTGGTAGAAGAGTTGCTGAGGAGGCAGGGTGGGAATTTTTGGACCTTGACGAGGAGATAGAAAAGACTACGGGAAGGAAAATTAGAGAAATTTTTGAAACCGATGGCGAGGGAGAGTTTAGGAAAATAGAGAGAAAGGTGTTGAAAGATGTTTTAAACAGGAAAGATAATTTGGTTATTTCACTGGGAGGAGGGACGCCTACGTGGGGAGATAACATTAATTTGTTGAAAAAAAGAGCATTGTTGATTTACCTTTATGCTCCTTTTGACGTTTTGTGGGAGAGGATAAAAGATGATACCTCGAGACCGCTTACTTCTTTGGGAGAAAATAAGGTAAGAAATTTGTTTGAGGTTAGGAAGTCTTTTTACGAAGAAGCGGATTTTGTGGTTGATACTTCCGATAAATCGGTAGAAGGTGTAGTAAAGGAAGTTTTAGCTGTTCTTGAGAACTTTATAAGTAGCAAAAGAAATAATAATGAAGGGGAGTAACATAATCGGTTTAAATGCCAGTATTATGCCGTAGCTTATTATGAGAGCCGGAAGTGTTAAGGTGGTGAGTTGATTTGTTTCTGTTTTTTCCTTTCTTTTACTTGTAACTTCATTCAAAGCTCTATCTACGAAGAGCGCAGTTTTTAAAGTTCTCCTTTTGGCTTCTTTGGCTACAAATTTGGGCAGTAACTTTTTGAGGTAGGGTTTTAGCAGGGGAGGAAGTCTAAAATCGGGGAAGATTAGCCTTGCTATGGATTCTGTATGTGCGATGGTTTTCATAAGCGTTACCAGCTCTTCTGGTAGAACTATCTTGAACTTTCTTGCTGCCGAAAGCTCTTCGTAAAAGATTTTTTCCGCATCTATCGACGACAGCGGACGGTTATAGTATTTGTCTAAAAATTTAAGGATTTCTCTTTTTAAAAGTGGAATGTTAATATTGGGCGGGAGGACATTAATTCTTTCAAGGGCTTCTACGATTATGTCTGGGTCTTTTTCCATTACGCCTAAAGAAAATAGAAGAAAGTGGGATGCAGTATCTGGGGACAATCTTCCTACTATACCGAAGTCAACGAGGGCGAATTCTTTATTTTCAGTTATGAATATATTTCCGGGATGAAGGTCTCCGTGAAATGTGTTGAATTCAAATACCATTTTATTTACCATTTTGACGAAGTTTTCGGCTAATTCTTTGTCTGTCTCGTGTTTTTTCACAAACTCAACGAGTTTTGTGCCTTTTACGAATTCTGTAACTAAGATTCTTTCGTTACTGAGCTTCCAAATAACTTCTGGAATGTAAAGGTGCTTTTCTTCTTTGGAGAAGTTTTTGAACATTTCGAGGTAGGAAGCTTCTTTAGATAGGTCTATTTCATCCAGTAGTATGGTTTCTAACTCTTCTGCAACTTGTTTGAGTTTTAGTTCTCTAACGACGGAGAGGAACGAAAAAAGCGAAAGTATTGTTTTTAGGATTTTGATATCAGTTTTTATTACCTTTTCTACATCTGGCTTAATTATTTTCACTGCAACTTCTTTTCCTGACTTGAGCTTTGCTTTGTGGACTTGTGCAACGGAGCCAGAGCCTATGGGGATTTCTTGTATTTCCTCAAAGTTTTTTAGAAAGTTTTTCGGCAGAATTGAGTTTAAAGGGAGAGGAGGAACGCTGTCCTGTAGTTTTTGAAGTTCTTTTATGTATTCGGGAGGGAGTAGGTCTATCCTTGTTGAAAACATCTGTCCTAATTTTATGAAGGTTACTCCCAAATTTTCGCACGCCCTTCTGAGCCTTTCGGGAGGTGGATAGCGAAGGAGCTTTTTGTAGGGGAAGAAAGGAAGGGAGAGGATGGAAGAAAGGGGGATTTTCTCGTAGAAGCAGAAAAACAGCGTTCCTATTATTTGGTAGAGTCTTGTTATCATTGCTGGGATTTTTTCAGTTCTTCAATTTCTTTTTTAAGTTCTTCTATTTCTTTCTTCAGTTCTTCCACTTCGTCCTTTGTGGCGAGTTTTAGCTCTTTAAGCGTTTCTTCAATTTCCTTTTTAAATTCTTCTTTTTGCTTTTCTGCTATTTTCTTAAATTTCTGGACGAGTTCTTTTCCCTGTTCTTCTGTAAGTTTTCCTTTTTCTTCCAGTTCTTTTACCAGTTCATCTATTTTATCCAAGGTGAGGGAAACTATACCTGCGTGGAGTAAATTGATTTTTCTTAAAAGTTCTGTGAGTTTCATCGCTTTTCTCCTGTTAATGGGTTCTAAATAATTATATGGCTTTTGGAAGTAAATGGGCGTTAAATTGTTTAAAATTTTAGTGAGTTTTTGGTAAGAGGAGAGAATTTTGAAGGGGAAATTTTCGGCTGCTGTTTTGGTTTTGTGTTTTCAACTATCAATTGCGGGTGCTCAAGAGATTCCCGTTAAGCTGTTTGCTGATAAGCTTTGTGGGAACGTTAACAAGAAAGTAGAAGCACACGGTAGGGTTGTTGTGAAGTTTAAAGATGTTGTAGTTAGAGGGGATAATGCAAGTTACGATAAATTAAGTGGCATTTTGAGGGTATGGGGGAACGTGGAAATTGTGGAAGGGGATGTAGATTTAAATTGTCGTTCTTTGATTTATGACTTGAAGTCTAAAAGAGCAGTTCTTGAAAAGGTAAAAGGGAGACTTTCTTTAACTGATTACATAAAGGCAGATAGGATAGAAAGGTTATCTGAAAAAGAGTGGATTGCTTACGACGGAGAATATACGCCCTGTAAGGGTCAAACGTGTCCTGATTGGTCTGTGGGTGCAAAGAAGTTTAGGGTTCTGTTGGGAGAGAGTTTTTCGGGTAAATGGGTGACTTTCAGAATAAAAGAGATTCCGATAGTTGCTATGCCTGTTTTGAACGGTTCTATTGCCAGAAAGAGAACGAGCGGCTTTTTAACGCCGAAAGTTGGGTATGTGAGTGAGGGGGGATTTTACTACAGACAGCCCTTTTACTTGGTTTTGGGTAGAAGTGCTGATTTGACGGTTGCTTACGAGAAGCGATTTAGGGGAGGGAACGGTAAGTCGTCAGAGTTTAGATATGTTCTATCGCCTTATTCAAAGGGTAGTGTTTTCTTAAATAAACTTAATTTGCCTTCTGAGAAGAGCTGGAAGTTCACTTTTGACCATTCTTACAGACCTTCCGATTACGCTTATGGAACTGCTCACGCTGAAGTGATTAATAGCAGGAGTTACTATAAAGCTACTACTACCTTTGATGTTGAGGAAAAAACTCAGATTTATACAAAGTCCAATGCTAACTTTTCGAAATTGTGGAAACACGCTTTGATTAACGCTAATGTTGTTTACCTTGATTACCTTGACGGTTCTACCGATGATATTTACCAAAAGCTTCCAAACTTGCAGTTTTACCTTATGGATGTGCCGATTAATGGTTTTCCCTTTACTTTTAATTTTGCCGGTGATGCTACTTACTTTTACAGGAAAGCTGGGGGAAGCAGTTATAGAGTGAACCTTGAGCCCGGTTTGAGATATGTTAGGACTCTTGATAAGTTCAAGAGTTCTACGCAGGTTGCTTATTCTGTTAGTGATTATGAGGTTGGTGGGTCTAAAAAGATTTTTAAGTTTGAGAATAAAAATAGTTTTAACGTTGTTAGGGAAGTGAAGGGAGTGGGGGATTTTTCTGTTACTCCCTGGTTAGGTTTTAAGGTTTATGACGTTATGGGGAGTGGAAACAACGTGATTTTTGACTTAAATGATAAAGTGGAAGATAGGAGGGAAGCTTTTTGGGGAGCTGAAGCCTACTTTTACTCTTTAGGTAGACAGATAGGAAGGTTAAACATCAGTGGTGGTTATGATTTTAAAGGGGAGGATAACTGGAAGGATTGGAAAGTTCAGTTAAGTATTACTCCTGTTTATGACTTAACTTTTCAGCAGGATTTAAAGCTTTCTTCTGAAGATGGAAGTTTGGAGACCGCAAATACTTATATGGGATTTCCTTTGAGAGTTGGGGAGTATGGTTTGGATGGAGGGATGGGGTGGGTGGATTTTTATTATCAAAAAGAAGAGCCACAAGTTAAGTATGTGAGGTGGGGGACGAGTATTCCTATAAATAGGTATTTGAGTTTTTCATTCCAACAACGTTACGATGTTAGATACTCTATGGATAGGGAGAGAGATTATTCTTTGACTGTTAATAGAGGATGTTGGAACGGTGAAATTTCTTATAAGTGGATTAAAAACTATGATGGTTCGATAGATTATCAGGTTATGCTAATGGTAAATTTGATGAAATTGGGAGGTTATGGATATAGGTTTGCGGGTAGGAGAGAGGATTAATTGAATTAGTTTATTCTTTGTAGTAGCAGTCTATATAACCGTTGATATCTCCATAGTTCGTGTGGATTTCACAGCGAACAACTTTACTATCTATATTGAAATCGCAGTAAGAGTTTTCTATTTTGATTTTATCGTTTAATTTATCTACTATCAAAGTGCAATTATCATTACTTTTATAAACTTTACATGTTTTCTTTGTTGTTCCATTATTTGCATACTCTGCCATCAATTCACCAGCGCATGCTACTAAGTCTCCTTGGATGCGGGCTATTACGGCGTTGTTTTTATACTTAAAGAAAATTGGTGTGGCGATAGATGTCAGGATGATTAAAATGGCAATAGATATTAACAATTCAGTTAAAGAAAAAGCTTTCATTTCCACCTTGCTTGTTAAATTTCAATGGGTTATACGATAGAATAATTAAAATTAAGGGGAGAAAAATCTCCCCGTGTCTATATGTTAGTCACATTGAACAGTATTAGTGTCACTGTTAACTTCGCATGTAACCTCGTGACCTTTTATTTTTAGTGTTAGTTTAGAAGTGTCTGATGAATCAATGGTAACTTTATCAGCATTCTGGAATTTTGAGAATTTACCATCACTATCGAGTTTGATTTCTACACTTGCGGTTGTTCCGTTGCCTAAATCAATATTGCAAGTGTAAGTGTCGCTACCATTGTCTGCAAACTGGGCTTGTGCTGCAGATAGGCAAGAAGATAATGTTGCTTCTGCATTGGCTTTAGCAGCTTTCCCTACATACTTTGTATACTGCGGAATGGCAATTGCTGCCAGAATCGCAATGATTGCGATTACGATTAATAGTTCTACGAGTGTAAACGCCTTTCTCATTTTAGACCTCCTGCCTAAATAAAGTTTTTGTTTTCTAATTTTAATTGTAGCAATAGTTGTGCCAAAATTCCTTAGTTGTTTTCCAAGCGGTTATGGTGCTTTTGTGACAAAATTTGTCAATAAAGGTGTCGTAAATTGTGAAATTTATTCTTTAGTATAATCTTTCCACTGGAGTTTAAAATGCGGTTGAGTAAAGAGATTGCCGAATTTTTGAAGGAAGAGATTAAAAAGTTCCTTCCTGATGCAGAAGTTTATCTTTTCGGTTCAAGAGCGGATGACGAAAAGAAAGGTGGTGATATAGATATTTTAGTTATTGGTAACAGAAGACTTACTCTGATGGAGAAGGTAAAAATCAGAACGGCATTCTACAAACGGTTTGGCGAGCAAAAGATAGATATAGTTTCCTTTACCAGAGAAGAAAATCCCCCCTTCAAAACCCTCGCCCTTAAAGAAGGAGTGAAACTGTGAAAGATTTAAAGGAAATTCTTCTTGACAATATATCCCTTTTGGAAAAAAATCTTTCAGTTCTTGAAGAATCGTATAACCGATGTAAAAAAATAGGTTTTAAAGATTCTTACTCTTCAGAAGAGCTGGTGGAATTTGAAGCGCTGACGTCACGTTTTGCCAGAAGCGTTGATATTTTAACTTCACGTCTCATTCGTTCCTTGCTCAGATATTTGAGAGAGGAAAAGAGAACGCTTATAGATGTTGCCAGTTACCTTGAAAAATTAGGTCTGGTGGACAGTGCAGATGAGTTTTTAGAGTTGAGAGATATAAGGAATCTTATAGCTCACGAATACATATTTGAAAATCTGAACGATTTATTTTTTGCCGTTCTTGAAAAAACACCGGTTGTTTTCAAAATTAGCGATAATGTAATAAACTTTGCTAAGAGTTATCTTTAAGGTAGTTTAAAACGCTTTTATAGCCTTTGGGAAGGTCTATTTCAAATTCCATTCTCTTGCCGGTTCTCGGATGGTCAAAAGCAAGGTAGTAAGCGCAAAGCATGTGCATGTTTGCTTCTTCTATGAGTTTTTTGAGTTTTTCGTCCTTTATTCTTGAAGGTTTGAAACCGTAGGTTTTATCGCCCAACAAAGGATATCCTAAATAAGACATGTGGACTCTAATCTGGTGAGTTCTTCCGGTTTCAAGTTTACATCTGATTTCGGCTACGTTGTGTTTGGGGAATTCTGCAATCACTTCGTAGTTTGTTATAGCTTCCTTGGGAGAAGAAGTATTGGGAGAAAATTTTTTCCTGTCAAACTTATCTCTTCCAATGGGTAGAACGATTCGCTTTTTCTTCTCTTCTGGTATTCCAAAAATTAAGGCGCGGTAAAATCTACCTACCGTTCTGTTTTTAAACTGCTCTATGAGAGATTGCTGGGCTTCATCGTTTTTCGCTACTACTAAGAGCCCTGCCGTGTCTTTATCTAACCTGTGAACGATGCCAGGTCGTAAGCAGCCGTTAATTCCTTGTAAGTCTTTGCAGTGGTAGAGAACAGCGTTGACTAAAGTTCCGCTTTCATGCCCCGGGGCTGGGTGAACAACAAGCCCTGCAGGCTTATTGATGACCAAAACGTCTTTATCCTCATACACTATGTCTAAAGGTATATTTTCGGGTTTTGCCTCTAAAGGTTCAGGTTCAGGAATTTCATAAGTGACAACGTCCCCTATCTTAACTTTATGGGAAGGCTTTGTTATTACTTTATCGTTTACTGAAACTAATCCCTCTTCTATTAAGGATTTTGCTCTTGAACGGGAAATTTCTGCTTTTTCGGACAGAACAACGTCTAACCTTTCCTTACTTATTTCTTCTGTAACCTTGAAACTTTCCATGCTCTACTAAAACTCGTGTTCTTTTGAGGGAAACTTACCTTCTTTTACTTCTTCTATAAACGTTTTTACAGCTTCTCTTGCAGTTTTTCCTAATTCTGCGTATCTCTTTACAAATTTTGGCTTAAAGTCTTCAAAGAGTCCTAAAAGGTCGTGAGTTACCAAAACCTGTCCATCGCAGTATTTTCCTGCTCCTATACCTATGGTTGGAATTGAAAGCGTTTCCGTAATTTCCTTTGCAAGTTCGGAAGGTATTTTCTCTAAAACAACGGCAAAAGCTCCGGCTTCTTCAACTGCTTTGGCGTCTTCTATCAGTTTTTCTCTTTCTTTTCCCTTTCCTCTTACTTCGTAACTGCCGTAAACGTTAATTTTTTGAGGTTGCAAACCGATATGCCCCATAACAGGAATTCCGCTATTAACCAGAGCTTTTATCGTTTCAAACTGTTCAACGCCTCCTTCTACTTTTACAGCATCGCAGAGCGTTTCTTTTAAAGCCCTTCCAGCATTTAGGACAGCGTCTCTTATTCCTGTTTGATAGCTTAGAAACGGCATGTCCATTATTACCATTGCGCGCTTTCTTCCTCTAACTACCGCTTTTGTGTGGTGAATCATCTCTTCCAACGTAACCGGCACCGTTGATGGATATCCTAAAACTACCATTCCTAAAGAGTCGCCTACCAGTATTGCGTCAACTCCCGCGCTGTCAACAATTTTTGCCGTCAGGTAATCGTATGCGGTTAAAACGGTTATTTTTTCTCCCTTTTGCTTCTTCTCTAAAAATGTTTTAGTTGTTACCTTCATTTGGTTTTCCTTTTAAGAACAAATTTCATTTAACCAATCAACGTATTCGTGAATCATCTTTAAGTAGCTTTTAAACCGTTCGCAGGATATTTCGCCTTTTTTAAGGGCTTCCCTTACCTGACATCCGTCCTCGTTTAAGTGCAGGCAGTCGGAAAATTTACATTCATATCTTAAAAATTCGGGGAAGTGGTTTCTAACTTCATCCTTTTCCATAAAGTTTAAAGCTTCAACCCGGGAAAATCCCGGTGCATCCCCTATAAACCCATTTCTAAAAGGTATAAGCCTTACTTCTCTTGTGGTGTGTTTACCTCTTTCCGTTTTACTGCTTACTTCACCGACCTTTAACTCTACGCCTGTGATTTTTGATATAAG
>Ga0256842_1002840_pt1 | contig 11996 bp, 6 predicted proteins | sample 4559240metaG_FD_185973 | JGI IMG/M metagenome (GOLD analysis project Ga0256842, IMG submission 185973) | Hydrothermal vent microbial communities from Guaymas Basin, Mexico - 4559-240 | ecosystem: Environmental > Aquatic > Marine > Hydrothermal vents | place: Mexico: Guaymas Basin | collected...
TGGAGCATGCTCTTTTATCTCTAAAGCATACATTTTTACTATCTCTGCATTTTTAATAAGTAAATCATCTCTGCTCATACCTGGTGTTCTCGGAGCACCTGCTGTAATAACAACTACTTCACTACCTGCTATATCTTCTGCTGATTCTGCAGCTCTAACAATAGTATGCTCTCTTGCCGCATTTGCAGCTTGAGACATATCTAATGCCTTACCTTTAGCTACATCTATATTTCTACCTCTAAGAATAACCTCGTGACATGAACCACGCATAGCTAATATAAATGCTACTGTAGATCCAAAGTTACCTGTCCCGATAACTGTTACTTTACTTGCCATATATCTTCCTTTAAGTTATTTAACTTTTGATTTTTAGCTAAATGTTTATTAGCTAAAAACAAAAAATTATCTATATACTAGACCCTAGCCTAAGCTAGAATCTAAAATTAAAAACTATATTGCGTTAATAATAGCGTTTAATGTTGCAGATGGTCTCATCGCAGCTTCTGCTTTCGCATCATCTGGTTTGAAATATCCACCAATATCTTGAGCTTTACCTTCAACAGAAAGTAACTCTTCAATGATTTTCGCTTCATTATCAACTAATGCTTTTGCTACTGGAGCAAATTTAGCAGCTAATTCAGCATTATCACCTTCTGCAAGTGCTTTAGCCCAATATTGAGCAACAAAGAAGTGAGAAGCTTTATTATCTGGCTCACCAACTTTACGAGATGGTTCTTTGTTGTTATCTAGGTAAGCATCATTTGCAACATCAAGAGCAGTAGTTAAAGCTGTAAGTTTTGCATCTGAATGTTTTCTACCTAAGAATCTCAAAGACTCAGCTAGTGCTAAAATCTCACCTAAAGAATCCCAACGAAGATGACCCTCTTTTAAGAATTGATCAACATGCTTAGGAGCAGATCCACCAGCACCAGTTTCAAAAAGACCACCACCAGCCAATAATGGAACTATTGAAAGCATTTTTGCAGATGTTCCAAGCTCTAAAATTGGGTACATATCAGTTAAATGGTCACGAAGAACATTACCAGTTACAGCGATAGTAGTTTTACCTTCACGAATACGCGCATTTGTAAAACGAGTTGCTTTCGTAACATCCATAAATTGAATATCTAAACCATCAGTATCTAAGTCAGCTAAGTATTTATTTACTTTTTTTGTCATCTCTGCATCATGAGCACGATTTTCATCCAACCAAAAGATAACAGGAACTTTTTCTATTTGACCACGCTCAACAGCTAATCGTACCCAATCTTTGATAGGAATATCTTTAGCACGAGACATTCTCCAAATATCACCTTTTTCACACTCAAAACTCATTAGAATACCATCTTCACCTGTTACTGTAACAGTACCAGCTTCAGCTAGTTCAAATGTAGTTGGGTGAGAACCATACTCTTCAGCTTTTTGTGCCATAAGACCAACATTTTGCATTGTTCCCATAGTTGTAACATCATACTGACCATTTTTAACACAATCAGCTACCATTTCAGCATGAAACATACCGTAAGTAGAATCAGGAATAACAGCAACACACTCTAATGCTGCTCCAGTTCTGTCCCATTGTTTACCACCTTCACGAACAACAACTGGCATAGAAGCATCAATAATTACATCATTTGACGCATTAAAATTAGTTTTCCCTTCATCAGAATCAACCATAGCTATTGCTGGAGAATCAGCTTCAACTACTGCTTGGAATGCTGCTTTAATTTCAGCTTCTTTAGCATGACCAGCAATTTTTTGCTCTAAATCAGACATACCTTGATTAGGATTTACATTTAATGATGCAAATAGATCTGCATACTTAGCAAATACTTCTGGGAAGAATGCAACGAAACCATAACCGAACATAATAGGATCAGAAATTTTCATCATTGTTGCTTTAAGGTGTAGTGACCATAAAACATTATTTTTAATAGAATCTGCAATAGTTTTTGCATAAAAAGTTTTAAGTGCAGAAATTGACATATATGTACCATCAAGAATTTCACTATCAACAGTTTGGATAGAAGCTAGTTCTTTACCATTAAGTGCAATTGTAACTTTTTGAGCTTTTTCTACTGTAACTGATTTTTCGTTACCGTAAAAGTCTCCATTACCTTCCATATGAGACACATATGCTTTAGAATTTTCCGAGAATGCACGAAGTTTATGTGGATTCTTTTGAGCAAATTTCTTAACTGCTTTAGCAGCACGACGATCAGAATTACCTTCACGAAGAACAGGATTAACTGCAGAACCTAAACAAGTAGAATATTTAGCTTTTGTAGCTTTTTCAACATCATTTACTGGATTTTCAGGGTAGTTAGGAATATCAAAACCTTTACCTTGAAGTTCAGCAATACAATCTTTAAGTTGACCAACTGATGCAGAGATGTTTGGAAGTTTAATAATGTTTCCATCTTCTTGAAGAACAACTTTTCCTAATTCAGAAAGTTCATCTTTTGCAAGATTCCATGTTGCAAGAACACGACCTGAAAGTGAAATATCACTTACTACAACTTCAACACCCGCAGCTTTAGTAAAAGCATTTACGATAGGTAATAAAGAATAAGTTGCTAAAGCTGGTGCCTCATCAATTTTTGACCAAATAATTTTTGACATTGTGTGTCCTTAGATTAATATTTTGATTTTTATAGTAACAATATAGCTCTATAAAAATTTACAGTTTCATAATAACACTAAGAAAGGTAATAGATGGCTATGATTATTAAAGATTTATCTATATTTATATTTTGTTTCATTTTGTAGCATGTTTAATATTAACTAAATGTGTAGAATAGTTACGTGTAAAATCATGTTCTCCATTCTTATTTTTCATAAAATATAAGTAGTTTGTTTTCGCTGGAAATACTGCTGCTTTAATTGCATCTAAACTAACATTACAAACTGGTACAGAAGGAATTCCATTAATTTTATATGTATTGTATACACTATTGTCTTCCCTTATTCTCTTTGGTGTTATTCTTATATGTGAATATTTTCCATAATTTAAAGTTCCATCCATTTGTAATTTCATCCCTTTTTTTATTCTATTGTGAATAACAGAACTTACTATTGGCATCTCTTTTACATCAGCTGATTCTTTTTGAATCACTGATGCCATTGCTACATAATGAAACCATTTTTTTTCATTATAATTTCCAAAAAGTTTTATTGATAATTTTTTCATTTGAGATGAAGATTTATTTAATAATATACGAATCAAATCTTTTTCTGTGATTCCAATTGGTATACTATATGTATTAGGAACAAATAAACCTTCTTTATATTTACTTTTTAAATCATATTCTTTTTGTAACTTTAATCTATTTAAATTTAAATTTTTTGATAATTGATTTAAAAATATAAATGTAGTTTCTCCTGGTATTAATGTTACTTTTTGTAAAGCAGCTTTTGCAGTGATTATTTTATATAAAAAATCAGCTTTTGTAACTTTTGTTTTATCTATATTTATCCACCCACTTTGTGGAGAACCTATAATTCTTAAAATAAATGAATCTAGTTTAGATACATCATAATTATTGTTATTCAATTGTGATATAATATTATTAATAGTGCCTTTGGGTATATAGATAACTTTTTTTGTATTAATTGGTTGATTTAGGTAGTACATGAACGATAAAATAATTATTAATATTATTTCAAATATATATTTTACAATTGTTAGTTTTTTTGTATTCATTTTTTTATCTCTGCTTGTTGGTTTTGTTGTATTACAAAATGGTTTACATATAAAAGATATGTCATTCCCAAATTTTAAAATTAGTGAATTATACATAAAATGGAATGAAGAGTTGTCAATTTCAGCAGAAAAAATTATAATTCTAAATAAATCAGATTCGAACAATTCAAGTTTTAATTATAAGAAAATGGACAAGTTAATAACTAAACTGTCTATTTTTGATAATTTTATTGAAAAAATAGATATTAAAATAATAAGGTTTAATGATATTTATGCAACTTTTAAATATATAGATAATAATAATGGCTATCTGATTGCCTCATCTCCATCATTTCAACTTAAAAGTTATTTTTTCTTTGAATCAAATTTATTAAATATACATATAAAAGAACTTATAGATAAGAATAGAAAAATAGATATTGACGGAAATATTATTTTTGATAGTTCTTCAAAAGAATTAACAACTGCTTTAAATATAGATATAAATAAAGATGCTCAACTCCAACTTCTTTTATATACAGATAAAAATAAACTTTTATACAGACTATTATCTAAAAAAAGAATTAAAAGTATTGATCATATTATGCAACTACTTAAACTTAATAAACATATTAACTATTGGGCATATAAAGCGATAGATACAAAAGATGTAGATATAAAGTCTGCATATGGTTGGATAGACTACTCTAAACTAGATTCTGCAATTGAAAATATTTATGTAGATGCAACTCTCAATAAACTTAAATACACTTATCATAAATCTTTAGATCCCATCAATTCACAAATGACACAATTAGAATTTAAAAAAGGTATTTTATTTATTCGTCCTAAGGATGCATATACTTATGGTACTTATCTTAATAAGAGTTGTTTAAATATAGACTTTACAAAGGAGGAAGAGCTTTTAACTCTCCACCTACTATTTGATGGGAAACTAGATAAAAATGTATTAAATATACTAAACACATATAAAATAAAGATTCCTTTTTTACAAAATACTGGGATAACAAAAACTGATTTAATAATTACTGTTGGTCTAAGAGATATTGATGTATATGCAAAAGGTGATTTCTTCACAAAAAAAGGTAATTTTGATTATTTAGGATTAAATTTAGATGTATCAAATGCACATATTTTTTTAGATGGATATGATATTAAAATTAAAGATATGTTTATTGACTATCAAGATATAGCAAGTGCAAAAGTAAATGTAAATTATAATGCTAAAATAAATGAAGGTGATTTATTATTTGATGTAACAAAGATTAATTTAGAAAAATATAAATTAAGTCTAAATAAAAAATTAAAACCTTTAAAAATAGAGTATAAAATATCTCCAAAATTTGATAATATCCTAATAGAAAATCAAAACTGGATATATAATGATAAAAATATAAAAATAGATAAAATTTCAATCCCTTTTGATTTAAAAAATACAACATTTAATCTTCCAAGAACACTAATAAAATCAGAAGGATTTATAAAAGCATATATTAGTGGTAAGTCAAATATAAAAAAAGCTAGTCATAATTATAATATAGATTTAATATCTTTTAATTATAAAAATATAGAATTAACCAAGCCAAATGTTAAATTAAATATAAAATTAGAAAAAGATTTATATATAAGTAATAAAAAAAATATAGCTTTTTCTATAAAAAATATTAAATCTATCCTTGGTCCTACAAAAATAAAAATTGATGAGAATGCAATTTATATCAATGATTCACAATTAAATATCAAAAATATTTTAAATACAAAAATTACTGGTTACTATTCATTAAATATCAATGCAGGTAAATTTTCTCTAAAAGATACAAAGATAAAAGAGATAAATATAGAAAATATTAATTTAGATATATCTAAGTTAAATAAAAAAACAATTATTAAGTCACCTGAACTACAAATGAAATATGAGTTTATAGATGATAGATGGAAGTTAAATATAGAATCTTTAGATAAATTATCCAAATATGTTACTGAACTTAAAAAATATAATTTAACAAATGGAAAAATTTATCTTTATAGTAAAGATTCACTAAAAACTATACAGTTTAAATCGAGTATAGTTTATCCTTATAAGTTACTTGTTGATAAAAATAAACTAATAGAAAACTATTTAATCAATGGAGAAATAAATAAAAAAACAAATCAAACTAAATTAACTATTAATGATTCAATTAATATTTCTATTGATAAAAATATTGATATTAAAGCAAAAGATATAGATTTTAATATTAGTGAATTTATAAAACTACTAAAAAATAATAAGCTAAAAACTAAAAAACAAAATAATATTAAGGTAACACTTAATGCTAATAATTCACGCATCTATATTAGTGAAAATAGACATATAATATCTGATAAAATTTTGTTAAATTATAAAGATAATAAGCTTTCATTAAAACTAAATCATGCTAATGGAACGGCTCATTTAACATTGGATGATGATAATATCAACTGCTATGGAGATAGTTTTAATGATAAATTTATGGAAAAGCTATTTGCATTATCTAAATTTGACGGAGGATCACTTTCATTTTCAATACATGGGAAACTAGATAATAATCAAGGAATATTAAATATAAAAAATACGACTCTATTAGAATTTAAAGTTTTAAATAATATTCTTGCTTTTATTAATACTATTCCATCTTTAATAACATTATCACTTCCAGATTACAGTACTAAAGGGTTAAAAGTTGATAGTGCTTATATGGAATTTAATTCATTAAATTATAATTTTCATATAAATAAATTTAATTTGCATTCTAAAGAACTTATTATTGACGGTGGTGGTAATGCTGATTTTATAGCAAACAAAATAGATGTACTTCTGAATCTTAGAAGTGATGTTGGAAGTAGTTTATCACAAATTCCAATTATTGGAAATATTTTATTGGGAAAAGAGGCTGTATCAACAACACTTAGAGTATCTGGTGATTTAGATAATCCAAAAGTTCAGACAGGGCTAGGAAAAAATATTATTAATGCCCCTATTAATATAATAAAAAGAATTCTAACATTTTCCTTTCAATCAGAAAATGCTAAAGAAGAAGAATAAATATTATTCATTTCTTAAGACTGTAAGTACATCCACTTCACTTGCTTTTTTAGCTGGATAATATGCTGCAGCTATTACAATTATAAATGCTCCAAATACTATAAGGAAAAAATCTTTAACACTTAAATCAAGTGGTAGAGTTGATGTAGGATAAACATCTTTAGGCAAAGAAACTATATCAAAAGTACTTAAAATCCAAAGTGCACTCATCCCAAAAAATATTCCAGCTACTATTCCACTTATTCCAATCACAACTCCTAGATATAAAAATATTTTTTTAATCTCTTTTGTAGTTGTTCCTAGCGATAAAAGTAAAGCAATTTCACCTCTTCTATTCATAACAGTCATTAAAAGTGAGGAGATTATATTAATCGCTGCAATTAATATAATCAACATTAATACAATAAATAAAGAGACTTTTTCAAGTTCTAGTGCTGCAAAGAAATTCATATTATCTTCCCACCAACCTTTTATACTTACATTCGATGGAAGCATCTTTTTTATCTCCAATATATCATTATGTGGATCATCACTATATATATGAATCCCATCATATTGATTTAATGGCATATGAAACATTGCCTGAAGAGAACTTAATGTAGTGTAACTATATGCTTTGTCATATGCTGAAAGTCCAGAATCAAATACACCCTTAACCCTAAATCTTTTTATTTTAGGTGTAACCGATAAGCCACCAGGTTCAACCTGAGTAAAAATATACATAAGTTTATCATCTCTATATAATTCAAATTCATCTTTTAATGACTTGCCAACTATTACATCAAATTTCTTTATTTTTTTCTTAGGGATAGCCTCTTTTAAAACACTATTAACTTTTGCTTCATCTTCAAAATTCACTCCAAATAAATAGCCACCTTCCAAATTTGAGCCACTTCTTGCCATTACAGATGTTTGGATATATGGACTAAAATGTAAGTCTGGGAATTTTGCTTTTAATTTTGAATTTAGGTTTTCATCTACTGCACCGTAAAATTTTGGTATAACAGTAAGTGGATAATTCATAATCGTGAGTTGTTTTTTAAACTCTTTATCGAATCCATTCATTAGTGCCATCGCTACTAGAAGTACCGTTACTCCTAGTGCAATTCCTATAAATGCTAATAAAGCAGATAAAAATATAAAAGGTTGATCTTTATCGAATCTTAAAAATCTTTTTACAAGATAAGGTACTACTGAATTATTCAAGAAGCAAATACACCTTTTTTAGGTCCACTTTTACCACAACATTGTTTATATTTTTTTCCACTACCACAAGGGCAAGGATCATTTCTTGCTATTTTTTTCTCTATAATTTCATTCTCTTGCGATGAAAGATTCAGTTTCATCTGAAGCTCTTTTATTCTTTGTTCTTCTGCTAATTTTTCACTTACTCTTTGTGCCTCTTCCTCTGCAGATTCCATCTTAAATTGAATTATCTGTAAAGTTTTAATCGTATTAAATTTAATATCATTAATTAACTCAGTAAAAAGATTAAAACTCTCTTTTTTATACTCAACTAATGGATCTTTTTGATTGTATGCACGAAGTCTAATTCCTGTTTTCATACCATCCATAGCATAAAGATGTTCTCTCCAAGCATTATCTAATTCTTTTAGATAAAACTCTTTTTCTATCTCTACTTTAACATTAGGATCTAAAACTTTCATTTTAGTATTATATGATTCCTTAACACTATTTATAACAGAATCTACTAGCTCTTCATATTCTAAATTTTCTAACTGTTCTAAATCTAAATCAAAATTAATATCTTCCTTAATTAGCTCTTGAACTTTTTTCAGATTAAAATCTTCGCTAGTTCCACCATCATAAATATCACTTTTAGAAATAATATTATTAATATAATCAGCTCTAATCTCATCAATTTTTGCTTCTATGTCATACTCTTTACTTAATAATTGATTCCTAAACTTATATACAATCTTTCTCTGTTCATTAGCTACATCATCATACTCTACAATTTGCTTACGACCCTCGTAATGCATATTTTCAACTTTTTTCTGTGCTTTTTCAACAGCACGAGTAACCATTTTAGATTCTATATATTCACCATCTTCAACACCAAGTCTTTCCATAATAGATTTAATCTTATCACTTCCAAAAATACGTAATAAAGTATCCTCTAATGATAAATAAAACTGTGTTGTTCCATTATCACCTTGACGACCACTTCGACCACGAAGTTGATTATCTATACGACGATTCTCATGTCTTTCTGTACCAATAATATATAATCCACCTAGTTCTCTTACTTCATCATTAACTTTAATATCAACACCACGACCAGCCATATTTGTAGCAATTGTCACAGCACCTTTAGAACCAGCAGACTTAATAATCTCTCCCTCTTGTGCATGATTTTTAGCATTAAGTACTGTATGTGCTATTTTTTCTTTTTTTAAAACACTATGTAAAAGTTCAGATTTTTCAATAGATGCTGTTCCTATTAAAACTGGCTGACCTGTTTTAGAAAGTTTTTTTATTGTTTTAATCACTGCAGAAAACTTTTCTTTTTCTGTTTTATATATTAAATCATTTAGATCATCTCTTTTTATTGGTATATTGGTTGGGATAGATACTACATCTAATTTATAAATCTGGGCAAACTCTGTTGCTTCTGTTTCAGCAGTTCCTGTCATCCCTGCTAATTTATCATACATTCTAAAATAATTTTGAAATGTTATATCTGCTAGTGTTTGAGTTTCCTCTTTTATCTCTACACCCTCTTTTGCTTCAAGTGCTTGGTGTAAACCTTCAGAAAAACGGCGTCCTTCACTTATCCGACCTGTAAACTCATCAACAATTAAAACCTCTCCATCATTAACAACATAGTCAATATCTTTCACAAAAAGATAATTTGCTTTTAATGCATTATCTATTGAGTGAGGTAAAGAAGCATTTTCTGGACTATATAAGTTCTCCACTTCATATAGCTCTTCAGCCTTAGTTATACCATCTTCTGTAATTAAAATTACCTTGTCCTTTTCATCAACAGTAAAATGATCATCTTTTCGTAATTGTAAAATAACATCATTAGCTTTAACATAATCTTGCATATTTCTATCAGTTGGTCCTGATATTATCAATGGTGTTCTAGCTTCATCAATTAAAATAGAATCTACTTCATCTACAATAACGAAAGCATGAGAATCTTGTGCCATCTCATCTGCTGAATAACTCATGTTATCTCTAAGATAATCAAAACCAAATTCATTGTTAGTTCCATAAGTTATATCACAGCTATAAGCATCTTTTTTCGCTTCTATATCATGCATATTTTCTAAAATAGTTCCTACACTCAAACCAAGAAATTTATATAATGGAGCCATCTCATTAGCATCTCTACTCGCAAGATAATCATTTACAGTTACTAAATGAACACCCTTACCAGCCATTGCATTTAAAATTATTGCCAATGTAGCTACAAGTGTTTTACCCTCTCCTGTTTTCATCTCGGCTATACGACCCTCATGAAGAACCATTCCACCAATAAGTTGCACATCAAAATGTCTCATATTTAAGATTCTTTTACTTACTTCTCTAGTAATCGCAAAAGATTCATTTAAAACACTGTCTAAACTATTTTCCCCATTTTCAACAGATTCTTTAAGTTTTAAAAACTTTACTTTTAATTCATCATCACTAATATTTTCATAATCTTTTTCAAGAGTATTTATAACTTTTACTCTTTTCATATATTTTTTTAGTTCACGATCATTTGATGTTCCAAATATTTTACCCATTAACGAATATAGCATTATTAACCTTCTGTTGTGCAATTATATAGTTTATTATATAGTAGCTTTAAATTATAGTCGATTCTATCATAGTAGAGATAATAATTCGCATAATAAGTGTAAATAAAATATATAACGATTTTGTAAACAATCTCTTTGATATAATTATTCACATAAGGATAAAAATGAAATATTTGATATTATTACTAGGTTTATACACATTCTGCTTCGCTTCACTAGATAAAATAGATTCTTTTGAAGCTGATTTTGTACAAAATATAACTGATGACAAAAACAAAGTTCTAACATATAAAGGGCATATATTAGCCTCTAAACCACAACTTGCACTTTGGAGTTATTCAGATCCAGTAAAAAAAGATGTTTATATAAATAACAGAACTGTTACAATTGTTGAACCAGAGATTGAGCAGGTTATAATTAAAAAGATAGAATCTAATTTTGACTTTTTTAAATTAGTGCAAAATGCAAAACTTATTCAAAAAAATAATTATATTGCCGAATATAAAGGTACTATATTTAAAATAATCACTAAAAATAATACAATTAAATCTATCCTTTATCTAGATGAGTTTGAAAATAGTGTAGAAATAATTTTTAGTAAACAAATAGAAAATAAATTAATTAATATTGAACTTTTTCAAGCAAATTATCCCTTAGAATTTGATATTATTTTTGATTAATTTTAGGTAGTAAAATCATATTAAAAGAAAGTTTAAGATATAATCGCGAAAATTATTATTTAGGACTTGATGTTTATGAGAAGTCATTATTGTACAGAATTAAGTGAAGCAAATGTAGGTCAAGATGTTGTTGTAGCTGGTTGGGCTAACAACTATCGTGATCATGGTGGGATTATATTTATCGATTTAAGAGATAAAACAGGTTTAGTTCAGTTAACAACTGACCCTGAACACAACAAAGAGGCTCATACAGTAGCTGATGAAGTTCGTGATGAGTTTGTTCTTATCGTAAAAGGAACTGTTCGTCTTCGTGGCGAGGGTCTTACTAATCCTAAATTAAAAACTGGTGCAATAGAGATTATTGTTAATGAGATTATTATTGAAAACAGATCTGCTCCAGTACCATTTGTGATTGGTGATAAAAATGTTGGTGAAGAAACAACTTTAAAATATCGTTATTTACAACTTCGTGACCCTGATTTATATAATGTTTTTCGTCTCCGTTCAAAAGCAGCAATTGCAGCTAGAAATGTACTAGATGCTGATGGATTCTTAGAGGTTGAAACACCGATTCTTACTAAATCTACTCCAGAGGGTGCAAGAGATTATCTTGTACCATCTCGTGTTCACAATGGTGAATTTTATGCACTTCCACAATCACCACAACTTTTCAAACAACTTTTAATGGTTGGTGGATTTGATAGATATTTCCAAATCGCTAAATGTTTTAGAGATGAAGATTTAAGAGCAGACCGTCAACCTGAATTTACTCA
>Ga0256842_1002841_pt1 | contig 11995 bp, 11 predicted proteins | sample 4559240metaG_FD_185973 | JGI IMG/M metagenome (GOLD analysis project Ga0256842, IMG submission 185973) | Hydrothermal vent microbial communities from Guaymas Basin, Mexico - 4559-240 | ecosystem: Environmental > Aquatic > Marine > Hydrothermal vents | place: Mexico: Guaymas Basin | collected...
TTGATGATGGTCGTCCTATCTTTATGATTGGTATTGAGTTTAATAAGGATACTAGAAATATCTCTTTGTTTGAGTTTGAAGAATATCTATCCTAGTTTTACAAACTATATTTTAAATGGTCGTTTGAATTTTTGATAAAATCATTTTGATAGTTTAGTTTCTGGAAATTTCGAAAGTTTGAGAGTTATTCATAAAGAACTTTTTTGTGATATTTATGATTTTGCAGGAAAAATGAGAAATGTAAATATCTCAAAAGGAAATTTTAGATTTGCTCCTATTACATATTTAAACGATGCAGTTAAAAATATAGAAAATATGCCTCAGTCAAATTATGATGAAATCGTAGAAAAATATGTAGAGATGAATGTAGCTCATCCTTTTCGTGAGGGAAATGGTCGAAGTATGAGAATTTGGCTTGATTTGATGTTTAAGAATGAAATTAAAAAAGTTGTAGATTGGAATAGTATTGAAAGAGATGATTACCTTTTAGCAATGGAACGAAGTCCTATAAGAGATACAGAGATAAAGCAACTACTTAAAAATGCACTTAGTGATGAGATTAATAATTCTGATCTGTTTATGAAAGGTATTGATGCTAGTTATTATTATGAAGGATATACTTTATATAAAATTCAAGATTTATGAGAATAAAGTCGAATAAGTGGATTTTCATACTATAAAATCTAATCTTAAAGTATATCTAAAATATTGATTTTTATAATTTTATGATATACTTTAAGAAAATATTAATAAAGGATAGTAATGTTCATATTCTCATCTTATGATGATGCTCAAATCAAGCAGAGAATCAATATGAAAATGTTTTATCAAAGCTATTTATCCTCGCTTCATAAATATAATCTTACATATCGATATAAAATGTTTTGGCAAAAACATAAGGATGGATATAAATTACTTGTAAAAGAGCATATTAAAAGTCACAAGAGAGAGTATCTTGGAAGAGAGAGCTTAGAAACTTTAAAAATAAGAGAAGACTTTCAAAAGGCAAAGACAAAAGCAAAAGCAAAATTAACAAAATTTAAAGAAAAAATGAAAAAAGAGGAAAAGCTAAATAAATTAGAGGGTATTACTAGAGTTCCTAATGAATTAGTTTCTATTTTCAGAAAAATAAATGAACTTGGTTTAGATAATAAAATCATTGCTATTGGTACAAATAGTCTTTATGCTTATGAAGCTCGTTCCTTGATAATAATTGAACAAGAACATCTTGCAACTAGAGATATTGACCTTCTTAATAAAAAAGATACAGGGATCTCTTTTATATTTAATGAATTGATGACTACAAAAGGTGCATTGGAGTTTCTTAATAGTATAGATGATAGTTTTGAAAAAAATAATGATGTTCCTTATAGGTTTATAAATGACGATGGTGTATGGGTTGAGCTTATTAATCCTGTTTCTGATTCAATTAAACTAGAAAATTTTAAAAATAATTTATTTCATGATGTAATTCCTTTAGCTATGAAAGGTATTCAGTGGTTGGAAAGTTCAAGATTACATAAAGAACTGATAGTTGGTCTAAATGGAAAATGTGCTTTTATGACAACTATACATCCATTAGAGTATGCTATCTATAAAAATTGGTTATCACAAAGAGAAGATAGAGATTATGAAAAACATATAAGAGATTTACAGCAAAGTAAACTTGTTACTAATGTGATTTTAGAATATATGCCAGATATTAATATTGAAAATGAATTAATGAGAATAAAACATTTTAAAAAAGAAGTGCTAAATGATTATAAATTGAATGTTCTAAATGAAATAGTAATTCAATAACCAATATATAAAATTATATTTTAAATGGTCGTTTAAATTATTGATAAAATATGATATATATCACAGATTAAATTATATAAATCACTATATAATTATTCATATAAATACATTTAATTTAAACCTAGTTTTAGTAGGAACTATATCTAATAATTTTCACCCAAATCCTAAAAAAAAAGCCAAAGATAGATAAAGAATAAAAGTTGCTATAATTCCTAAAAAAATAGGTAATTAAAAATGGCAAGAAAATCAAGAGAGAAATTAGCAAAAAAACGTTCATTATTTTATCTAATATATAGTTATGTATATGGTCAAATAATTTAAGCTAATTATTGCTAAAATAATATATATTTCACTAATTTATATTAAAAGGCATAATATGCAAGAATTATTGGACAAAATTCATCAAAAAAAAGAAAATTTAAATGAGTTAAGACCACTTTCTACTTCTCAAGTAAAAAATCTAAAAAGTGTGTACGATATTCAACTTACATATAATTCAAATGCTATTGAAGGCTCAACACTTACTTATAGTGAAACCAAACTTATTTTAAATGAGGGTATCACTATAGGTGGTAAAAGCATCAATGAACATTTAGAGACTATCAACCATCAAGAAGCTATCAGCTTCATCGAAGATATAGCAAAGATTGATAGTTGTGAAATTACTCTTGTTGATATAAAAAACATCCATCAGTTAATTCTAAAAGGTATCGATAATAAAAATGCTGGTAGCTATAGACATCAAAATGTTGGTGTTGTTAAAAGTGATGGTGAAATACACAATTTTACCCAACCTTTAAAAATAGAAGAGAAGATGAATAAGTTTATTGAGTGGTTACATACTCAAACTATTGAAGAGCCTATTTTACTTGCTTCATTAGTACATCTCAAATTTGTATCTATTCATCCATTTATAGATGGCAATGGCAGAACAGCAAGGTTATTAATGAATTTGGTTCTCTTACAAAATGGCTACCCACAAGCAATAATTAAAGTCTCTAATAGAGCAGAATATATACAAGCAGTAGAAAAATATCAACAGAGCATCAACAATAAATACAGTGATTTCTATAAAGTAGTTGCAGAGAGTGTTGATGATAGTTTAAATCTATATTCCAAAATAGTTATAGATGATATACAAGTAATCTAAGGAACTTAAAATGATTATAGGATACATCAGAGTAAGTACCGAGCAACAATCAATGAAGAATCAGAAGCATAAACTTTTAGAGTATGCTCAAAATAATAAAATGATTATTGATGAGTTTATAGAGTTAGAAATATCTTCTAAAAAAGCTCAAAAGGAGAGACTACTTGATGAAGTGTTTAAAAAGCTAAAAAGTGGTGATACATTTATGTGTACAGAACTTTCACGACTTGGTAGAAATATGTTAGAAATTTTAAACTTAATAGAGAAATTCAATAAAATCAATATCAAACTAATTTTTACAAATCAACCTGAACTCTCTACAAATAAAAATGAAGCTTTATCCTCTTTACTTTTAGCGATTTACGGTTATTTTGCACAAACAGAACGAGAAATTATCAGTCAAAGAACTAAACAAGGTCTAGCTGCTGCACGAGCAAGTGGAAAAATACTTGGTCGTCCAAAAGGAGTTAAAAATAAATATAGAGCCCTTGATCCATTTAAAGATGAAATCAAAAAATATCTTGAAATAGAGTTAATGCAAACTAATATTTTAAAGATAATTAACTCACAATTAAAGAAAAAAGTTTCATTAACTTCGCTTAGATATTTTATATCGACTACCGAGGAGCTGAAGTCAATTTAAGTTTTAAATAAGGTCGGTTTCACTTTTAACCCATTTATGGATAAATAGTCAGTAACCTCAATACTATAAAGAGCAGTATCATGGTCTCTTAGGGCAGTAATCTCCCCTAAAAGATGAGCAATATTAATATTGTCTTGTATTGCTATATTCATCTTTAAGCACTCTTCTCTTCTGTATCAAAGCCATAAGCAAACATAGGAACATATATTAAAGTAAGTAGAGTTCCAACAATAAGTCCCCCAACAGCAATATCAGCTAAAGGGGATAATCTCTCTAAACCTACAGCTTGTTCTAAGGCTATTGGTATCATACCTGCGATAGTACCAAAAGCAGTCATCATTACAGGACGGAATCTCACTGTTACACTCTCCATGGCACTCTCAAATGGTGACCGTGTTTTTCTATATTGTTGGTAAAAATCTATGAGCAATACTGCATTTTTTATGATGATACCAAAGAGTAAGAGTATCCCCACAAGGCTTGGCATACAACTAGGTTTACCAAAAAGGAGCATAGCCCAAGCAGCACCTATCATAGAGAGTGGTAGAACAATAATCATAATGAATGATAATTTTACCGAACGGTATATAGCGATAAGAGCCATAAGAAGCATAATGATTCCTATCCCTATAGCTTTTGTCATCCTAGAAAAACTATCATCTAAAGAGACTATATCCCCCTCTTGTGTAATCAAGTAATCAGTATCATCAATATCTTTTAACACCTCAATCGCATCATCTGTTATATGAGTAATTGGTCTTTTTGCCCTATACCCATTCACATCTACACTATACATCATCTTATCTCTCTCAATTTTTGCTTGAGTGAGCTTGTATTTTATAGTTGCGAAGTGCTGGAGTGGAATATCTCCAAGCTTAGTATGGATAGGTAACAGTTTAATAGATTCTATGTTGCTGTTAAATTTTCCTTGTAAATATACTCTTACAAACTGTGTGTTCATAGATGATAAATTACTATTTAAAGAGACAACTTGACCTTTGATAGGAATCTGCATCATTATGTTGTATGGAGTTATGCCATAACTTAAAGCTTTATTTTCATCTATTTTTATCTCAATCTCACTAAAATCTTTATCCCAACTAATAGAGGTACTCGTTAAGCCTTTAATCTTCGCTAAACTCTCTTGAATCTCTTTCGCTTTTTGTGGTAATTCAGCATAATTACTTGATTTTACCCTTACATCAAGAGATGCTTTTATACTAGAAACTGCTGTTGCCCCAAAATCAAACACATCAACCTTTTTGATTCCTTTTAGAGTATGAAGCTTATCTCGTATCTCATCTTCAAGTTGCCAGATAGATTCTTCTCTTTGAAATCTATTGACTGCATTTATAGTTATAGTTGCTTCTGCTGGAAGGTTTCCACTCCCTAAAGATAATACACCAGCTTCACCACCAAAAGATACTGAACTCATCACAAAAACTTTTTTAGAGTGTAGCCATGTTAAAAATGGTAGAAGTTTCTTTTCTGCATCCTCTACCGTATCGTTAGCACTAAAAGCTATTTGAGCTTTTATAATCCCTGTATCCATAGGTGGCATAGTATCTTTTCCTATAAGGGGCATAACTGTTTTAACAGATACTGCCAACAACACAATAACCCCAACTGTTAGAAGAGTTTTTCTCAAAAATGAGAACTTACCATTTGAAAATTTTAGTACACTCTCATAAGGGGCAACAAGACGACCTAAAGTGTTTTGATACAAACTCTCAAACCACTTTTCAACCTTTGTTTTACCTGTACCATTTCTATATAGATACTCAGAGAGTTTCGGTATAAATGTGATAGATAAAAAGTATGAAACTAAAAGTGCAATGATAAGTGTTTCTATAAGTGGTCTAAAAATTTTCTCAGGAAATCCACCTACATACATCAAAGGAAACATAATAGCAATAGTAGCCACAGTTCCTGCAAAAATAGGGGTGAGAACCTCTTTTGTACCGTTTTTCACAGCTGTTTGAAGAGGTTCATTCATATTATCGAGATGTCTTTCTATGTTCTCTAATACAACAACTGCATCATCCACCAACATACCAAGAGCGAGGATAATACCTGTATATATTACGATATTGAGTTCCCCTCCAGTAAGATATATAACTGCCATTGTCCCAAAAAACACAAGAGGGATAGAGAGACCAGCTGCAATAATGGCTCTAAAGTTTCCAAGAAAAAACATCAACACTATGAGTGTATAGATGATAGCATCTCTAAGTGCTTCGAGCATATTTTCATTGGCAGTTTCTATAAGTGTTCTTTGTGTATCACTTATTTGAAACTCTATATTTTTATATTTTTGTCGTAGTTTTTCTATCTCTTGTCGTGCTGTATTACTCACATCAAGAACACTACCATCTGGAGCTCTTTGAATCACTAAAGCTATAGATTCTTTCCCATTTCCAATATATCCAGAGGTTCGTTTTTGACTACTCCACTCAAGTTTTGCTATATCTTGTAACATAATATTTGGTGCTACATAGATTCTATTTAGTTCACTGATTCTATCTTTTTCACCATAGATAGTAAGGGTAAAGAAGCCATCTTTCCCTTTTATGAATCCAAGTGGTATATCTTTGTTTGTGCCTCTTATGATGTTTAGAACACTCTCAAAATTTAAGTTATATTTTTTCATCTCAAATGGATTTATCTTAATATTTATGGAGCTTTGATAGCCACCAAATATCTCAATGTTTCCAATATCAGGGTTACTTAAAAGTGCTGGTTTTATAAAACTATCTGCTATTTTTCTAATATCGTCTAAAGAGATATTCTCGTTTTTAGGGCTTAGAGATACCACCTCAACAGGTAAAGTAAAAGCACCCACTGTATAAACGGCTGGATTTGCACCACTTGGTAGTTTTGCTTTTGCTATAGATAAAGCATTACTCACATCAACAGCTGCTGCTTCAAGACCTTTTGTGTATTCAAACTGTGCTTTTACTATAGAGAAATTTGGTACATTGATGGAGCTAATATCTTTAACTAAAGCAACTCTTGCTATCTCCTCCTCTATAGGTTTAGAGACTGTACTCGCTGAAACCAAGGCTGTAGCCCCTGGTATTTTTGTGATAACCACAACCGTAGGATAGTTACTATTTGGAAAAAGGTTTTTAGGCATCTTAATAAGCCCTATCGCACCCATTACAAAAGTGAGTGCTATAATACTAAAAAGAAGATAGGGTCTTTTATAAAAAAAATCAAACATCCTTACTCCTTAATCTCTAAGCCACTAATGAGTTTTAGAAAAATATCTGGTTTTGCAAGAACTATTTTCTTATTTTCATATTTAGAATCAATAATATAACCCTCTTGAGCAGAACAAACTACTTCTATCTCCTCTTGTATCGCTTTTCCTTGTTGCACTATAAAAATATAGTTTTTACTATTTGTTTGTAAAATTGCATCCAAAGGTACTTTTATACCTATATCATCATACACTACCACTTGTATATCAACTTTTTCCCCAACAGATTCTAAACAATTTACCTCAGCCTTGTACTGTTTTAATCCATTTATAGTGGAGTGAAGAGGTGTCACTGCATAAACTTTTTGATTATAAAGTATCTCTTTTATATCTTGTGTTTGAGGGAGATTTATAAGAAGATATTTCCCATCTTCACTAGATATAGAGAGTATCGGGTGTCCAGCCATTGCTACCTCCCCTTTGCTTACAAATGTTTTATTAACGATTCCATCTGTGTTCGCTTTTAAAGTGGTATATTCTATAAGATTTTTAAGTTCTTTTATTTTTGCTGTATTTATCTTTATCTCACTTCTAAGTGTTTGAACCTTTGCTTTTGTGAGTGAGATTTTACTCTCCTCATTTTGATACTCCTCTAAAGAAGCACCTTTAACATCTAGTAGCTCTTTTGTTCTTTTATGTATGAGAAAAAGGTTTGATAAAACCTCCTCCTGTGCTTTTATATTGATACCAAGAGAATTTATCCCTATTGTTAAAGCTCGAAGTTTTGCTTTGAGATCTGTATCATCTAGCTTTACAACCATTTCACCTTTTTTTACACTTGTACCTATCTTTTTTATATAAGTAACTCTACTTGAAATCTTTGTAGCTATATCCCCATCATTATCATTCATAACTATTGCCAAATATGGTAATGTTAAAAGAGAATGCTCTTTTACTAAAGTGAGTGTATCTACATTTATCTTATACTCTTTTGCTACAAGCCTACTCGCTTCTAATGCTTTTTTCTTCTTCACTGCATTTACTGCAACAACTACTAAAGCAACTGCTAAAACTATCCATACTAAATTTTTTATATATCTCATCTTACTATCTCCTTTAAATCATTCCCATAAATCACAGCAAGTTGTGCTATGTTCTGCCACCGTTTTGCATCTATATCATAAAAAGAAACATAAGCATTAAAAAGCTCATCTTCATATCTAAGATACTCCTCTTCATTCATCCGTCCACTACTATAAGATATTTTTGCTACTTTTAAAAGATTCTCATTTATAGAGATACTTTTTTTCGCTAGTTGCTCACTATGCTCTAAAATCTTTAAATCTTTTTCTATCTGTTGTGCTTTTGCTTCTAAAGAATTTTTTGTATCTTCTATATGTAATCGCTCTTTGTTATATATCACTTTTGCTTTTTTTATCTGTGTGTAACTTTTTTTATCAAAAAGAGGGATATTAAGATACAAACCAACTAAACCAAACCCTGTTGAGAGAGATTTGTCATTGTTATACCCTTTGGCATAATTTTGTGCATATTTTGCTTTGAGCATAAGAGATGGGTAGAGAGCCTCTTTGGAAGCTTTTATTCCTAATTGTTTCACTTTTAAAGCTGATTCTAAAGGGAGAAGAACAAATATTTTCTCTTTATTTATCTCAGCTATTTTTTGCATACTGATTCCTCTTTTTAGAGAGATTCCACTCAAAATAAATATCGTTGTTTTTAACTCATTGAGTTTAGATTCTATACCATTTTTCGCTATATCTATATCATTGAGTATCTTATCTACTTTTAACAGTGCTATCTGGGCTACCCTTCCACTCTTTACTTTTATCGCAATATCTTCTCTTGTTTTAAAAAGTGATACCCTCTTTATATCTAGTGCTTTTTGTAGATTCTCCAGATATTTAAGATTTGCATTTGCACCAAGGATTGAAGCCTCTCTTTGTATAAAAGCTAATCTTTTTTTATCTTGAGATGCCACTTTTAAAATACTAGCTTTCTCCTGTATAGTATAAAGTGATTTTACAAAAATTGGAAAATCAAAAGCAACACCAATTTTTGAGATATTATTACTAAAAGGTAATGGCTGATTGTTTTGTAACTTTTGTGTTGCATGAGTAGGGGGTAAAGGAACTACATTTGCTGGTTGATTGTAATGCTCATAAGAGAAACTCCCAAAGAGTTTTGGATATAACAAATCTTGCTTCGATTTTTTATTTAACTCTGCATCTTTAACTGATAAGCTATCTATTTTACTTATAGGCTGATTCTCTAAACCCTCAAAGAGTTCCACCATAGTAGTGGCATTTGCATAGATAGACACCCCCACAATCAAAATTATTTTTTTTAACATTTTGTCTTCCTTAACATTTTAAGTATATTTGTAGATATATATTTAGCTACATCATCAATAGTATGATTCCCACTTATATCTTCACCAAACTCATCTATAACCTCTGCTCTTAATGGGGTTGTAGTGACAAAAAGATTTATTGTCCCCACAATCATAAAATGGATAACAATAGGCATAGTTTTTACAAAACAACCTCTTTCCTCTCCATCTTTTAAAATAGAGTTTAATAATGAAAATATCTTTTTAAATCCTACAAATACATTTTTCGGTAAGTTTTTCCCACCATTACTTAACTCTGCTAACATTAAAGAGGAGAGATAAGGATTTTTCTTTACAAAAAAAGCAAATGTAAATATAAAAGAGTTTAACCTCTGTGTAGGTGTTTGAGATTCTTTACTCTCTAAAATAATAGTTTCATATATATCTAAAAGTACCTTCTCAATCACAACTTCATACAGTTTTGATTTATTAGTGAAATAATAATATATCATCGCCTTATTTATATCTGCTTTATGTGCAATCAAATCCACACTCACACCAGCGAAACCATCTCTAGCAAACAGTTCCATTGCTGATAAGATAATTTTTTCTTTCGTTTTAGCAGAATCTCTCTTTTTTGCCATCTTAAAACCTTAACTAACTATTTAGTTAATAACTATATTGTATAAAAGATAAACTTCGGCTTAAAGTCGGATAAGAACCCCATCTCACGATGAAGCCCTCTCCTAAGAACTGTACGTGCCACTTTCACGGCATACAGCTCAAGCATTAATAAATAAAATTGTTACGAAGTTTTAAAGTAGAATATCGTTTAGTGAAGTATTCATCGTCGTTACTATCAAATGGATTAGCTTTAGCAACTATTTTTATATGCTCAATGAGAGGTATAATTGATAGTTTAAATACCTTTTTAATTCCATCGGATAATACTTCTGATTTATAAGTATCAGAGAAAGGTCTAAAATACTTTTTATAGTATTTCATAATTTGTCGTCTTTGATGAAGCCGTTTGACCCAATTAAAAGATTTATACCAAATATATTGGTCTAGTTCTGAAAAGATTACTTTAGAATTTACAAACCTATAATAATATCCCCAACCCCTTATTACAGGGTTTAGTTTAGCTATCATTAGTGATAATGATGAAGACCTATACTGTTTAAATATCTCTTTGATTTTAGATTTAAAAGATTTTATTCCATCTTGAGTAGGTTTAACTAAAACCTTATTGTTTAGATATTTTCTAAAATTAAAACCTAGAAAATCAAACCCATCTCGAATATGAGTAATATGAGTTTTCTCTTTTGAAAGCTCTAACCCTCGAACAGATAAAAATCTAGCAATATCTCTTTGAAGTATTCTTAATCTTTTTGGACTATTACCGATGACAACGAAGTCGTCTGCGTACCTTACAAAGTTAAAGTGTATCTTTTGACGAAACAGAACAACACCACTTTTCATTTTTGTATTTGTATTATTATGACTTTTGACAAGTGCTTCAATACCATCAAGAACAATATTTGCAAGTATAGGAGATATTATTCCACCTTGAGGAGTTCCACTTTCAGTAGGGAAAAGAGTATCATCTTTGATAAACCCTGATTTCAACCATTGTTTTAAAAGCTTATTTGGTAAAGCTACATTATCATATATCCATTGATGGGATATATTGTCAAAGCAACCTTTTATATCAGCTTCTAAAATCCATTCTCCAGATACTTTTTTAGAAGTTCTCAGCCAAATAGCTTTCATAGCATCTTGTGTTGAGCGTTTAGGTCTAAAACCATAAGAGTTTTTATCTGCTAAAGTTTCAGCTATCGGCTCTAATGCTAATTTGTATAAAGCTTGTAAACTTCTATCAAACATCGTAGGAATGCCTAATGGTCGCATCTTTCCATTTTTCTTTGGTATCTCAATTCTCTTTAGTGGTAAAGATTTATATTCATTTAGTGATATTTTTAAATCATCAACCATTTGAATTTTCTTCTTGTTCGTGTCGAGTAAAGCACCATCAACACCAGCCGTATTTTTACCTTTATTTTCGCTCACTCGTTTAACTGCTAAAGTTCTAGCATTGAGTGATTTCACAAGTAGTTTTTGAAGCTTATTTACTGCTCTATTTCTACCTATTATTTTAGCTTTTACAATTCGATTCTGTAATGTTTTTACTGAGTGTGCTATGATTTTAATCTCTATATCTCCCCAGTTAATGTGGGTGATAACCTTTTTATCAGTCTCTATCACTTTATACCTTTCTTATTTAAAAAATTATTACTACAAATGTCTTTGACATTAGCACCATAGGAAGTCTGCTATCTTTCAATATGAGGCAAATTTTGAACCTCTATACACTACATTACATAATGTCATTCGCTTTTTCCATTATCCTTTACCCACTCAATTATCGCTCCATCTCACGATGAAGTTTGTTATAATTTTAAAACCATAACAACTGATTGGGCTTACCAAGTTCCACTCAATTCGTTTAGCTTTAGTCTTAGGTTCTGTCTATACTCCGAAGATTATTTATCTGTTGTAGGATATTCAACCATATACCCTATCTTAATCTCATTACCTCTTTGGTCACAGTGTATCGATACACTTTCACTGCTTTTTACTGACGAAGCTTCAAACAACAGTTCAATCATTAACCATAACTAATTTTCCTAACCTATACTCTAAGTGTGTATTAGTAGAGTATCAAGTATTGTCTCTTCTGCTTAGCACCGAGCCGTTACCAGCAACGCACCAGAAGATAGGAAGAAGACCAACAGAAGGTCTTTGTACGATGCTTAACCGACATCGAATTGAGCGACTTCTTGTCGCACG
>Ga0256842_1002842_pt1 | contig 11994 bp, 9 predicted proteins | sample 4559240metaG_FD_185973 | JGI IMG/M metagenome (GOLD analysis project Ga0256842, IMG submission 185973) | Hydrothermal vent microbial communities from Guaymas Basin, Mexico - 4559-240 | ecosystem: Environmental > Aquatic > Marine > Hydrothermal vents | place: Mexico: Guaymas Basin | collected...
GTCGGTCATTGCCGCATAGGGTGGGTCGGCGTCAACAATCACAGAGCAGGAAACCGTATCGCCGCTGCATCCCTGAAAGTCCCGGTATCCCACCAGTTGGACTTCCACCGTGTCGCCGGTGTGGAAGGCATCCAGCGGAGTGATGGTCAAAATCGTGTCGGTGTAATCAAATACGCCGGAGGCGGCGTCATATCTGGTTCCGTTGATGTAGGCGACAAAAGATGTCGGGTCAACAGTGCTGTCGGGGTCGGCAACCACAAGTTGAAACTGCGGCGGATTGCACGAGGTTATCAGACCGCAGGTGTCGGGCAGGACAAAATACGCATAGGGCGGAAGCGAGACCGTCACGGTGACCGAGTCAACTGCATAACAGCCTGCGGCATCAGTTATCTCAACATAATAGGTCGTGGTGGTCTCAGGGTGTGCATAGGGGTTCGGCGCCGATGGGTCGGAGAGTCCTGCGGCGGGAGTCCAGACATACTCAAACGGCGGCGTTCCACCCGATGCCGTGGGAATTCCGCCAATCATCACGGAATCGCCGAGACACACGCCGACATCGCTTCCCGCCTCGGCATACAACTGGTCAACGAAAACGGTTATGTAATCCACGCCCACGCATCCGTTGGAATCGGTGACGGTCAGGGTGTATGTGGTGGTGACTTCGGGGAAAGCCAGTGGGTCAAGGGACATCGGGTCGGAAAGACCATAGGACGGAGACCACATATAGTTCGCCGAGCCGTAGTGCCCGCTGAAGGTGGCGTGAAGTTGAGTCGTGTCGCCCATACAGATTATGGAATCATCGCTGGAAAGTTCCACAACGATGTTGCTGGGATGAGGGATGAAAACGCTGTATGTGTCAACTATGGTGCTGTCGTGTCCGGCGCAGTCGTCAAAGTGGAAGGTGAATATATAGTCCTGCGTTGTTCCCCAGACTGTGGAGTCAAACTGAACGCCCCAGGCGGCGAGATACGAACCGCCGTATCCTGCGATGGTTCCGATGTTGATGGACGAATCGCCGGTGAGATAGATAAATCCCGGACCGGACAGGGTCGCTGTGGCATTGCACAAACTGTCGGTTCCGCCGTTGATGATGAAAAAGTTGAAGAAGGTGGTGTCGGGGTTCATAGTGCCATCGCAATCTGGGGAAATTGTGGGTGGGGTGTGGTTTATAGTGATGTCCACGGTGCCGAAATTTCCGATGCCGTAATAACTTATGAAGACGACGCTGTCGTCGGGGGCAACAGTTCTCTCGTTCCATTTGACCATAACGGCGGAATCGGTGTAGCCACTTCCGGTTGCGCCCGCCCAAGTTGCGGTGTTCCATCCGTAACTGTAGGTCGTGGGCCAGGAGCCATACCAGAACACATCGGGCATAGTCGCCTCAAAACCGGTGAGGATTCCCAGCGCCTGCATATCGCCGGGCGCCGGCGGGAAAGTATCTTCATAGGCACGCCAGATTGAGGGGATGCCGGGCGCATAATAGATTTCAGCAACACCGGAATAACCATACGAGGTTGAGATTGGAGCACCATCGTTGCCGTTTATCATAGTGTCCCAGAAAATCATTGCGCCGCAGGAATGGCTGGAGCCATCAACCGGTTTCATCACTATTTTGTATTGAATCTGTTCTATCTCTCCGGGGCTTGCCCCAAGCGACACTGGGCGGTATTCGAGCCTTATCATCACCCCGTTCCAGTCGTTCCACTGGACAACAGCAAGCGTTCCGGCATCAACATAATGAGTATCGGAGGCGGGCATTCCGCCGCTGTTGGTTTTCTGAGTGATGCCGTCCACATAAAAGAGCATCCACTCGGTGCCGCCGGTGCCGGGCCAACCAAAGGTGAGTTTAACATAACTTCCCGAGCCGGTGAGGTCACCGCCCTCCTGAAAATTGCCGTCGTATCCGTCAAGGTCAATATCGGCGGCGACATAGCCGTTCTCCACACGCCCAACGACCATCGCCGCCTCGTCAGCGGCGGCATCCATCGCCGCTTTATCCGCAAGGGGAGCAGAGAACAAAAGAGATGCCACCAAAAGCGGCGAGAAAAGCAATAATCTATGAATTTTCATAAGTTTTTCCTCCGTCGTGCTTCATTTTGTTAATATAGCATTTTCAAAACGGAAATTCAACAGGTTAGAAGGAAAAATTTGCCCGGTCCGGGAAAAAACCGAACCGGGCGGGTATTTTTATCGGAGAAGGTAGTCCTCAATCGCCTCGTAGAACTCCCTTTCCGCCGCCTCACGACGGTAATGGCGGAAAAGTTCCTCAAGCACCTCATCGGTGATACGGGCGGAGAAACTGAGATTGTTCCGGTCGTCGCCGAGGTATATGAGGGTGTTTCCCTCGCTGTCGGCGAGAAGGTATGGAATTCTCCCTTCCGCCGTGGCGGCGAGACGAACAAAACGCCATCTTCTTATGACTCTCATATGTTCCTCCCGGGTTTGGGTTGGTATGGCACACTACTGCGCCATAAACCGACCCTCACCTCAGGGGAGACATCCTCGGCAGGAAAACCGACAGGAACCCCCGTAGACAGTGATAGAATTTATGACTTTAGGGGAATATGTCAAGGCAAAAATCAGGATTTTTCCAGAAAAATTGTCTGGGTGGGATAGGCGAATTCTATCCCCTCTTTCTCAAAACGCTCGGCAATTTTGAGGTTTATCTCCTGCTGGACATCCATATACAGGTCGTAGTCCCGGTCAAGGACATAGTAGACGACCTCGTAGATGAGGGCGAAATCGCCGAAGGACTTAAAATGCGCCCGCCCGAAACGAACCATATCCACCGAATCTATGACTTCCTTTATTATCCCCGGGATTTTTTTGAGTTTTTCCACCGGGGTTTGATACACCACGCCCAACTGAAACGCCACCCGGCGCTCCTTCATTCGCTTGTAGTTCCTGACCCGGGATTGCAAGAGGTCGTTGTTCGGGAAGACAATCTGCTCGCCGCTCAAACTTCGCACCCGTGTGGTCTTTATCCCGATATGCTCCACCGTGCCGGCGTAATTGTCAACCACAATGAAATCGTCAATCTCAAAGGGTTTGTCCAAAACTATTGAGATGGATGCCAGAAGGTCTCCGAGGATATTTTGAACCGCAAGCGCAACGGCGACACCGCCGACTCCCAGCCCCGCCACGAGAGTGGTTATCTTTATCCCCAAATTGTCAAGAATCAAAAGCACTATCAAAGACCACAGGATAAATTTCCCCAGCGAGTTGAGGATAATAATCATCGCCTTGGCGGAACTGTCGCCCTCGTCGGCGCGCTTTTTGAGTTTGAGTTGAATCAGCGCATATATGAGGGCGCTTCCCCACACGCCGAACTGGATTATTACAACCACCGCAGTGATGGTTTTGAGAATATGTCTGGCTTGGGGGGGAAGAACCAGAACCAGCGACCCTATATACACCGACACCACGATAAAAAACCATATCCCCGTGCGCTCGGCAAGATGGACGAACAAATCGTCAATTATTGTGCGGGAAAGTTCGGCACGCTTTTTAAGTTTGTGCGAGACAAAATTCCTGAGCAGTTTGAACACAATCACCAGAACAACAGTCAGCAAGACACCTATAATCCACGACTCTATCGTGTTGCCCCACAGTTCCTTCTGCAGAAATCCCATAGTTCCCCTCCGTCATTCGTCTACAAAATCCTCGCCGGAACGGTAGCCGTCAAGATATATGTATCTTCCCAGAATTTTCACGAAATCTGAAAACTCCCTGCCGGCGGGGAGTTCCCTTTGGACTATATGCTGAACTCCCTCCGTTTGTCCGTCAAGCATATCGGCGTGATGGAGAATCATCGCCTCAATGGTCTTTGGTTCCACCGGCGAGCCGAACTCCTGCCTGCCGTGATGGGACACAATCAGATGCAAAACCTCTGCCGCAAGGTTTTGAGGGAAGTCGGGAATTTCCTCAATCGCCCTCGCCACACGGATGGCGCCCAGAACTATGTGCCCCACAAGTCTTCCCGCCACGGAATAGTCAAAAAATCCGCCGATTTTAATCTCCTCCACCTTGCCGATATCGTGCAAAAGTGCGCCGGCCATCAGAAGGTCCTTGCGGCAGTCGGGGTAAAAATCGCAGGCGATATCGCAGATTTTTGCCACCCTGAGTGTGTGCTCCACAAGACCGGTAAGATACGCCCCGTGCCACAGTTTCGCCGCAGGGTAGATGGAAAATTTCTCCACGAAATCGTCCGTGAACACCGCCTCAAGCAGTGCCCCCAAATACTCATCCTCCACAGAGTCAATCCGCCGGTAGAGGGACTCTACTAATTTTTCACGGGGATATCTTCCGGCGGGGAGAAGTTTTGTTATGTCAATCTCGTCGTCCGTGGCTCTGCGGAACGCCTCAATTTTTATGTTCCTTTCGCCCCGGTAGTCCGTGGCGACACCGCAAAGTTTTATAACATCGTTTTCGGCGAACTGATGGGAAAGGTCCTCGGCGTCCTCGCCCCAGTAAACCCCACGGATTTTCCCGCGGGAACATCCCAGATTAAACACCAGATACTTCCTGCCCTCGTAATCCCTCATCTCAATTCGCCTTATCACGAACAGGTCCTCAATTCTCTCGCCGGGGCGGATATTTTTGATGTGTTCATCGCTCATTTGCTCCCCCTTTGGGCGGACATAATCACCGAATCAAGCACGGTAGTGTCAATCTGAATCTGGGTTGCCGCCCGAAGCGAATCCAGAAGATTTGACATATACGCCGCAAATTTTTCGGCGAACAGGCGGCTGTAAATCTGGTCCCGGACCTGCTCCAGCGAACGCACCGTGCCGTCCTTGCCCTTGTCCACGATGAAGAAGAAATGATATTTTCCACCACCTTTGATTGGACCGACCCACTCGCCGGGATTTGCCCTGAACACCGGGCGAATCAAATCGGGCAGAAGGTCCGCACGGGAGAACCAGCCGAGGTCGCAACTGTCGGTCTTTGAATACTCCTCGGAAAATCTTTTAGCCACGGCGCAAAATGAGGAATCCGCCTTGAGAAATTTTTTGACCGTGTCGGCGAGGGACTTTGAGGAGACCACGATGTGCAGCGCCCTGACCTCGTCGTGCTCCCGAACGAAATCCCCCTGATGCTCAAGATAATAGCGCTCAATCTCATCATCGGAGATTTTTATTGCAGGGGCGATTATCCTGTTCCGAATGTAATCCTGAAGAATCTGGATTTTTGCCTGTTCAATTTTGCGGCGGACCTGCGGGTCATCAAGTGCCCCACGGGAAATCGCATAATTGGCGAGAATCTGTTGTTCGCACCAGTCGTTGATGAGTTTTATCCACTGCTCCCGGGTCAGCGCCCCCCTGAACTCCGGCGGAACACGGCTCATCAAATCCGACACTGTGAGAGCCGAGCCGTCAACCCGGGCGATTACATCCGCCTCCTTTTTCTCTCCCCCTCTGCCGCATCCGGCGAACATAATTCCCAGAAGCGCCAGTGTGATAAGTGCTCTCCTCATCAGAAATAAAATAACTCCCCCCGGGCAATCCCCAAAGGATTTTCCCGGGGAGAGTTTATGGAAAAGATGGGCTTTTGAGCGCAATCAGTGAGCCATCAGCACGCCGAGGGCGAGGGAGTCAAACTTGGTCTTGTGCGGGTCCGCCCGGGAGGTCAGGACAATCGGCACGGGAGTTCCCGCCACAACCGCCGCACAGGAGGCACCCGCAAAATACAGCAAGGCTTTATAGAGCACATTCGCCGTCTCAATTTCCGGGCACAGAATTATGTCGGCGTCGCCGGCGACCTCGCTTTCTATCCTTTTGGTCTCGGCGGCTTTTTTGTTGATTGCGTTGTCAAAGCCGAAAGGTCCGTCAACGAGACATCCTTTAATCTGTCCACGGCGGTTCATCATAGAAAGGATTGCGGCGTGCTCTGTGGCGGGCATTTTCCCGGGGTTGACCTTCTCCACAGCGCCCACCACGGCGACCTTGGGGTTTTCTATCTCCAGCGAGTGCGCAACCTCAACCGCATTTTTGAGGATTTCAATTTTCTCTTCCAGCGTGGGCGCAATGTTTATCGCCGCATCGGTTATAATCAAAAGTTTATGATACGCCGGAATCTCAAACACCGCAACATGGGACAAAAGCCTTTTGCTTGACCTGTCTAAAAGACCGGTTTCCTTGTTCAGCACCGCCTTCATAAAGTCGCTTGTGGAAACAAGCCCCTTCATAAGGACATCGGCGTCGCCCCGCTTGAGAATCTCCACGGCGACCGAGGCGGTCTTTTTGAGGTCTTTCTCCTCAACTATCTGGTAATCCGACAGGTTCACGCCGACCTTTTCGGCAGTGTTTTTGATTTCCTCCGGGTCGCCGACAAGGATGCCTGTGGCAAAACCGTTTTTCCTGCCGTCCTCAAGGGCAGCAAGAACCTCTGCCTCCTGCGCCCCGGCGACCACGACCCTTTTTGCCCCCTTCTTTCTGGCAAGTTCAACCAATTCCTCAAGAGTGCGCATAACAGAACCCCCGGTTTTTCGTTTGAATCTATCAAAGTTAATCAATTATTTGTGAAAAGAAAAACAAAAACTGAAATCTAATCAGTCCCATTTTGTTAAGGGAAAGTCGCACTTGTTCTTTTGCAGGCGAAATGCAGATACAGAGCATCAGAATAGAAATAAGGGGGGTAGTTCAGGGGGTCGGATTTCGTCCGTTTGTCAAGCGGATTGCAGACAGAACGGGGGTTTCCGGGTTCGTGAGGAACGAGGGTTTCGGCGTGGTGATAGTTGCGCAGGGCGAAAAATCGGCGCTGGATGAATTTCTCCGCCTGCTTGAGAGCGAAAAGCCGCCCGCCGCAAGATACGACCGGATGGATATAGCCCAAGTTCCGTCTGATAGTTCCCTTGCGGGATTTAAAATAGTCTCCTCGCGGGAGAGCGCGGAAATCGGCGCGATGCCCCCGGACCTCGCCGTGTGTGAGGACTGTCTCCGCGAGATGTTTGACCCCACAAACCGACGGTATCTGTATCCGTTCATCAACTGCACTAACTGCGGACCGCGGTTCACGATAATCCGGGAACTTCCCTACGACCGCCCCGCGACCACGATGGCGGAATTTGAAATGTGTCCCGACTGCCGCGCGGAATACGAAAACCCCGCCGACAGGCGCTATCACGCCCAGCCGGTCGCCTGCCCTGTGTGCGGACCGGAGTATTTTGTGCATCCGGAGGTGGAAACCGCCCCGCCGGAGGATATCCCGCGGTGGGCGGCGCCGATATGGACTGCGGCAAAATTCCTCGCCGAGGGCAAAATCGTCGCGCTGGAGGGAATTGGCGGATTTCATCTTATGTGCGATGCGGCAAACCCGGAAGCGGTGGAAAAACTTCGCCGGTGGAAACGCCGTCCCACAAAGCCGTTTGCGGTGATGGTCGCGGATATCTCCGCCGCGCGGCGAATAGCGAAAATCTACCCCGATGCCGAAAAAATTTTGCTTTCGCCCGCCGCACCGATAGTTCTGCTTCCCGCAAAGGACACGCCGATAAAGCGCCTCGTCGCCCCGACTGTGGACACGGTGGGGGTTTTTATGCCCTATGCGCCGGCGCATCATCTGCTGTTTCACTTTGGGGCGCCAAAAATTCTGGTCGCCACCAGCGGAAACCGCCGGGATGAACCAATCGCCAGGGACCCCGAAGATGCCATTGCCCGACTGGATATCGCCGATATCGTGGTCTGGCATAACCGCAAAATCCACAACCGCGCCGACGACTCGGTGGGATTTGTCCTTGATGGGAAATTCCACACAATCCGCAGTGCCCGGGGGCTTGTCCCATCGGGGATAGAGATAAAATTCTCCGGCGGCAGAAAGGTTCTGGGTGCCGGCGCCGATATGAAGGGCGGAATCGCGATATCCAATGGGGAAATCATCTATCCCTCGCAGTATCTGGGCGACCTTGCGGACCCTCTGGCGCAGGATTTCTGGCGCGAGACCGTGGAAAAATTTTTGCACTGGCAGAAAATCACGCCGGAACTGGTGGTCTGCGACCTTCACCCGGATTATTTCTCCACCAGATTGGGCGAGCAGTTGGCGGAAAAGTTGGGCGTTCCGTGCGCCAGAATTCAGCATCACCGGGCGCACTGCTGGTCTGCGGCGGCAGAACACGGACAGACCGAACCCGCACTGTGTGTCGCCTTTGACGGCACCGGACTGGGAGACGACGGCAAAATCTGGGGCGGGGAGATTTTTTTCCTGAATCCGCAGACCGGCGAGTGCCGGCGGATGGCGCACCTTGAGGAGATTGTTCTCCCCGGCGGGGACTCCGCTGCGGTCAAGATTGCGCGGATGGGATATGCGTATTTGTTGAGGGCGTTCGGCTCGCCGGATAAAATCCCCGACCTGCCGATAACAAGGCACCTTGACAAACTGGAAATTTCGGCGATTGCGAAAATTTTTGAGGAGAACCGTCCGCCGATAACCACCAGCGTCGGCAGGCTGTTTGACGCTGTGGCGGCGATATGTGGCGTGTCTTTTGAGAACGAATATGAGGGCGCCGCCCCGATGACACTTGAGGCGCTGGCGGCAAAAGTCGGATTTAACAATATCCTTGCGCAGGAACCCTATCCTGCGGATTTCCGCGAGGAGGGCGGGCAAATTGTGTTCGGCGTGGGCGGGACAATTGCCGCCATCGTGGATGACCTGAAAAAAGGCACGCCGGTGGGGATAATTTCCGCGAAATTCCATCGCACTCTGGCTCATCTGACCGCGCGAATTCTGCGCCAGTTAGGGGCGGAATTCGGCACAAAGGATATCCTGTTCTCCGGCGGGGTGCTTCAGAATAAACTTTTGATACAACTTTTCCGTGCGGAACTGGGATGTGAGTTCAACCTCAAATTCCCCGCAAAAGTTCCCGCCAACGATCAGGGAATTGCGGTCGGGCAGGCGCTGTGGGGAAGTTTGTTCGGCAAATAAGATTTTAATTTTTTGTTGTAATTTCTTCAAATGTTTTGTATTATGGAAACACAATGCAATTGAGGGAGGGAATGGGGTATATTGTCCGAAATCTGGTGCTTGTGATGGTGGCGATGGGCTGGTTCGGCGTTGGTTTTGCTCAATCGTGGACAAGTTCGGGGGCGGGAGATACGGTGTTTATCAAAATAAGTGTGCGGATGATAGGGGCTTCGTGGTCAATTGACACGCTTGACGACGGCTGGGACGACGATTCGGCGGTGGATACACTTTGGCAGTTTGGCTCCGGCGCAGACTATGATTCGTTTTTTGCCGACATAGGGTCATTGGCTCCCTGCTCTCTGGCTATCCCCGCCTACTGGCTTGAAAATTTGGGAGGAATCTCTCTGGATATTATGGTGCGTGCCGAGGTCGGACCGACCTGGCGGATTCATCCCCTGTATTACACCTGTGATAGTCTGGCAGGTTCAATAAATTACTGTGGGGTGGGCGCAATCGCTATGATTGCCAACGGAGTGATTGACGACTTTCGCCCCACAGATATGAATAAGGATTGTATCCCTATGGTGACCGGCTCGTGGGCTGAGGTGGATTCGCTCCATTTTCATCCAACCTCATCCTTTCAATATTATCCCTTTGTGACAACCACGGGAACCCATCTTGTGGCTGAGGACCCGATTGCCGGAATTGGCGGTGAAGGAACCTACCGCAGGGACAACGACCAGATGGAACTTTATTTTTACATAACTCCGCCCGCTGTCTCGTCAGCGACCGTGCCGCAGTATATAACTTTTTGGGTTAAAGCAAAGGTGACAGATTGAATTTTAACCAAAGTTAATTGTAATTGTTTGACACCGAAGATTAAACCGCTAATTTGAACAAAAACTTAAGGGGGGATAAAAGATGACCAGTATCAAAAGGATACTGTTTGGGTTTGTTATTTTGGCTGTATCTGTGGTTTTCGGGGCGTCGGTGGGAGTGGTTCCGGCTATTGTGAGTTTTGACTTTCTCCCTCCCGGATACACATTCAATATGGAGAAAAAAGCCGGCACTCCCATACTTATCCCCAACGATAACGATGTGCCGCTGGTCTTTCAGGTTTCCTTTGAAGCGAACAAGCCGCCAAAATCGTTATTGCCTGGGTACGAGAATTTCCCGGATGTCTCCTGGTGCAAGGCGGTTCCGGAGACGGTGATTGTTCAGCCGCACGACACCGGCAGGGTGAACCTCATAATTGAAATTCCAAACGACCCTCAACTCTACAATCAATACTGGGAACTTGGGGTTGTGGTCTCCACCAAAAGGGCGCTGGAGATGAAAGCCGGCGGGGTTCAATTTGGAATTTTCCCGAGCGTAAGAGGAAGTTACCTTATCAGCACACTTCCCAAAGAGGGCGTCAATCCAAAATCCAAGCCCACCGCTGTGGTGCCCTCGGCGGCGTTTATCTCAACCGAGGAGGCAATCGCCGGCAAAAAACTGACCTTCAAAATCTTCAACAACGACACCGTGCCCCACAACTATGTTATTGAGCCCTATGAATTCCCGCACTTTCCCAAATATGATGTCAGGCTTGCAATACAGAATCTCGGGGACAACAAGCCCGGCGACCTCAGTTGGATAAGCGTCTCCAAGGGATTTCTGTTCTTCAAGAAAAACACAGTTCACCTCAATCCGGGCGAGTCCGCCGAGTGGACAGTTTCCGTGAAACTTCCCGACAAGCCCGAGGTTCGTCAGGCGCCCGGATGGGACTTTGTGGTGAAAGTCCTTCCCGAGGGCAAAAAGGAACACTCCGGAATTTTCAGAATCTGTGTCCAGAGCAAAACCAAGTAAGTCCCTATGGGCACCAAAATGCCGGAACGCAGAGAACTGACCAAAAAGGAACTTTCATACTACGCCTCGCTGAAGGAAAAGCGGTATCGGCGGAAGTATAAGAAATTCATCCTTGAGGGAGTGCGGTTTGTCCGGGATGCGCTTTTGTATTCCGACAACTCGCCCTACAGGCTGGACGAGATTTTTGTGGATTTTGTCCTCGCCGAGAAAAAGGGATTTGATGAAATTGTCCGACTGGCGAAGGAAAAGTCTGTTCCGGTAAGTCTTATTTCCCGCTGGCAGATGGAGAAAATCTCTGCGCAGGACACGCCGCAGGGGGTGTTTGCGGTTTTGAGTATGCCCGAACGCACTGACGATGCCCGCTGGGGCGAGGTCCTCACCAAAAAGGGGACAGTCCTTTTCCTTGACGGTGTGCAGGACCCCGGAAACTGCGGAACTCTTATCAGGTCTGCGGCGGCGTTTGGGGCGCTGGCTGTGATAATAGGACAGGACACCGCAAAACTATACAACCCCAAGGTGATACAAGCCACCGCAGGGGCGTTCTTCCATATCCCCGTGCTGGACCTCGGACACAGACCCGGCAGGGAAATTGTCGGCAAATTCGTTGAGATGGGCTTTGAACTTTTAATCACCGGCGCCGGCGGAAAACCAATCTATGAGATTACCCCCTCTGAAAAGATGGTCCTTGTGGTGGGCAATGAGGGTTCCGGCGTGCGGGATGAGATTTTCGCCCTGCCGCATACCCTTGTCACCGTGCCGATAACAAGGATTGACTCCCTCAACGCCGCAGTGGCTGGGTCTGTGGCGCTGTATGAGATTTCAAAAAAACTTTATGCCTCATAGGTCCCCGAGCGGACCACCCTTATTTTCTTTATTCTGCGGTTGTCGGCGGCAATTATCTCAAACCGAAGTTGTTTCCACGCAAGTTTTTCACCCCGGCGGGGAATTCTGTGGATTATCTCCTCAACAAATCCGGCGATTGTCTGATACTGCCCCCGTGGGATTTCAATTCCCGTCATAAGTTCAAGGCGCTCAATGGGGGTATCTCCGGGAAGGACGACGCTTGACCCCGGAACCTCCAGCGTGCGCATAGTGGGTATATCACGGGTGCGAAGCATCCGTTCAATCAGCGGTATTCCGCCGATGACGCCAGTTATCTCGCCGTGTTCGTCGACCACCAGCGCAGGGATATTCCCTTTGCGCATAAACTCCCGCAGAAATTCTGCGGCATCTTTGGTCTCCGGGACGAAC
>Ga0256842_1002843_pt1 | contig 11992 bp, 15 predicted proteins | sample 4559240metaG_FD_185973 | JGI IMG/M metagenome (GOLD analysis project Ga0256842, IMG submission 185973) | Hydrothermal vent microbial communities from Guaymas Basin, Mexico - 4559-240 | ecosystem: Environmental > Aquatic > Marine > Hydrothermal vents | place: Mexico: Guaymas Basin | collected...
CCGTATCCGTTCGCGCAGACGATCGAAAGAGTGGGGGCAAAGGCGACGATGCCGATTTTTGTAAAAACGCTCTTTTCGTTAACAAAAAAGGCCAGCGCCATGGCCAAAAGCGCAAAACTGAAAAAAGAGCTCGAATTCTATAGAAACGAAGCGCTTATTCTCGGAAGCGACGCCACATGGCGCTATCTGGAAGCGTTACAGGATGCCATGGAGGCGCGGAAACGCTCGATCGAAAAGATGTACGAAGATATGAAAAACAAAGTCGAAAGCGGCAGGGCTCCCGGCATAGCTTTGGATAAGATGAGCGAATCGATCAACCGGCTCGATATCGCCATGAACGATGTGGCGATCAAGAAAGTGCAGGTAAAGAGCCGGATCGAATCGGTGACGGGAATCAGGCTGGACACACCTGTGCCTTTTGTACAGAAAAAGAGGATCGAGCCCAATGAGATATTTGCGCTCAAACCGCTCGAGTATGCGGTAAAGGCGAAAGAAAAAGGGGTGCAGGCCGCCTATGACGCGCTCTATCCGAAGCTCTCTTTGAGTGTGATGTGGAGTGAAAACTATTCGTCCCGTGATGTTTTCATGGGTGATGATGTCCATCGGAGCTATGGCAACTATACATTGGGCTTATCTATGCCTATTTTCAAAAAAAGCGACTATACGGCGATCGAGATGGCCAAGGTGGATATGATGAAAGAGAAGCTACGGCTCGCCAAAACGAAGCAGGCACTTAAAGCGCAGGCAAAGGCGCTGAGCGAGTCGCTGTCTCTTTATGAAAAATCGATTTCTCTGGCGCAAAAAAACGTGGAAAACAGAAAAAACCTGCTTGAATATGCCAAAGTGGCCCTGCAAGCCGGACGCTTCACCGAAGAGGAGTATCTCAGATACGAAGAGGGTCTGCTGGACGCTCAAAGCAGGGTGCATGAGGCGCGAATGAAGTGGTGGCAGACGATGGCTCAGCTGGCCGTTATCTACGGAAACGATCTAAAAACCATTGTGGAGTGAGGAAAGATATGAAAAAGGTAATCAAAGTATTGATCATAGTGGCGATTATCGCCTTGTTGGGAGTACTTGGCGTTCGTGCGATCAAGCAAAAACAAGCGGTCGAAGCCATGCTGCCGGTAGCCAAAGAGTATGCGGTTGTGGTTCATACCATCGAGCCGAAAATGCAGAGAGTGACTCTGACGCTACCATATATCGCGATCTCGGAAAACGAAAACAGTGTCATGATCGCCTCCAAGCTGGCGGCCCGGATCCTTTTCGTTAAGCACGCGGGAGATACAGTCAGGCAAGGGGAGGTCGTCGCACGGCTGGATACGACCGATCTGAAAGCGAAGTTGGAGAGTATAAACGCTCAAATCGAGGCAGCCAAAGAGGCACTCGAAGCCAAAAAATCGATGCTCGTCAACCTTCTTGCCATTCACAAGCGAACCGAAGCACTCTTGAGAGTCAAAGGAGCATCGATAGAGCAGTATGAAAGTGAAGCGAGCAGGATCGAGGCGGCCAAAGCGGGGGTCAAAGAGGCATTTTCAAGAATCAAAAGCCTAAAAGCCAACCGCAAAGAGATTCTGGATCTGCTTACCTATGCCAAAATCGTCTCGCCGGTCGATGGCACGGTGAGCAAAGTATTCGCCAGCGTTGGAGATATGGCGATGCCCGGCAAACCTTTGATGAAGATCAATGCGCAAAAAGGGGTTTACCTGATCGTGAGAGCACCCAGGGATATCCGCCCGGAAGCGATCGTGTATAAAGGCCAGCTGATTGAAACGGTCGATTTGAGGCATACTTTCAATGGATTGGAGGAGTATCGTGCCGATCTGAAGGTTACGACTCTCACGGCTGGAGAGCGTGTGGATGTGGATGTTGTGACCTACAGGGGCAAAGGGATCAAACTCCCGATGGATGCGCTGCTGGATCGCGAAGGCAAAACCTATGTGCTTGCCGCCGAAGGCGAACGGGCCAAGGTGATGCCGGTGACGATAAAAGCGCGCGGCCAGGAGGGAGTCGTGGTTGGCGAGAGCTCCATCGTAGGAAAAAGGATCATCACGGAAAAACCGGATATTCTGCTCAAGCTCCTAAGTGGTGTAGCGATAAAAACGATCAAATAAAAAGGGGAGCGAATGTTCGACTATTTTTACAAACGGCCCTATATGCTTTACAGCATCATCGCGGCATTTTTCATTCTGGGTATCGTCGCACTGGTTACGCTACCCAAAAATCTTTTTCCAGACGCCAATCGCCCGCAGGTAATCGTCATCACGCAGGTACCCGGAGCGACGGCTCAGGTGGCGGCAAATACCGTCTCCAAGCCGATAGAAGAGGAGATCTCCAGACTGGGTCTGGTGCGCGACGTCAGCTCTGTCAACGTAGCCAACTTTTCGATCGTAAAGGCCGAATTCGAATACGAAAAAGGACTCGAAGCGGCGGCAGTCGATGTATCCAACGCCCTCTCAATCGCAAAAGGCAAACTTCCCCGTACGGCAAATCCCTCTATCTACACGGCCGGCGACTTTACGTTGCCCGTCGATGTCATCTCGATGAGCCCAAAAGATGGCCAGCTTGATTTGAGCGATATCAGAAAGATCGCCGACAGCTTCATAAAACCGTATCTGCTCAGCAACCAGGCGATTGGAAACGTCGAAGTATTCGGCGGATATGAAAGTGCCATCAATATCGAAGTGGATCCTTTCAAAGCCAAGCGATACGGGGTGGATTTCGATAAACTGGCAAAAGTGATCGGATCTGTAAATCACGACATTCCGCTGGGGTTTACCAAGAGCGAGAACGGTTTTTATACGATCACATATTATGGCGAACGTGACCAGATAGAACGTCTTAGAAATCTTCCGGTGCTCCCCAACGTGAGGCTGGGTGACATAGCCGACGTCTCCTGGAGCCACAAGAAGCGCATGAGCGGGTACTTGGGCAACGGCAAAGAGGCGATCGCACTTTCGATCCAGCGCGCACCTGGCGGTTCGGTGCTCAGCGTCTCCAAGGCTGCACGAGAAGAGATGGTGAAACTCCAAAAACGCTACCCCAATATAGAGTTTCAAATCGCCGACACCCAGCGCGATCTGATCGAGACTGCGAACACCAATATGCTCGAAGCGTTGCGGGATGCCATCATCTATACTCTGATTGTCATTTTGATCTTTTTGGGAAATTTTCGCGCCATTGTCGCTGCGGGTCTTTCTATTCCGATGGTATTTTTCGCGACGATGGCCATCATCTGGCTGATGGGTGGCGAGCTCAATATCGTTATCTATACAGCCATCATCCTGGCTCTTGGAATGCTGACCGACGATGCGGTCGTCGTACTAGAAAATATCGAACGGCATCTGGATGAAGAGCACGAAGATCTCCAAACGGCGATCGAGGAGGGAACGAAAGAGGTCATAAAACCGGTATTTGCCGGAACGATCGCGACGATAGCGATCATGTTCCCGCTGATGTTTGTCGGAGATTTTCCGCAGCATATCTTCAGGCCTCTCATTTCGACGCTGATTATCGCGCTGTTGGTGAGCTATTTTCTCTCGATCACCTTCATTCCGAAACTTTCGGCATGGCTTTATCGAAACGGAACCGGCAAGACGAAAGTGGAAAAGTGGTTCGAGTGGCTCTATCAGCATACGATCGGACTCCTTGTGGGACCCTATATCGGTGTCTTGAAATTTTCCAACGGCAAATGGTGGGCGTTGCGTCGTATGGCGCTCACCGTAGCGGTCGTGCTCACGTTGGTGTTGAGCCTTAAAAACATAATGCCGCTCATCGGAAAGGATGTGATGCCGCCGATGGATACTGGCATCATCAAGGCACAGATCGCATTCAGCACCAACGAAACCGTCGATAGCGCCGAGAAAAAGCTCAAACCTTTCCTTGCCTGGCTGCATGGCCAACCGTGGATACGGATGAGCTCAGTCGGGTTTGGTACGGAGCCTGGAGTTTTGAGCATTGGCAGCGGAAACCTGCCTGCCGAAGCGACCGTGACGATCAATACCGTCAACCGTTTCGAGCGCAAGCGAAGCATTTGGGAGCTTGAAGACGAGATCCGAGACCAGCTCGCCAGGCTACCCGGTGTCAAAAGAAACGATGTCTTCGATTTCGGTGCGACAGCCCTTTCGACGATCAAAGCTCCGCTGGATGTGAGAATCAAAGCGCCAAACTATGACCAGCTTCCGCAAAAGGCGCAAGAGATCATCGACGCTATGAAAAACATCAAAGGGCTCACCTCGCTTTCCAAAAGCTGGGACAACGACTTTGCCGAAATCGCGGTGGACATCGACATCAACAAAGCGTTGAGCTATGGTGTCACTCCATATCAGATCGCCCAGCAGATGCCCCAACGTGGGCAGGTCGTGGCGCTTGGGGCCAATCTGGCGTCGATGAATACACAGTTTATGAGACTATATCTCAAAGGAAAATTCGCCAAAAACATCCAGACGGTGCGGCTGCTTCCGATCCAAACCAAATTTGGTGAAATTCCACTCGAAGAGTTGGCTAAGATCCATCTTCAGCTGACCCTGGCTAGGATCGAACGCGACAAGATGCTTTACAGTATCGACGCCAACGGTTACCGGGCCAAGCGTCCGGTGACGCATATCACCGAAGATAGCGAGAAGCTTTTAAAGACGATCGACACGACCGGCTTTGTCGTCAGCCAGGAGGGCGATATCGCTCAGCTTGACGACAGTTTCAAGCGGATGATCAAAGCGATCGCACTGGGCATCGTGATCCTGACGATGACGCTGATTGCGATCTACCAATCCGTTCGTTTGGCGCTCATCATGATCGTGGTGCTGCCCCTTTCGATGATCGGCGCGGCGTGGGGCATGCTGCTTTTCGATAAGCCCAGCTGCATGCCCAGCATGGTCGGCCTTCTGCTGCTCTTTGGGATCATCATCAAAAATGCCGTATTGCTGATCGATTTCTACAAAGAGTACGAAGCGGAAGGCAAAAGTCCATTCGATGCGGCCATTCAGAGCGTGCGGGTGCGTTTCCGTCCCGTGATGATGACGGCATTCGGTACGATTGCGGGTATGATTCCCATCGCACTGGAGCAGGCGGTGGGCCTGGAGCGGCTGAGCCCTTTGGCGGACGTAGCCGTAGGCGGGCTTTTGGTGGGCACACTGCTAACCCTCGTCTATGTGCCACTTTACGCCTATGCGACCGACCCGCGTAACAAAAAGAGCAACCCGATCGAAAAGGTCGAAGAGTTCGTTAAGGATTGATATGGCCCTCGAGTATTGTTATCCGCTAAAGGAAGGCGAAGTGTTGAATCACGAGCACCCTGAGTGGCCGCTCTTTGAAGTGACTATCCACGGAAGCGACAAAGAGCGCGTGAAGCTATCCAAGCGGCTGGTGTGCGCCGTAAAACATCTGCCGCTTCGCCTGAGCATCAAATATGAAAAAAATGCGGAAAAGTCGATTGAAATTGGGGTGGCGAAAGATCCCACGCTCGAATACAAAGGGGTGTTTATAGCCGAAGGGCTCGTACCGGCCGAAGAGCTGACGGAGACGTTCGAAAATTTGCTGAAAAAATGCAGCGAGGATAAGGCTTGAGCCACCATATTACCCCTCGCTTTATCTTGCATTCGATGATTTCGCGAACTCCAAAAGATCTTCCTTCTCAAAAGAGTGCCACACCTTTCTCTGTAAAACTCCTCCCCATATCCACCACCGCCGTTTTCACGATCTTGAGCAGCCCCTCCATGTCTGCCCCGATTAAAAGTAGGCCGGTCAGCACAATCAGGATCGAAACAAGGAGGTATTCTGCCCATCCCCCCGTATGGAGCGCGAAAGGCCTTGGGAGAAATCTTGTTGTCATCTTTGGGAAAAGTGGCCAGAAGAAACCTCGAATCCCTCTTTTGGTGAGCATGTCCCCTATGTCATGCATAAAAACCCCGTAGATGAAAGCTATGGTGATAGGGAACCACGGTTCGCCTCGGAAGGGGAGCGCGAAAAGAAGCAGTGCGAGTGGAAAGATGAGCCAGTGAGTGAGGGTTCGATGCTTGATGCCTATCCAGCGAAGAGGGTATGCAAGGAAAGGAAGCCTCCGCCCGATGTAGCTGCCAGGTTCGTCGATGTCGGGAGCAACGGCGCCTATCGCCGCAGCGCCAAGGAGGACGGGATGGTGAAGTGCTTCTGGTCCCATCACTGCAGCAATGGGAAGTAGAGCCAGCACCATGTGCCCCTTGACGGTCATAATGCGATGCCTACGGCTCTTCGATGGCTTTTGCGGTCTCTTTGGGATATAGCCAAAATCTTTCCTTCACACTATAATTCATATTACTATTTATTATAGCATATATTTGCAGGACTCGCAATTTTAGTAATTAATATATCTTGATATATTAATTTGATTCTGCTATAATTTTTTTGATTTGGAGGGAGAATGGAAGCGATGGAAGATTTTTTGAAGAGTGTCGGTGCGCTCTATGACGAGACGCGTGTGAAACTCCTGAAGTTCATCGACATGCATGGTCCGTTGTGCGTTTGTGACCTCGAGGCGTCGCTTGGGATGATCCAATCGAGACTGTCACGCCATTTGAAGATTCTCAAAGATGCCGGTTTCTTGAAAGCGAATCGGTGCGGGCGATGGACATATTACGCGATCCGATCTCCAATCGACAGGTTCATGCAGGAGGCACTCGAAGAGATTCGAACTTTGCCGATCGATCTTCCCGAATTGAAAAAAATTTCCGGAGCGTGTTCATAATGAAAAAGGTGTTGATTTTGTGTACCGGCAACAGCTGTCGCTCGATCATTGGCGAAGCGCTGGTGAACCGATACCTGGGGCACAAAGGGATTCAAGCCTTCAGTGCCGGAAGCGATCCCGGTGGACGGGTCAACCCGAACGCAAAAAGGGTGCTCGAAGAAGAGGATGCATGGGACGATCGTTACCATTCCAAAACGATCGACGAGGCGATGAAAGAGGAGCCTTTCGACCTGGTCGTGACGGTATGCGACAATGCCAAAGAGAGTTGCCCGCTCTTTCCAGGGGGTGTCAAAACGATTCATGTCGGTTTCGAAGACCCCGATGGCAAACCATACGATGTATTTGTCGAAACCAAAAATCTGATCGAACGGCGACTGTTGCCGATCATCGAAAAGGAATTAAACAGATGAATAAAAGTGTAAACAGGACACAAAATGGTGTCAAAATAGCCTTTACAGGCGAAGTTAAAAAGGAAAATATCGTCAAAATGGTCGAAAACTGCGCGACTGGGCAGTGTGAATGCATGAGCGATGATACAAAGAAGAAGATCCAGAACATGGAAGTCGCAGGTGAAGATGGGGCCGTAGAGCTGGAGCTCACCGGCGATATCGACAAAGAGGAGATTGAAGCGGCTTTGAAGCGCTCCAAAGTGTTGAATCCGTAACATGCTGTTTGCTGTGGAGAATCTTTTAAAAAAGAGGTATTATGTCGGCTGGCAAGCCGGGATATCTCCAAGGCAACGATAAAAGGCTTGCCAACACATACCGAAGGAAAAAATAGATGAATTATCGATTCAAATACGCCGGAGAAAAACCGATCATTTCGCAGCATGGAATTGACTTCGACCATGCAAAAGAGGATCGCTTTATCTATCTCGAGCCGCTTGTGCAGCTGATAGAAGCGTTCGACAAACAGCCATTGGAGGGCGCAAAGCTCCATTTTGGCATCAAAAAACATGCTATGAGTGAAGAGGAGCTTTATGAAAAGCTTCACCAATATATTCCAGATCTGGAGGAAATGATAAAAAAAGAGGTCGAGGAGACCGAAAGGAGTATCCAACACGAGATCGGGCATATTCAAAAAATACCCTCTCTCTCGGAAGATGAAAAAGAGATATGGATAAGAAATATCAGACAGATGCACGATTATATGATTCAAAGGGCCATCAACAAGGCGGCCTATCATGCAGCGATCGAAGTGTTGGCCAAGGAGCTATTGAAAGATCATATAGAGTATCTGATCATTCCCATGGAGGGAAACTATCAACATCTGGCCAAATCGTTGTCGAATGTCCTGGATCATTTGCGATCACCTGTCGCTTCGGACTACAAGGTGATCACGACCCCTTCCGGTTTGGCTTTGGAATTCGATATAAAAAATCCAGGCAGGTGAGCGGGATTCGATAACGTACTCGCCTATAAGCCTATGAAGGCTTATAGGCGTTTAGCAACCTCAAATAATTTTTGAAATAGAAGTGCTCTTCGAAGCGATCGAAACCGAAAGATTTCAGCATCGCTTGCGTATCGCGGTCGATGAAATCTTCCGCAAGCGGGCACTCTACTTTGCGGATGGCGTACCTGACGTACCAGGCCGCTTCGTCGACATTGAAGTTGTTGTAGTCCAGAATTGCGAAACGTCCGCCTGGCTTGAGTGCCCTGAAAGCGTTTTGAATGATTCGGTCGCGAAGCTCCTGGACGAATCCGTGCAGTACAAACGAGATGAAGACGACATCGTACTCATTTTCATACGGCAGCGGTTCGTCGATGCGCCGGTCGATCAGTTCGATGTTGGGGTAGGGTACCGTATTCTTTTTGAACTGCGCCTGCATCTCGGGACCGATCTCCAGCGCCGTAATCTTGCCGCTGTCGCCGATATGCTCGTGCATCAAAAGCGCGTTTCTACCCGTGCCGGCACCGAAATCGAGCACACGTTCGCCCGGCTTCAGTCCGATATCTCCAATCGCTTTTCGGATGAATTTCGGATACCATCCAAGGGTGATGATATCCATCAGGCGGTCGTAATAGCGCGCCTCGAAGCCTTTGACTTCGACCTTGGAGTCCTCTTGTCTTAATTCTTTTTCGCTCATTTTTCGATCGTGACGACAATGGCACCGCGCAGGTCGCCCATCTTATAGCCTGTCGCCTTGTCGGTTGGATAATTTTTCGCGATCGTCGCCTTGAGCTTCGGATCGATATTCACGCCGTGGCACTTCAGGCACACTTTTTTGCCGATCTTGAGCGGTTTGTAGTATTTATACCCCTCTTTGGTCTTTTGGACAAGGTGGCGCGGCAGACGCACATGGTTTTTATTGAGCGTCTCTAGTGCTTCGAGTACCTCTTTTTCATCGCCTTTTGCCGCATTCGCAGGATTGCGCGGTTTGAGAGTAATACGCTTGATGCTGACATTTTTGCCCAGATCTTTGTCGACCTTCGCCGTAAGATCGGCGGCATTCATTGCGCAGAAATTCAGTGCATCGGCCGGGCCGCCCTTTTTCATATGCTGCTTGAGCTGCCCACCGAGCGTCTTGAGAAGAAGCTGGCTCGCTTTGTTGCCGGTTTTGACCACCTGAGCGATTTCACCATTCCCTTTTTTTGCCTTTTTGGCGTTCGCTTTCGGTTCGCCTTGCGAAGCAAAAAGCATTGCCGAAGCCATCAATCCGATAAGAGCCAATCGTCCAAGTTTCATTCTTCACTCCTTCTTTTTTGAGTCAATTATAATATATTCCGATTTAATTTCAATCATTACATTTCCTGCACAACCAATCGATCAGCAATCCCTGAATGACGGATGCGGCCAGAATGTAAAAGGTCAAAATGGCCGTAAAGGCGAAACCGAAATAGTCGATCATGATCGGCAGCAGGGGGATTTTGATGGAGCGTGCGTAGAAAAATGTGGCGATCAGACCGTTTTTGAGCCCATGGCGTTTGAGATCTTCTACCATCGGGTACCACGCATACATAGGCCCATGGCTTATGATGCCCGCAGTCAGCGCGATCGCCCACCCTTTGACTCCGCTCCCCTCACCAAGATGGGATGCGATCTCTTTGGGTTTTAAAAGATAGTTGATCAAAGCCGTAAAACCAATGACGAGCAGAAAAATCGGAAGGATTTTTGCAAGCACCGCACCGCTTTTGTGAAGTGCCAGCACGGTTTTGTCCACATTGAAAAGATAGAAGAGTGCATAGGCCGCGCCGACTGCGGCAAGCAGGCGCAAACCTCTGAATTTCATCCAAAGACTCCCAGCGTCCACACGGTCGCGATGGAGACAAGCAGCGTCGAAACGAACGCCAGAATGTTTCGGTACACGGTAAACCGCACGCCAAGCACCTCCGCTTCCGCCGGAAGCTGAACGACCCCCAGTGTCACCCACGCCAAAATAAACGCCGTCACCGCGTACATCGAGATTCCCTGTTCGAGCAGTTCGCCACCCAGAATGTAACTGATGAGCGCCTGCCCCACGGCGATGCCGCCTGCGACCGTCCCGATGAGTGTGTCTTTCACCGGATCGCCCGTAAAGAGCGACGCGAGCATCTCTTTGGTCACGAATGTCTGAAAAAGCCCCACCAGACCGATGACCGCCAAAATCATAGGCATCATCGAAACAAGACCCATCATCGCCTGTTTCAACGCTTTTCCAAAAGATAGGCCTTCATCGTTTCGCTTCATACTTCGATGACTCTCCCGATACCACCTTGGATATACCGTTCACCGAAACTCTCTTTGAACATTTCGATCGCCAGATCGCCGCTGCAGTGTGTCGGGCAGACATTTTGGACACCCAGACGCTGAAGCGTTTCGATCACCGATGCAATTTCCGATGCATCGGAGTACATCAGGTGAAAACCGCCCATCAGAAGCCAAATCGGTTTGCCCAGCATCTCTATTGCCCGTATAGCGATATTTTCGATGCCTGGATGCGCGCAGCCCGTTATGACGACAAGCCCTTTGTCGGTGTCGATCACCACAGCCTGCTCTCCGATTTCGCCCATCACCCCGGTCGACCAGACCGAAGGCAAAATCTTCCGTGGCTCTTTGTCGATGACCGTCACACCCAGACTCAAACTGTTCAAATCCCGAATCAGATGTTTTGAAAGCGAAATGGGAACGAAGAGGCGCATCCGAGGATGAACTTCGAGCACCGAATCGACCCCGCCGATATGATCCCAGTGCGGATGCGAAAGCACCAGTGCCTCCGCCCTCTGCAGATCCACGCCGAGGCGCTCCATGTTTTGCAAAAGTATGCGCCCGTTGCTGCCCGTGTCGAAAAGAAACGTTGTCTCCTCCGTTTCGACGAAACAGGAGAAACCCCAGAGTGTCGGGAAACCTTCGAGATAGGCGTAGTTGTCGAAAACGATCGTGAGTTTTGTCATGTTTACCTTTCAGTACACTTCATCATGGTTGCCGATGTCGATGGGGATGATCTCGTTTTCATGGATCACGAAATCGATGACGACCCGATACTCCATCGTAAACGAAATGGAATGATACTCCCCCAACTTTCCTTTCAGCTTGTGAAGGCGCAAAGAGGGGTGCCACGGATCACGTTCCAGCAGCACCATCGCCTTGGCATAACGCTCCAGCAGGTGAGGATGTTTCCTGAAAAATTTCTTCAACCGCTTCTCATAAGAAACGGTGACGACGATCTTCCAAGTAGAACCCATCTACTCCGCCAGCATCTTTTTCAAATCGTCGATATGTTCTTTAGCGCTTTGAACCTTGTAATCACCCTTTTCGATATCCTGCATCGCCTCCATATAGGCGATATCGAGTTCCTTGGCACGAAACTCCCTGTAGCGCTCAATGTTGAGCACCACATACTTCTCTTTACCCCGGACACTGATGACAAGTTCATCGAATTTACTCAGTAGCTTCTCGAAAACTGAAACGCCCCGTTTTTTAACTTCGTTGGCGGATATGGTCATAGAGCATCCTTTAGAGTGCTTTTAAGAGTATTATAGCTAATTTAAGATTCTGTGGCGTATGATTATTGACAAAAATGAAAGCGCACCATGAAACGCATCGACCAACTCTACGAAAAAGACCGTCCACGCGAAAAACTGAAATCCAAAGGCCCTGCCGCACTCAAAAACCACGAGCTCATCGCTGTATTGCTGGGAAGCGGTACCAAGGAGCAGGATGTCATCAAACTCTCCAAAAGCGTCGAAAAGATGCTGCAAAGCGACTTCGAGAATCTCGCTTTGGAGAAGCTCACCGCCATCCACGGCCTCGGCCCCGCCAAGGCGATGCAGATCCTCGCCGCCATCGAGCTGAGCC
>Ga0256842_1002844_pt1 | contig 11986 bp, 10 predicted proteins | sample 4559240metaG_FD_185973 | JGI IMG/M metagenome (GOLD analysis project Ga0256842, IMG submission 185973) | Hydrothermal vent microbial communities from Guaymas Basin, Mexico - 4559-240 | ecosystem: Environmental > Aquatic > Marine > Hydrothermal vents | place: Mexico: Guaymas Basin | collected...
GGTCGAGGACAGATTTTCGCTCGTTTGCAGGCTAATAGCCGTAGCTATTGGTCGAAAAGGAGCGGAAATATGCACCGGCCAGGCGGTTTTGCAGCCGATGCATGGAAAGTCCGACAGGCTCCTAGCAATCAACCACACAGGATCATCACAACATGACATCTACCAACAAACAACTATGGCAAACCGTCATTTTTCTACTGCTGAGCAAATTTATCACCAACCAGCAGCAACAATTCAGCCGCAAACAACTGATCAACGCTAAAAACGTGGAACTGGCTGAACGCTTTGCCAATATCGTTGGCGACAATGCCGCCGTCGGCAAAACAAAACTGGCCCTCAACAAGGCATTGCAACAACTTATTGACAACGGCAGCATCAATGCAGTTGCTGGCGACACCATGCAACTTACAGACACCGGTTTCGCCGCCATGCAGCAACGCCGTCAGGAAGCCATGACCAAAATAGCCGCCAGCTTCCCCGACAGCTCTGCACAGAAAAAACACTGATACCTGCTGAATCATTACGACCCTGTTGGACAACAGTGCGCAGGTGCTGCTATTTCATTAAAAGGAATACGCCTGCGATCAGCAACGAAAGAGGTGCCATGCCATCTACCCCAGACCAGCCACTGCCACAAGTACTGTGCGTAGACGACGAAAAAGGGATTCTGCGTGCCCTGCGCCGGGTGCTGATGGATGAAGAGTGCGATGTAACCACCGCCAACAGCGGCGCTGAAGCGCTGGAGTTGTTGCCACAGTTGGACAATCTGGCGCTGATTATTTCTGACCAGCGCATGCCGGAAATGACCGGGGTGGAGTTTCTCCAGCAGGCCAAAAAACTGCGCCCATCCGCATACCGGGTGATGCTCACCGGCTATGCCGACATCAACGCCACCATGGATGCAGTTAACAAGGGGGAGATCTGGCGCTACGTCACCAAACCGTGGGATGACGATGCCATCATCGCCCTGGTACGCGATGCCATCCGCCAGTATCAACTGGAGCAGGAAAACACCCGCCTGCACAAACTGGTACAGCGACAAGCAGAAGAGCTTAAACAATGGAACGAACGCCTTAAGCAGCGGGTTCTGGCTCAAACCAACCGCATCCGCGAAAAACACGAGGAACTGGCCTACGCCAACAAGCAGTTACGCCAGAGTTTTGACCAGACCCTGCTGGCATTTGCCCGCCTGATCGAACTGCGCGACAAAAACTTTAAAAACCACTCTCACAATACCTGCGCTATCACTGAGAAAAGCGCCCTGAAACTGCGTCTGGATAAAAAGCTGACAGAAGATATCCGTATTGCCGCCCTGTTGCACGGCATCGGCAAAATCGGCACACCGGATCACCTGCTGCGCTGTCGCTACGAGGATTTGTCTGCCAGCGACAAAATCATCTACGACATGTATACCGTGCGCGGACAGACCACCTTGGACCCAATTGCCGAACTGCGCAGCGCCAGCGTTATCATCCGCCATATCATGGAAAATTACGACGGCAGCGGCACACCGGACAAGCTGAAAGGAGATAAAATACCGCTGGGATCACGCATAATTGCCATCGCCGAACACATCGACCGGCAACTGGGCAGCGGCGCGTTCGCGACACTGGATCTGATTATAGAAGACATGGAAAAACTGGCCGGCAAGCGTTTTGACGCCGATCTGTTGCCTATAGTAGCCAAAGCGGCACGCGATTTCTATGCCGAGGCCAATATCGACGACAGCACCGCCAACCGGCGCGAAGTACCACCAGGTGAGTTGGAGGAAGGGATGATGGTACTGCGCGATGTGTACAGCGGTACCGGGCTGCTGCTACTCAAACAAGGCTCCATCCTGACCGCCGAAACCATCGCCTCGCTACAGCGCTACTACAAAAGCGATCCGCCCGATACGCCAGTGCTGGTATTCGACAGCAATGCTGACTAACTTTGCACAATTTCTGGGGAAGGTCACTGAGCCCGTAGTAGCAGATGCACCGGAATCATGGCAATAATAATGCCACGGTCGCGATCGTCGTTGAGATAGCTGCCGGTGGCAATGTACTCACCGTCGCCACACTCGATACGCTCGGTAGCGGCACCAGCACTTTTAATCAGTTCAATAAGTGCCAGCAACGACGATGGCAACACGTCATCACTTTTTTCACCCAGCAGCATGGAATCAGGTGCCAGAATCCGCGTAGCCTTGTCGTTGGCCTGTACCACGCAATCCTCAATATCTATCCCGAATACCGCCACCGGCAGGCAATCGAGAATATCCTGCGCCAGTTGCAGCACCTGGCTGCGCAATTCCAATGCCTGGGTGCGCTGCTGCACCACATCTTCCAGATGGGCATTGATCAGCAGCAATTCGCGATTGCGTTCCTCAAGCTGGGCCGAAAGTTTGCTGTTAGTGCGGTTGAGATAAAAGGTTTCCACTGCGTTGGCGATATTGACGCGCAACTCCTCGTCGTTCCACGGTTTGGGTATAAACTTGTACACATGGCCGATATTTATCGCCTCTACCACCGCCACCGTATCGGCGAAACCGGACAGCACAATCCTGATGGTGTCGGGCCAGCGCTCATGCACCTGGCGAAAAAACTCCACGCCGTTCATCTGCGGCATACGATAATCGGACACCACTACGCTCACGCCCGGTTCCTGTTCGAGGATTTCAAGCCCCTCCTCACCAGATTCGGCAAACAGCAGCTCGTAGTTATCCTCATCCATAAACAGGCGCCGCAGCGAACGCAGCACGTTGACCTCGTCATCGACGAATAATATTTTGACCTGCTCATCAATTGAATTAACTTTCACAGCGCCCCCGTTTATTGTAGAGTTAACAGGCGTTAGCCTACCAAATGCTGTTTCTATTGCAAAGCGATGATTATTACACACCGTAAAATGTTCTGTTCATGCGGCACTTAAATTGACGGGAGCTGATTGAATCTATGACCAACATAAATACGACCATGACCGGAGCCCTGTTCGGCAACGCTGCCTCGGCACTTTCAGACAGGGAGCTGCGCATGTTGCTTGCCAGCTACGCCCGTTTCAGCCATGAGTTCATGATCTGGCGCGACGACAACGGTACCAACAAGTTTGTTTCACGCTCCTGTCAGCGCCTTACCGGCCATACGCCCGATAATTTTCTCACCAACAGTGCTTTTCTGGAAAAAATCATCCACTACGAAGATCTGCCCATGTGGCGTGAGCAACACGCCGATGGCCACATACACAAACCGATTCACGTGCGTCTGCAATCCAGCAACGGTGATTACATCTGGTTTGAACACACCTGTTGCGCGGTAGACAACGATAGCGGCTTCAATGGTGTTATCGGCTATTTTGTCGATATCAACGCCATCAAACATGCCCAGGCTATTCACAGCAAACTCACCCTGGCCATCGACCAGAGCGACAACGGTTTTGCCATTCTGGACAAAAACGGCATCATCGAATACGCCAACACCGCCTTTCTCGATCTACAGGTAGACGACAGTATCGATATCGGCACCCCGCTGCCTCTGCTGGCGCCAGGTTCGGCACGTATCAAAGAGATTGTCGACGAACTGCTCAAAGGGAGAATCTGGCACGAACATTTTTCCATTGAACTGCCCAGCGGTGCGACGCTATGGCAATCTATCAAGATATCACCTATTTACGATAACAATCGCCACATCAGCCATTACATGGTTTTTCTCATCGACATCACGCAAAAAACGCGCAACCGCGACAAGATGCAGCAGTTATTTGCCATGGTGGAGCAAAGCAAACAGGAATGGGAACGTTCTCTGGACTGCATCAGCGACGTGGTTATTCTAGCGGACAACAATGGTAATGTCAGGCGCATCAATAAGGCCGTGGGCACCATGTTTGATACAGATATGGACGACATACTCGGCAAACACTGGAGTGAGCTGTTGCCGCCGGAAATGCGCCAACTCGACAATTTACCTGAAGAGCATGAATTTCATGATGAAAAACGCGACCGCTGGTTTTACTACCATATCTTCACTTTCGACGGCGATGATCTGGCCAGCAAAGTAAAACAGGTTGTCACCATCCACGAAACCACCAACACCTGGCGTATTACCCGCGAGCTGGCTGACGCCTACGAACACCTGAAGGCCACCCAGGGGCAGCTGCTGCATCAGGAAAAAATGGCTTCCATAGGTCAACTTGCCGCCGGCGTCGCCCACGAAATCAACAATCCCACCGGATTTATAACCAGCAATTTATCCAGCCTGGGCAAATATATCGGGAAACTGGCCGACTATATAACTCTGCTGGAGCAAAGCCTGCAAGACTGCGGCAACGATGATCTGCGTACCAAAGTACAGCAGCAACGCAAAAAGATGAAAATCGACTTTGTACTGGAGGACATAGATGATTTGATTGCTGAATCACTGGAAGGGACACAGCGGGTAAAAACCATCGTACAGAACCTGAAGAGTTTCTCGCGCGTGGACGACACCGGTTTTTCGGTGACCAACCTGCACGAATGCCTAGAAGCAGCTCTGAGCATCGCCTGGAACGAGATCAAATATAAAGCCACCGTCAACAAGGACTTTCAGCCGATACCGGAAATCTACTGTTCGCCGCAGCAACTGAATCAGGTTTTCCTTAACCTGCTCGTCAACGCCGCTCAGGCCATTGAAGACAGCGGCGAAATCACCGTGGCCACCGCCACCAGTGAGCCGTGGGTGGTGATCACCATCAGTGACACCGGCAAGGGGATCAAACCAGAGCATCTTAATCGCGTTTTCGAGCCGTTTTTCACCACTAAAGAGGTGGGTAAAGGCACTGGCCTGGGGCTGAGCATCTGTTACGACATCATCAAAAAACACCACGGGGATATTTTTGTCGCCAGCAAGCCGGGTAAAGGCACCACCTTTACCATCAAGCTGCCCATCGAAGCGCCGCAACAGCAGGATAAAAGCTGACCGCGACCGCCATCAGCAACAGCGACGCAAAATCTCCTCGATCACAGCGGCGCTATAATCACGCAACCCCCACTTTTGCGCCAGCATGGTGGCGTTGGCGGCAATGGCGGGAATATCGTCGGCGGCAATACCGGCCTGCACCAGCGTTACCGGCGCGCCGCTGGCGGCAAACCAGCGTTTGAGAGCCGCTATACCAGCTGCGGCCAGCTCGGAATCATCTGCGCCATTCAGGGCGAACACCCGCCGGGCAAACTGGGCAAATTTATTTGCATCGCGCTGTGCCGCCCAGCTCATCCAGCCCGGCATCACCACCGCCAGCCCGGCACCGTGAGCGATATCGTACATGGCGCTCAGCGAATGTTCAATCATGTGGTTGGGAAAACCGTACGCACCGATACCAGCGGTGGACAAGCCGTTCAACGCCCAACTCGCCGCCCACATCATGGTGGCGCGCGCCTCGATATCGTCGGGTCGGCGCAGTATCTGATCGGTGCTTTCCATAATCGTCTGCACCAGCCCCTCGACAAAACGATCCTGCAGCGGCGTCTGCTCGCGGCTGGTAAAATAGCCCTCCAGCAGATGGGAGATGGCATCCACCGCAGAATAAGCGGTGTAGTCGGCAGGCACGCTGCAGGTAAGCTGCGGATCGAGAATCGACACCTTGGGATACAGACACGGCGCACTAATATCGAACTTCTGCTTCGTCTGCTCGTTGGTAACCACACCGCCACAGTTCATCTCACTGCCGGTGGCCGCCAGAGTCAGCACGGTAACCAGCGGCAACGCCTGTTTCGGCCTGGCTGCGCCGGTAAAAAAATCCCACACGTCGTTATCGGCCAACGCCCCGGCGGCGATGCTTTTGGCTTCATCCAGCACACTGCCGCCCCCCACGGCGACAACAACATCCACCTGCTGTTCCCTGGCCATCTTCACACCGGCGCGTACATGGGACAACACCGGATTCGACTTGACGCCGCTGTGCTCCAGCCACTCGATACCACTGTCGCGCAATGCCGCGGTAACCTGAGCGTAAACGCCACTGCGTTTGATACTGCCCTGGCCATACACCAGCAACGCCTTGCGCCCCCAGGCGGCAGCATACTTGCCCACCTTGGTAACGGTATCGACGCCAAAGACAATTTTGGTCGGATTATGAAATACAAATGGCTGCATCAGTCAGATCTCCATTAGCGGTTAAACCAGCACTCTGTCGAACTTTCCATGAAACGGCGGCAAGACTTTCGCGGCGCTCCGTACCGTCCGACACACTCCCGACATCAGGTACTCAAGGCGGCTACCACATCATCGAGCGCCATAGCTTCGATAACCAGCCGTTTATGTCGGCTTTTATGACCACTTACCAGGCGTACCCGGCTTTTGGCGCACCCCAGAGTTTTGGCGATAAACTGCTGGCACAGCTTGTTGGCGGCACCATCCACCGGCGGCGAGCTCAAGCGCACTTTAAGCTCATCACCCTGAACACCGCACAAAGTGTTTTTGCTTGCCCGCGGCTGCACCACCAGTGCCACCACCACATCGTCGCCCTGCTGTTGTGCCCAGGTCACCGCCATTGTCAGAATATCCGCTTAAAAGCTGTAGGCGATGGAGTGGAGGATAACCACCAGCATCCGTTGGCAAAAGGACAACGCCAGCAAAATGATGACAGGCGTAAAATCGATACCGCCGAAGTGCAGCGGGATAAGACGCGCCACCCGCCCCAGCACCGGCTCGGTGGCACGGTAGATAAAACGCACCACCGGGTTATACGGATCGGGATTAACCCACGACATCAGCGCTCTGGCGATGATCATGAAAATGTAGATGGTAAATGCCAGATCAACCAGACCGGCCAGGGAGAGAAACAGCTCACGGAGAATCATCGTTTAATCTTCTTTCATTTACAAGCAGGAACGCAGCCACGGCACCCCAACGGCAGCCGACGGTTTTACCAGGTCAAACATCGGGTTTATCGCAACAACATTACGCCAGAATCATGCGGGTTTTTTTGACATCAGCCAGCGAACAGGATAGAGTGCCGCCAGTGTGTTTGTCAAGCCACAGGCCATGATTCACATCTATTACCAGCGAGGAGAACAGCAGATCATGCAGCAGACCAACAATCTCAATGTACGAGGGTTTACCGAGGTTATCGCACCGGAAAATCTCAAGCAGGTGTTTCCCCTGTCGGCACCGGCAGCGGAATTTGTTACCGCCTCCCGCGCCCAGATCAAGGATGTTATCCACAATCGCGACAAGCGCCTGATGGTCATTGTCGGCCCGTGTTCCATCCACGATCCGGCCGCAGCGTTGGATTATGCCCGCCGCCTCAGCACTCTGGCCGCCGAACTGAAGGAGCAACTGCTTATTGTGATGCGGGTCTATTTTGAAAAACCGCGCACCACCATCGGCTGGAAGGGGCTTATCAACGACCCCGATCTCAACGACAGCCATCAGATATCCAAGGGGCTGGGCGTGGCGCGGCAGTTGTTCTGCGCCATCACCGATATGGAAATTCCAGTGGCCACCGAGATGCTGGACACTATAACACCACAGTATTTTGCCGACCTCATCAGCTGGGGCGCCATCGGCGCGCGCACCACTGAGTCACAGCCCCACCGCGAGATGTCCAGCGGCCTGTCGTTCCCCGTCGGCTTCAAAAACAGCACCGACGGCAACCTGCAGGTAGCCATGGACGCCATGAACGCCGCCCGCCACGAGCACAGTTTTCTCGGCATCAACCACCGCGGTCAGATCTCCATCGTGCAGACCTGCGGCAACTCCGATACCCACATCGTTCTGCGCGGCGGCAACAACGGCCCCAACTACCAGCGCGACGCCATCAGCGACACCGAGCAGAAATTGCGCGCCAACAACCTGCCCGCCGCCATCATGGTCGACTGCAGTCACGCCAACTCCAACAAAGATCACACCCGTCAGGAACAGGTACTCACCGATGTGCTGCACCAGCTCAAGGACGGCAACACCAGCATCCGCGCCGTGATGATAGAAAGCAATCTCGAAGCGGGCAACCAGCCCATCGCACCGCTGGAACGGCTAAAATACGGCGTATCCATCACCGATAAATGTATCGACTGGGACACCACCGAACGCCTGCTGCGCCAGGCGGCGGCGCAGTTGCAACAGATGGGGGGACGGCGGCTGGAATAACCAGCCGCCGGTTCCGACTGGCGTTAACCGACAAGAACAAGCTCAATCGCCTCTGCAACGGTTTCGCCACACACGACCCGGTAACCACCCTTCTCTATTGGCGCAGTATACTCAGCGGGCATCTATTGCCCCTCCACTCAGGTTACCCCAGCCCGTAATGCCGTGCCAGGCGCGCGGCAATGGACTGGCCGATACTCAGTGAGGCGGTGGCCGCCGGTGACGGGGCGTTGAGCACATGGACTATGCCGCCGCAATCGCCGTCCTGAAACTGAATGCAAAAATCGTCCAGGATGGTGCCGTCTTCCGCCACCGCCTGGGCGCGGATACCGGCACCGGCGCGATAGACATCGGCAGCCGTAATAGCGGGGATGAGCTGCTGCAAATCGCGGACAAAGTAGTTTTTGATAAACGAACGGCGATATTCCTGCAATCCCACCCGCCAGAAACGCCGCGCCAAACGGAGAAAACCGGGATAAGTGAAGGTCTCGATGGTATCGCGCAGGGAGAAATCAAAACGCCCGTAACCTTCGCGCTTAAACGCCAGCACGGCGTTGGGCCCAGCCTCCACCGCTCCGTCTGTCATGCGGGTATAATGCACCCCCAAAAACGGAAAGGCCGGATCTGGCACCGGGTAGATGAGGTTGCGCACCAGCGCGCGCCGCGCCTCAACCAGTTTGTAATACTCGCCCCGAAACGGCACAATGCGCAGGCGCGGCCTAGTACCGCACAGCACTGCTACCCGGTCGCAATGCAGTCCGGCACAGTTGACGACAAAACGGGCGTTTACCCGGCCACGACCACTGTGCAGCTCGTAACCAGCGCCAACAGCGTTGACCGCGGTCACGGCGGCAGCAGTCAAAATGGTACCGCCGCCGTTCTCTACCAGGCGCGCCATGGCCTCGGTAACACGCACATAATCGACAATACCGGTTTCCGGCACCAGCAACCCGGCAATCCCCGTCACCTGTGGTTCGTAGTGGCGCAATTGTGTACCATCGAGACGGCGCACCCCGTTCAGACCATTGGCCTTGCCGCGCCGTTCCAGCTCGTCGAGGGCGGCAAGCTGCGTCTCGTTGGTTGCCACCACCACTTTGCCGCAGCGTTCATGGGGGATATTCTGCCCAGCGCAAAACTCGTACATCTGTTCACGCCCGCGCACGCAGTTATCAGCCTTTAACGAGCCGGGACGATAATACAGGCCGGAGTGGATAACACCACTGTTGTTGCCGGTCTGATGCTGTGCCAGGCGGGTTTCCTTTTCCAGCACCACCACCCGGCAGCCGTCAAGCTGCTTTGTCAGTGCCAGGGCGGTGGCCACGCCGACAATGCCCCCGCCGATTACGGCAATATCATAATTCATGTCAACCAGTTACTCCTCGCTGTTCTGCTCCAGCATCTGCTCCACGCGCAGGCGCACATCGTCGATCTGCACCCGGGCAACCGCACCATTGTCGCGCTCGCAGCGCACTATCCCTTCGGCAACCCACGCCAGCAGTTTATCTTCGTCAATCCCGAACTTGTCCGCCGCCGCTTCCACACTGTACCAGGTTTTCATCAATGCCATGATTTCCTCCTGCGTTTATGGTTGCTTACCTTGAATCTCATTCCGCTTAAGCATAGCAGTTATTTCATCGGCTGGCACGGGTTTACTGTACAGGTAGCCCTGGCCTTCATCACAGTCAGCAGCGACGAGAAACTGCTGCTGGGCTTCATTTTCTATCCCTTCGGCGGTGATACTCAAATCGAGACGGTGGCCCAGGTCAATAATGCTTTTCACCAACTCTTCACCGTTGCTGCTGCAACCTATATCCCACACAAACGAACAATCGATTTTCAACCGGTTGATAGGTAACCGTTTGAGGTAGTTAAGCGATGAATGGCCGGTACCGAAATCGTCAACAGATAGTTCTACTCCCAGGGCACGCACCTGCTCCAGCATGGCAATGGACTGCTGGGGATGACTCATGATGAATCCTTCGCTGATTTCCAGTTCCAGTGCCCCGGCGGCACACCCGGTATCGTCCAGTACCCGTTTTACCAGCGCCGGTAACCGTTTGAGCTTCAGTTGCCGTCCAGACAGGTTTACTGCCACCCTTTCCAGCCGATACCCCTGCCGTTGCCACTGTACCAGCTGAGTGCAGGCGGCACGCATAATCCACTCTCCCATGGGAATAATCAAACCGGTCTCCTCGGCCAACGGAATAAACCGGTTCGGCGCCACCAGCCCCATCTGCGGATGTTCCCAGCGCATCAACGCCTCCAGAGCCACAACTCTGCCGCTGGACAGATCTACCTGCGGCTGGTAATACACCCGCAACTCGCCGTGCTCCAGCGCTTTGCGCAACTGCGCTTCCAAAACCACCTTCTCCATAGCCGACTCGGTTAGATGGCTGGCGTAAAGTTGGTAGCTGTTTTTACCATTCTTTTTAGCCTGATACATGGCGGCATCAGCATGTTTGAGCAGTGTTTCCAAACCTTCGCAGTCACCGTCAAATTCTACAATACCAATACTGCAACTGATAAACAGCTCATAACTGTCGATATAAAACGGCTCTTGCAGTGATTTGATTATCTGCTCCGCCACACGTTCGGCATCTTCTACGCAATGGATACTCTGCAAGATAATGACAAACTCATCACCACTGATATGTGCCACGGTATCAACCTCGCGACCGTGCTGTTGCAAGCGCTCCGCCACTACCTTGAGAACTTTGTCACCGGCTCCGTGGCCCAAGCTGTCATTGATTTTTTTAAAATCGTCCAGATCGAGAAACAATACCGCGCCACGGGTATTTTCACGCCGGGCATACTGAACAGAGTGCTCCAGCCTCGCGCTGAGCAGCAGGCGGTTGGGCAAACCGGTGAGGGGATGATGATGCGCCTGATGTTCAAGCTGCTCCATGGCCAGTTTACGCGCCGATATATCCCGCAACACGGTGTGCAGCACCATTCCGTCCCCAAGGGGGATTGCGGTAAGTGAAACTTCCACCGGCACAATGCAGCCATGGTTATCAATATGATTCCACTCGAAGCGGTGCTGTCCCTGCTGCATGGCGATATGGACCATCTCTTCCGCTTTATGCTTCGACGGCAAACCATCTGGCTGCATTTCGGGTGACAATTCATCCGGCGATCGATTAATAAGCTCCTCCCGGCTGACGTAATCAAGCAGCTCCACTGCCGCGTTGTTGCAATCGATAAAATTCCCGTCTTTGATGATAAACATGGGATCGGAGGAGTTCTCAAAAAAAGTTCGATAGCGTTTTTCGCTGGCCTCCAGCCGCTCACGCATGTGATATTCGTCACTGACATCGCGGAACACCAGCACCACGCCGGTAATCTCATTATTAGCGCTGTAGATGGGCGCAGCGGAATCGGCAATATGGTAACGGCGGTCATCACGGGCGATGAGCAGAGTGTGATTGGCCAGTGCCACCACCTTGCCGTTCTTCAGCACCTGCGCCACCGGATTTTCCGCCACTTTTCTAGTTACCGCATTGATTATATTAAACACTTCCACCAGTGAACATCCTGCGGCCTCGCTTTCAGACCAGCCGGTAAGGTGTTCCGCCACCGGATTCATTCCGGTAATCACGCCATCGGTATCGGTGGTAATTACCGCATCGCCGATGGAATTGAGAGTGGTACGCAGATGCTCCTTTTCCTCAACCAAGGCGCGTTCCGCCGCATGACGATCCTTTAGGATGACATTGATATCAACGGCCATCTGCGCCAGCTCGCGAAAACGAATTTTACCGCTTTCAATCGCCCCACCTTCCGAAGCGGCCCGGGTGACCTGACTGACAAATGAGGAAACATCTCTCAGCAACCAGCGACTTACTACATGCAGCAACCATAAAAACAACGCCAACAACAACAACGATACC
>Ga0256842_1002845_pt1 | contig 11984 bp, 11 predicted proteins | sample 4559240metaG_FD_185973 | JGI IMG/M metagenome (GOLD analysis project Ga0256842, IMG submission 185973) | Hydrothermal vent microbial communities from Guaymas Basin, Mexico - 4559-240 | ecosystem: Environmental > Aquatic > Marine > Hydrothermal vents | place: Mexico: Guaymas Basin | collected...
ACGAAATTATCTCCATAATAAAAGAAAACTTCGATTACGTATTGTTAGATTCACCTGCGGGAATAGAAAATGGTTTTAGGTCCGCAGCTGCCCCTGCAACCGAAGCGCTAATCGTTGTAACTCCGGATGTTTCATCCGTACGCGATGCGGACAGAGTTGTAGGACTTCTGGAAAATAATGGAATCGAAGGTATTTCTCTAATAATAAACAGATACGACCCAAATCTTGTAGCAAAAAGAAAAACATTGGATAAAGATGATATTATTGACGTTCTCGGACTGGATCTCATAGGAGTAATACCCGAAGACAAAGAAATCATAGACTCGGAGAATCGCGGAGAAATTCTCTCCATTGTCGGAAAGTCGCTTTCCGTGCAATCATTTGACAATATTGCAAAGAGAATTGAAGGAGAAGATGTCCCGTTTTTGGAAATTCCCAAAGAAAAGCGGGGTTTTCTTGATCTTTTCAGGAGGAAATAATGAGTTGGTTTTCCAGGAAACATACCGATGAAATAGCCAAAGAACGCCTGAAATTGATACTGGTTCAAGACCGCTCGCTGCTTTCTCCGTCTGTTTTAAACGAATTAAAAGAGGATATACTCAAAGTGATCAATAGATATGTAGAGGTCGGGGAATCGGATATTTCCATTGATATTCGCAGAGAAACTCATAAAACAATATTAGAAGCAGTCGTACCGGTTAAAGGAGTGAAGAAATCATAACGGAGTGAAAAGGATACCCCTGTCGGTTCTTGCCGAAGTTATAGCATTATCGGTAATTTCCCTTCTTGCATTATCAATAACGGGAAACGGTTTTTTTTACGTTAAAAGGCAAGCAATATATATATTAATCGGTTTCTTAATAATGTATTTAATGATCCAATTCGACTTCAGGGAACTAAAATATTTTGCTCCTTTATTGTATATCCTCGGATTTGTATTGCTCCTTTCCGTATTGTTTTTAGGACATTCCGCATACGGAGCAAGGCGGTGGATAAAAATAGGAAGTCTCATAACTTTTCAACCCTCGGAGTTTGAAAAACCCTTTTTAATCATCTTTTTCGCATACATCGTGCAACTTGAGTTGAAAGAGCATAAAAAATTTTTTATGCTTGCAGTTTCCTTAATTTTACCGTTCGCCGCAATATTTAAGCAGCCGGATCTCGGAACAGACATCGTATTATTTTCTATCTTTATATTTGTGGTATTCTTCTTCTTTAACGTAAAGTATTTTGCGTCCGTACTTATTTCGGTAGCAGCAAGCATTCCCATCGCATTTAAATTTCTTAAGCCGTATCAAGTAAAAAGGATATTGATCTTTCTTGACCCGCAGAAGGATCCGCTTGGTAGCGGTTATAACGTAATCCAATCGATAATAGCAATAGGTTCCGGAGGTTTATTCGGCAGGGGAATAAAAAACAGCACTTTTACGAAACTTCATTTTGTGCCCGTCCAGTACGCAGATTTTATCTTTTCGGCGATAGGGGAGGCTTTCGGATTTATAGGAGCACTAATTTTGATTTTATTGTATGTAGGGCTTCTTTTATTTATAATAAAAACCTATGCCTCTACGGAAAACGTTTTCGGCAAGGCGATAACGATAGGTGTATTTGCTATGTTTCTGACTCAAATATTTATAAATATAGGAATGTGTACAGGGATTATGCCCGTTACGGGAATACCGCTTCCTTTTGTGAGTTTTGGCGGAAGTTCCATGATAGCAAACTTTATTGCACTTGGTTTGGTGGTTAATATTTATATTTACAGAGAGGAGATCAATATATCGATATGAAGATTTCGGAAATAGTAAAATTTCAAAAACCTTACGCTTATTTCGGAAACGAACTTAACAGCATACACAAGAAACACAAAGGAAAAATAAAGATAGCCTTTGTATATCCCGATTTATACGACATAGGAATGTCATCGCTCGGCTACAAGATTTTATACCATATGCTGAATGATATGGAAGATGTAGTTGCGGAAAGAGCTTTTTCGCCGTTAGAAGATATGGAAAAATATCTAAGGGACACAGGAACTCCGCTTTTCACTCTGGAATCTCACACTCCGGTAAATGAATTTGACATCGTGGCATTCAGCGTTCAAACCGTGCTTGACTATACAAATATTCTGAATATCCTTGAACTTTCGAAAATTCCTCTTTACTCCGAGAAAAGAGAATATCCCCTCGTATTTATGGGAGGCACGGCGGCATACAATCCGGAACCGATGTTTAAATTCATCGATTTTTTTGCACTGGGAGAAGGAGAATACGAACTTAGAGGGATAATAGAAAAATTTAAAATTTGGAATAAAAAAAACAAAAAGGAATTCCTGAATGAAGTTTCAAAAGTCAGAGGAATATATGTTCCTTCACATTTTGACGTTGAATACGGAAAAGACGGCAGGATCAAAAAAATCATTCCTCTGCATAATGAAATGTATGTAATAAAAGACGTCGTTCCCGATATAAACAAATCTTATTCCCCGCTTAAACCCGTAGTTCCGTTTGGCAGAGTAGCAATGGATAAAGCAAACGTGGAACTTTTCAGAGGCTGCACCAGAGGTTGCAGATTCTGCCAGGCGGGTATGGTATACAGGCCCGTGCGAGAAAAATCGGTGGAACGGCTGAAATACGAAATGGAAGAAATATTAAAGAATACGGGATATGAAGAGATAACTTTGCTCTCATTGAGCAGCAGCGATTATTCTCACCTTGACGAAATAATAGACGTAGCCGAAGAAATCAGTCGAAAATACCATGTTTCCATATCCGTTCCATCTTTGAGGATCGACAAATTTCCGGAAAAACTCGGCAGAATGATAGTATCGCAGAGAGTGCACACAATTACGTTTGCAATTGAGGCAGCAACGGAAAGACTGCGAAACGTAATAAATAAAACAATAAATGAAAAGGACATTTTCGATACGGTTAAAAAGGCGGTGTCCCTCGGGTTTCATACGATGAAGTTTTACTTTATGATCGGTTTACCTACCGAAACCGATGAAGACGTTGAGGCAATCGCAGACCTTGCAAAAAGAATCTATGCATACGGGCAAAAGTTCAGAACATTCAGGAAACCATTTTCCGTGCATCTCAGTATCAATCCGTTTATGCCTCAACCTAACACCGTTTTCCAGTGGGAAAAATTCGAAAACTTAGATGATTTGTACAGAAAGAAGAAAATGATTCTTGACAAACTAAGAGGAAGGCAGTTCAAAGTGGATTTCGGATTTTTCGATATGAACTATCTTGAAGTGGCCCTCGGCCGAGGAGACAGAAAACTTTCAAATGTTATAGAAACGGCTTTCCGCAAAGGGGCAAAGATGGACGGATGGGTAGAACACTTCAAGTTAGACTTATGGCTTGAAGCATTTGAAGAAAACGGCATTTCCCCGTCATTCTACACCTCCGAAATTCCAACGGACGCCATACTCCCGTGGGATCACCTTTTATGCGGCGTATCAAAGCGATACCTTCTGTTCGAAAGGAATAAAGCTTTCCAAGGCAAAACAACGAATGACTGCCGTAACGGGATTTGCAACGGTTGCGGAATAACGGATTTCTTTGTCTGTCCCGTGCTTCAAAGAAAAAATTAAAACATTCAATTTTCTCTTGACAAAAGGGCAGTTTTTCATACAATATGTTTGGTCGGGCTTCTAGCTCAGCAGGTTAGAGCGCGTCCCTGATAAGGACGAGGTCTCTGGTTCGAGTCCAGAGAGGCCCACCATTTTTTGTGGGGATGTAGCTCAGCGGGAGAGCACCTGCTTTGCACGCAGGGGGTCAGGGGTTCAAATCCCCTCATCTCCACCACACCAAAATCTAACTCGCTTCTTCGGTGCTAACCTTCACCAAAACTTTCTTAAACAAAGCAGGGGCAAAAATATCCGTTAAAACAATTACAGTAATAACTATACCCTTTATAATAGGTCCTTCCACAGGAAAAGCGGCTTCGGCCAAAACAATCAACGCAAGAGAAAGACCCGACTGGTTTAAAAGGCCTATTGCACCGTACTTTCTTAAAGATACATCCTTAGTTCCGAGAGATATTCCAAGCATTGTAAACACCCATTTTACTGCGATAAATAACAACGATACGGGTATTAAGGGTATGAGGTTTCTTATATCTATTCCGGAATCCGCAAGAGTGAAAAATAGCAGATACAAAATAGGCGAGAAGGTATTTAAAATTTTAGAAAATTCATTGTCATACACCGTGAAATTCTTAATGAAGAAGCCCACAATAACACTTATTATCAAAGGGTCCAAATGTATATAAGAAAGTTCCGTAATAAATAGCGCCAATAGAAATATTAAAACGTGGGCCTCAGCCTTTATATGTTTCATATACAAAGAAATAAGAAAACCCAACAATATCCCAAAAACAACAGAGCCGATTAATCCGTACACGATTAATTTTGCGGAGCTATTTCCCGAAGTAAGCAACGGTACGATAATAGCAAATAGAGTAACCACCAAAACATCTTTAAATACCGCAATACCCAAAATTTTTTCTCCGAATAATGTATTCGTGTTGCTCTCCTTTATTATTGCAATTGTAGAAAGCGGGGATTTCAAAATCAGAAGAATACCTAAAATAATTGAGGTATTCAATACGTTACCGGGAAATTTTTTTAGTAAAAATAAACTTGTGGCAAATATACCGGCAAAGGCAAATAAAGCAATAAGCATTGTCAAACGTATAACTTCTTTACCGTACTGTTTCAAAAATTTTAATTCTATTTCCATCCCGGATTGAAACGCAATAAAAACAATCGCGATCTCTTCTATGAATTTAGTCGCTTTCAAAACATAAACGGGAACTCCTCCTGTCAAATAAGGAGACAAAATAAGGCCGGTAATTAAATACCCCGTAATCGCAGGCAATCCTATCTTACTGAAAAACTTTCCGGTAAAAAAAGAAATGAGAATTAAAAAGCCTAACGAAAAAGCGATGAGATAAAAAGAGTTTAATTGTAAATACGTCTTCAACATAAAGAATAGTGCGCCAAATCCCAAAGAAGCGAGAAGATAAATCATTTCAAAAACTTCCTCCTGAACACTTCGGAAAGGAATAGAAACATAAAGTAACTAATCACCGTGAAAGTCATTATTTTAGAAGAATTGCTTTCCGCAGCCACTGCGATTCCCATTGCCCCTATCGGCAGAAACAATAACGGATTACTGTGAAATAACAAACCACCAAACGCCGGTTTCACGAGGGCAGGCAATATAAGTGACAATAACTTTGGTAATTCATAAAAACCACTCCCGAAATTTGCACCGATAAAAAACAGCAGGCTGAGAAACAGCGGCCTCTCAAGAGCATCAAAAGATTTGATAAACACCTGAGAATTGCTGAGTAAGGCAAATACAAAACCAAATAGCCATGAAGAAAGTAGCGGGTCAAAACCGAGAGAAGCAGAAAGCGAAGATTCAATTAACAGCAGTGCAAATAGTATTATGTTCATTTCCTCTTTGTTAAGTGCTTTTTCAAAAAAGAACAACACAAACGCAAAAACAGGAGACAAAAGAAAAACAACCAACGTAGAGAAACCGAATTTTAGAAAACTTCCGAACAAAAGGACAAAAACTATACTTATCTCCGATGAAACCACCGAAAATCTTTTCTCCCCTATAGCAAACAAAAAAGAAACAGACGGCATAGATAAAATCATCGATAAAACCTCTCGATTATCATTGAAACCCAATAATCCCAACAAGAGGTATATTACAAAAAAAGTGAGGGAGAACAAAAATGCGAAAAATAACTCCTTAAAAGTAATGCGTTTCACCATATTTCTATTAAATTGGATCCCGAAAGAAAACCCTATAAACGTCAAGGCAACAATGACAAAAATATGAAGACTGCTAATAATATTTTTATCCGTTACAAAAGAAAACAAGACTCCAACAATATACAGCTCGATTCCGGAGTATTTTACAAATCCGTATCTTCTGTTAAAAACAATGTCGCTCGCAAAATAGGACACAGCACCTATTAAGAGAGCGACAACGAAAATTTCTTTCATTTGGCAGCTCTCCGATAAATTGCTTTTAATCAGTTTATCAGAAGAGCGACAAATATAAAAATTAAATTATTTTATAAATACCCCAAATTCTTTTTCGCCTCTTCACTCATCATTTCGGGGCTCCACGGAGGATCGTAAGTAAGGTTTATTTTTACATCTTTCACTCCGTCTACATCTTTTGTCACCAATTCAACATCGTGGAGAATATAATTTCCCAAGGGACAGCCTTGCGCAGTCAATGTCATTGTAATTGTGACAAGCCCCTTTTCCTGGTCAATATCGATATTGTATATCAAGCCGAGATCCACTATATTAACCGGAATTTCCGGGTCATAAACATTTTTCAAAGCTTCTATAATTTTTTCTTTTTCAATCATCATTGCCTCCCCTACTCTTCCGCGTATATACGTCTTTCACCCTGTAAGTTCCTTATATCTGTGACATCCTGAGTAACCTCAAGTGTGCCGAGGTATTTTCCGTTCTCATCTCTTACTGCAAAATATCTTATATAAACAAACTTGCCTTTCATTTGAATCCAGAAATCGGCATTACCTCTCTTTCCGCTCTTAAAGTCAGAAAGTATCTTTTCAACAATATGAACGCTTTTCGGCGGATGGCAATTCTGCACAGTCCTGCCTATCACCGCTTTGGTTCTGGGGAAAACCCGATTTTCCGCTCTGTTAAAATAACGCACAATGTCTTTGTCGTCTATGAATGTTATTTCAACAGGTAAAATATCCATCATCGCTTTGAGTTGCTCCGAAGTTAACTCTCCGTATTCGAATTTCACCTTATCACCGAGTGCATTTTTCTTTACGGCGTCTAATAACTCTCTTAATTTTATCTGCACTTCGTCTTCTTCTCTGTTAACTTCATTATTTTTAACAACCTTTTTATGCCACTTTGCTTCCTCCGGAGTAAAAGAAGCGTATCCCATTTCGTCCATCTGCTCCCAGATTTCATTCCATTCGTCCTCCGTGAGTTTAGTTATCGCGGAAGGATAAAGAATTTTGTTTTCCTTGTATATATGGTTCGATTTCAAATCCACTATGTAAAGTATGAGGGAATCGATATGTTTGGCAAAGTCCTGATAAGATTCGTTGGGGCTGTCCAAGGTGGATAAAAGTTCCTTTATTCTTTCCCTGAGAGAGTCGTGTTCCGTCCACATTATTTTTGCAGGCTGAATGATTTCGTGCTTTTCAAGATACGGAAATAAAACATTCTCTTCTCTTAACATATGACTCTCAACGCCTTTCATTTCCAGAGCAACTTTCTTAAGATTGTCTATAAGGTTTTTAGCCTCTTCAAAAGAGGAATATTCTTTTAACTCCTTAGACATTGTTTTCGCTTTTCCGAACAACTTCAGCAATGCAACGTGTTCTGCCATAAACAAATAAATAGGGTGGCCTTTCTGCGCAATCGGAGCCTGGTTTTCTATGGACTCACGGAAAATATCTATGTGCACATCACAAAGGTTGTGGATTTTCTCCGCCGGAAAGCCGTCGTTTATCAAAGCATTTTCTATAATCGCAATTTCAACCGGATGCATATCGGCAAGTATTGTTTTAAATCTGCTCTTTATTTCCTCCGGAGTTATATTGCCCTTGTCCATATCCAAAAGCAAACGCTTCATAAGGGCTATCCTTTCTTCTCTACTCATCTTTTTGTTTCCCAAAAATTCACTCATCTTTCAACCTCCATCGTTAGTTTTCGATTTAATTATAACTTTTTTAGTAATAATTTCAAGCCCTTATGAAGCAATTAGTTCTTATTCGGATACTATTAAATTAATCCATTCTTTAAGCCATTCCTTTGAATATTTGCTGATTTTTTCTGGTGAGACGGAAACATAATTATTTGCTTTGGCTGCGTACTTAAAACATTCCGGAAGTTTAACGGATTTGTCTATGGGGAAATCCCATTGGTGCAGGGGGATTTCTTTCTGGAAGTCTTTTGAGAGCATAAAATTAACGTATTCTTTCGCAAGATTCAAATGTTTGGTTCCTTTAACAATACCCACAAACTCCAGCTGCAGGAAACCGCCTTCCTTGGGTATTACCGCCCTATATTTGGTAGGTTTTGAGTTATTATCATAATAGAAATAAGCAGGATCAGCAGCGTAACTAATCATCATCGGAGCCTCTCCTTTAGTGAAAGCGGTAAAAGCGGAATCCCAGTTCGGATAGATGTGGAAAATAGTCGGTTTCAATTTTTTCCAGTAATCTATAAACCCCTTGTCTCCGAAAACAGCAACCGTCCAAAGGAGAAATCCCATACCCGGAGAAGAAGTCCTGGGATCTTCAAGTATAAGTTTGCCTTTATATTCGGGTTTAAGCAAATCGGCAAAACTCTGAGGCGGATTTTTTATTTTTTCCGAGTCGTAAATTATTGCAAGAGAATTGGGGCCGTCAAAAGGTGTAACTCTCCATTTTTTATCTATTACATATTGAGAAGGAATCACGGAAGCGTTTTCAGGCTTATACGGGACAAAAAGATCTTCGTCAAGCGCTTTTTGCAGATTATTCATATTCAAACCTACAAACAAATCCGCCTGCGGATTGTCTTTTTCAAGAATAAGCCTGTTCAAACTGCTTCCCACTCCGCCGAAAGTTCTGTATTCCACTTTGCAATGGTATTTTTCCTCGAAAATCTTGTTGGTTGCCTTGGGAAGGCCGTAAGAAACAAAACTGTCATAAGAGTAGATTACAAGTGTTTCCTCTTTGGCAGGTTTCTGCGGTTCAACCTTTTTCTGCGAAGCACAACCCGTAAAACTCACGAAAACGATCAAAACTGATAAAGCAAGCAAAATAATTTTTTTCATATTTATGCCTCCTTCCTAAATTTTTTAACTTTTTCTTCCATTGTAATGCCCGACTTCTTATCGTCGATTTTAATAATCGTAATTACTCTTCCCGAACCTTCATCTCTTGCAACAATATGAGCATTTTTTATTACCTCCATTACCTTATCCAAATCCCCTTCCACCGTGGTGCTGTTTGGCTCCACTTCATACTTCAATCCGGATTCCATCACCACCTTAATTGCCTTCTCCACAATTTCATTTACCTTGCTCTCTTCAACAACCGGCAAAACCGAAAATTCCGCAATCGCCATATCGCCCACCTCCGTTCCAAAAATTTATAGCAAATCAAATTTCACGGCATCGCCTTTTTTTAAACCTTTCACATTTCTCAAAAAATCTCTTGCGATTACTCTCCCGAATTCCGTAGATATTTCTATTTCCGCAAACCCGGTAAGGTAAATAATATCCTCTATTTTTCCAGTGAATTTTCCGGAATTCCTTACGATTACATTTTCAGGGCGGATATAGAGCGTCTTTCCGTTCACGGTAATAGAATTCATTTTACCAATGAAACGCCTGGCAAAATCGGTCTTCGGGTTTTCATAAAGTTCAAGCGGAGTGCTTATTTGATCCACACCGCCGTTATTCAGAAGCACTATTCTGTCGGAAAGAAACATTGCTTCCGTCTGGTCGTGCGTAACATACATAATGGTAATTCCGAACTGCCTATGAAAATCGCGAAGTTCTTTTAAGAGTTTTTCCCTTATTTTGGCATCGAGTGAAGAAAGCGGCTCATCCATAAGCAAAATATCCGGCTTCACCACCATTGCCCTTGCAAGTGCAACTCTTTGCTTTTCCCCTCCCGAAATGTAATCCGGATATTTGTAAAGCAAATCTGCAATGTCAAACCTTTCGGCAATTTCGTAAACCTTTCTTTTTATCAGATCCGAAGGCTCTTTCTTGACTCTCAATCCAAACGCAATATTGGAAAAAACGTTAAGGTAAGGAAAAAGCGCATAATCCTGAAAAACAACACCTATATTCCTTTTATTGGCAGGAAGATTTGTAATGTCGGCACCATCCTTGAAAATTTTCCCCGAGTCTGGCGAAATAAAACCCGCAATCAAATGCAACAACGTAGATTTCCCGGATCCGGAAGGGCCGAGAATGGAAATGAACTCTTTTTCATACACGGAAAAAGACACATCCAATTCAAAGTTACCGTATTTTTTGCATAACCGAGAAATATCCAATTTTTTCAAATCACCGAAACCTCCTTGCGGAATTTATCTATCAAAAAGAATATCAAGAGAGCCATTAGCGAAAGAACCGCACCCATCGCAGACGCTATTCCGAAATGCCTGCCCGAAATAAACCTGTAAAGAGCAACAGGCATCGTAATATATTTATTCTTGTACAGCATAAACGTCGCGCCGAACTCTCCCAATGAGATGGCAAAAACAAAAATCGAGGACACTATAATAGGCAGCCGCAGAAGATTTAAGTCAACGGCAAAAAATGTTTTAAGCCTGTTCATACCAAGGCTCTGAGCTGCATACACAAGCGACCGGGGCATTCTTTCGACAGAAGGATACAGCGTTTTTAATGCAAACGGAAAAGCAATAACCGTATGTGCAGAGGCTATTATCAACCAACTATTTATCACAGGTGTGTTTCTAAACGTTAATATATAAGAAAATGCAATCGTAACCGGGGAGATTGCAATGGGGAGCATCAATAGGGCAACCAAAAAATCTTTTAATTTGGAAAGTTTCTTTACTGAATACGAAATCATAACTGCAAAAATTGTTGAGAGTGCAGTCGCAAACAGTGCAAAAAAGATACTGTTCAAAATTACCCGATATATCCCGATTGAAGTTATATATGTAAACTTTCCGGAGAACAGATCTATAAAATTGTTTAATGTGAATTCGGAAGTTACAGGATTTGTAAAAGAACTTGCAAAAATAACGATCAACGGCAGAAAAATAACGGGAAAAACAAATATTAAGTAGATCGTCGAAAAGATAAAAGATTTGCGATTTTCGAACAAACTCTTATATTCGTAGATCTCCCTTTTTTCTTCACTTTTCTCCGCAAAACTTCCCGTTTTCATATAAACATAAACAAAGAGCAATGTAAACGCCGCTTGGATTAATGCAAGGGCGCTTCCCGTTTTGAAATCGAAAAACATATTGTAGTATGTGTAAATGGAAACTTCAAGAGTTGCAAACTTTGCCCCACCGATAACAAGAATTATAACGAAACTTAAAAAGCAAAACATAAATACAAGAGTAAAAGAAGAAATTACGGAAGGCAAAAGAAGTGGCAAAGTTACTTTAAAGAATACTTCCAAATTACTCGCCCCGAGACTCTGCGCGGCAAACGAATACTTTTTGGGCAACCCGTCCCAGGAAGCGCCTATTATCCTCAAAGGAATGGGAAAATTATAAAAAACATGCACCAAAATTATACCCCAAAATGAATACAACAAATTTACCGGATGGTGAAAATGCAAAATTTTAATAAGAAAAGTGTTTACCATTCCGCTTCTACCGAATAGAATGATAAATCCGAGCGCAACAAGGACAGACGGCAATATGAAAGGGATTGTGGCAAGTGAGACAAGAGTATCTCTTCCTTTGAACCTGAAATGAGAAATGATGTACGCACCGGGCAAAGCGATCAGCAGAGTTATGGCAGCGCTTAAAAAAGATTCTTTGAAAGTAAATGCAAGAACTCGTAGGGTATAAGAATCCGACAGGACCGCAAGAAAACTTTTAAGAGAAAACCCGTTACTACCGAAAAAAGCAAAACGAATAATATTTATTAGCGGATAAAAGAAAAAGACAAATAAAAAACTCAACGGCAATAAAAACGATACAATAAGCCAAACATTTTTTTTGCCCCGAAAAGACGGGGCAATAAATTTAAATTTCACTATTGCCTCCCTTCGGTAGGATTACCTACATCAGGTTCAATGGGTTGAGGCAGAACCTCTCTCAGCTTACTCGCTTACCGCTTTCAGCACCCCAATGCCATTTAGATTTTACCACTTAAGCATTTTTTGTCAACTTCCCGAAGTTATTCCGTTGCAACCTCTTTCTTCATTCTAAACCTCCGTAAGAATCTCCTCCTGAACTCTTTTTG
>Ga0256842_1002846_pt1 | contig 11983 bp, 11 predicted proteins | sample 4559240metaG_FD_185973 | JGI IMG/M metagenome (GOLD analysis project Ga0256842, IMG submission 185973) | Hydrothermal vent microbial communities from Guaymas Basin, Mexico - 4559-240 | ecosystem: Environmental > Aquatic > Marine > Hydrothermal vents | place: Mexico: Guaymas Basin | collected...
TTGGCGGCGTCGACGACGACGCGGAGTCCCTCGCCGTCGAAGTCGCCGACGTAGTCCAGGACGGCGTCCACGAAGCCGTTCAGGAGCTCGGGGGCGCGGGTCCGCTCGCCGACGGACCGCCAGCCCGCCCGTTTCCCACCCTCCTCGAAGTAGATCCGCTCGATCTCCCGCTCCGCCTCCTTCGAGAGCCCACACCCGTCGGGGCCCAGCAGTTTAATACCGTTGAATTCGGGTGGATTGTGCGAGGCCGTGACGACGGCGCCCGCGTCGAACCCCTCGGCCTCGACGAGGTACTGCACGGCCGGGGTGGGCGCGACGCCGACGTCGGTCACGTCGCAGCCCGCGGCCGTGAGTCCGGCGGCGAGCGCGTCCTTGAGCGTGTCCGTGCTCGTCCGCGTGTCGCCACCGATTAAGACTTCGGCGTCGCCCCCTAGGTACGTGCCGAAGGCGAGGCCCAACCGCCGCGCGAGGTCCTCCGTCAGGTCCTCCCCGACCACGCCCCGGACGCCGAACGTGCCGAACAGCCGGCCCATCGGGACTCCCCCGGGTGAGGGAGCGTTGATTAGGCTGGTGTTTAAGATCCTCGAGAAAACGCCGGGCGTGGATGACCCGGAGAGGTTCCTGAAGTTCTCACTGGTGGGACTGAGCGGCGTCTTCGTGAATTTGGGGCTCCTCTGGTTCCTTACCGAGATTGTTGGGATGTACTACCTGGTGTCCAACGTGATCGCGGTGGAGGTGTCCATAATATCTAACTTCATACTGAATGACCTGTGGACGTGGAGAGACCGGCGCGATCCGGGGCTAATCAATTTCCTAAAGCGGCTTGCGGCCTTTAACGTGGTATGCGCAGGCGGGCTCGTGATAAACACGACAGTCCTATGGGCGCTGACTGCGCTTTTCCATATTTATTATATAGTTTCGGCCCTGTTCGGGATCGCAGCGGCCACGCTCTGGAACTATTGGATGAACAACCGAGTGACCTGGGGTGTCCTGCTTGAGTGAACGGATGGTCGATGACGTCAGGGAGACGCCGGAGGCCCTCAGGAACGTGCTGGAGGCCGACCTGAGCGGCCTGCCGGACCTCCGTGAGCGGAACTTCGTCATCACGACCGGCTCGGGCAGCAGTTACCACGTAGCTTACTACGCCTCCATGCTGCTCACCCGGGAGACCGACGTAGCCTCCTCCCACTACCCGGGCAAGCTGGCTCCCTGGGTTGACGGTGCGGACGCTGTAATCATCTTCTCCATCTCCGGCGGGAAGGACTCACATCGGATCGCGCGCGAGTTCGACGGCGCCGACATCATGGCCGTCACGTGCGAGAAGGACTCTCCGCTCGCCCGAGAAGCGGACTCGGTCCTGCTCATCCCGGTGGAGCGGGAGTCCGGGTTCCTGAACACCAAGACCATCGTTGCGGCCATGTACGCCTTCTGCGCCTATGTGTCCGAGGTCACGGGCTCGAATGTCCTGAACACGAGGGCGCCGGACGAGGTGGAGAAGTCGATCGAGGCGGATCCACGGGACGACCTCGTCGAGGCCATGCGCGAGTGTGAGAAGGTCTTCTTCGTTGGGGACGGGTACCTCCACGTCGCCGCGGAGCAGGCCGCGCTTAAGGCCGTCGAGGTGGGGGACGCCAACGCCCTGGCCACCACGACCGACGAGCTCTTTCACGGCAGGTTCTTTGGGGACCACTCGCGCCGGCTTTACGTCTGCCTGAACGAGGGCAGCGCGGACCTCATCGAGGAGCGCTCGAACGGCGAGGCCAACATTTTCCGACCGGATGAGGTGGTAAAAGTTAAGGTTGAACCCGACGACCCGAACGCGCCCGTCGTGGTCCTGCCCGCCCTGTACCTGGCCATCGACGCGGCGTACGGCCCCGTCAACACTTCACAGGCCAGGGACTGGTGGGACCACCTCTAACCGGGGCGAGGAGCGTTGAACACGGACGCGGTGGTCCTGGCGGGCGGGTTCGGGACCCGGTTGAGACCGCTCACCTGGGACACCCCCAAACCGCTGGTTCCGATCCTCGGTCGACCTTTGCTCGAGTGGGTGATTCGCAGCCTACCTGACGACGTCGTGCACGTTCACATCGCCGCCGGGTTCAGCTCCGACAAGCTGGAGAGGTACGTCGAGTCCAACCCCCTACCTCGCAAGCTTCACTTGAAGGTGGAACCCAAGCCCCTGGACACGGCGGGCGCGATCAAGTTCGCCTGCCGGGACTCGACCGCGGACGTGTTCGTAGTCTTCAACGGTGACATAATCTCCTCGCTCGACGTGCGTGAGATGCTCGAGTTCCACCGCGAGCACGATGGCATCGCCACGATCGCGCTGTATCCCGTGCCCGAGGACGAGGTTTCCCGGTTCGGTGTGGTGGATCTGAACGAGGACAACCGCATCCTGAACTTTGTCGAGAAGCCGGCCCCCGAGGAGGCTCCCTCCAACCTGATCAACGCAGGGGCCTACGTCCTGGACAGGGAGGTGCTCGACTACATCCCCGAGGGCCGACCGGTCTCCATCGAGCGTGAGATCTTCCCGAAGCTGGCCGAGGAGGGCCTCCTCTACGGGTTCAAGTTCGAGGGTTACTGGGTCGACGTCGGACTCCCGGAGACCTACCTCGAGGCGCACTGGGTCTTGATGGAGCACGAGTGTTCCGGCGCGGCCTTGGTGGGGGTCCGGACGGACGGCGCGGAGGTAAACGAGCCCGTTGTCGCCGACCCAATGAGCGAAATCAAGGACTCGACCGTCGGCCCCTACGTGTACATCGGAGGACGCGTCGAGATCGACGGGGCCGTGATAAAGAACTCAGTCATCCTGGCGGACGCGCGCATCGAGAACGCCGAGATTAAGGACACGATCATCGCGGAGAAGTGCCACGTCGAGGACGCCGAGCTTGAGGGATGCGTCATCGGGCACGACGCTGAGGTCTCGGGATGCACACTGAAGGATGTCAAGGTAGCGCCCGGCAAGGAGGCGGGGGAGGACCTCGAGGGCCAGTGGGTGATCTAGGTGAGTGAGCGCACCATTGACACCATCCGGATCATCGCGTACGTCTTCTTCCTGTTCTTCGTACTCCCCGTCCTGATATTCGCCCTCGTCGTGGTCCTGGCACCTCTCGTGGTGTTGCTAGTGCTGATGGTGGCTTTCGTGGTCATATTCACTCAGATCCCCTGGACACCGCCGGAGTTCAGCCTCGCAGCGGAGGTAATTCTGATCGCGCTGTACCAAATAACCCGCGAGAAGCTGCTGCTTGAGGTCGCAGAGAACCTGGCGACCCATCGGAAGAAGTCCCTCGAGCTGGACCGCGAGGAGGACATTGAGAGAGCGCTGGAGGAGGGTGACACGAAGCGCGCGCTGCGCCTCTACCTCCGGGAGATCATGGAGAGGGTCGTTGGGAGTCCCCCACATGCTAAGCCCGAAGACCGTGGCGACGATTAACACCGTCGTTACGAGCCTCCCGTTCGCCATCTCCCTGTACCTTGTCCTACGCAGGATGGGACGCACGCTGATTCAAATGTACTCCCTGGCGTATCTGGCCCCGTTCCTCGTGATCGTCTACGGTGTCTCGGTCCCGGTTCCGGGCAACCTGTACGCGTATTTCACGGGTGCCCCCGTGCTGTTGACGTACGGGGTCGCGGACGCGGCGGTCCTAACCTACGCCGTGGGCTCGGCGCTCGCGGTTATGTTCGTGGGCATGGACCAGTGGGCCGACGTGCTCTACTCGGGCTCGCTGACCGCAATGTGGCTGCTGAACGCGGTTATGGACTTGGGTCCCCGGGCCTCGCTGCTCCTCGGGTCGGCGATCACGGTCGCGTCGAACATGTTCGTGGCACTGTACAAGTACCACGCCTGGCCCATAATCCCGCTTCCTTCGGTAATACTCCAGTTCTCGGTGGCTGTGGGAGCGATAACGGCGCTGGAGGGATTGGCGTGGTGGGTCTTCACGAAGCTAAAGCCGCCTGCGCGGTAGCCGTCGCCATCCTAGCGTTGATCAACGCTCTCGCGGTGAGCCACCCGAGGTTTCGGCCGGTAGGTACCACCATCACGTACCCGTGGCTGAACTCGAGCGATACCTACAGGGTGTTGTCGCTTCCCGTCCTCTCGGGTCCCTCGGTTAACACCATACTCCCGGTCGGGCTCTTCGTGTCCTCCGACAGGCTGTTCGTAGGCCCTCTAACCACGGACGTCAGCAGCGCGTCGCTGTGGCCGAAATCCACGAGCACCAAGCTGACACCTCTGCTCCGGCGGCTTTCACCCGACGCGCGCGTCTCGTGTTACGGGATCAGCTCCCGCCACTTGGACGTAGCCGTTTCAGAAACCCTCTCGGTGTTGGTCGGGAAGCGCTGCGTGGTGGTTGTTGGGAGGGACTACCTGATGGTGGTAAGCTGCGAGCGCGCCAGCGTTAGGAGGTGTTTAGGAGGCGCGTACGTGTCCGCGAGCAAGGCTAGCCTGGTCATGTCGTTCCCGGAGCGTATCCTGGAGGGGGCCTATACGTGGAGGCCAAGGTTACCGCTGTCGCTGCCGTTTCCGCACTTGTCTCTATAGCGTTCGTCGTCTACGACTGCTGCGAGGAAGTGGGTAGGATCACCACGACCATGGACCTGCCCATCCAAGCCCTAAAGACGTACCTCATAGCGAAGTACGGCCTGTCGGGCGCCGACTGGGACCCGTACTCGTACTTAGGCAGAGCCCCACTGGTCAACTACCCCATTCTTCCCTTTCTCTTTCCCGCCCTCCTTACCAGGCTCACCAAAGACCCGATGCTATCCTGCTCCGTCACCGAGATTATCTATAGATCGGTTCCAGTGATCGTTTGGCTATTCCTTCTTTTCCTCGGTAAGTGCTCCTCCAGGGCCACTGTAGCCACCCTTGTGTACCTAATTTCCTACCCGGTGTTCTCCGTATACGACGCCCATTACGTGAGGATAGCCACAACCATGTACTTCTGTTCCGCCGTCGTGGCGATCACCGTTTGGCACTCGAAATTGAGCAGAAGGGTGAGGGAAACCTTATCCATACTGGCCTGGTTCGCATCGGTACAATCGAACTTTGTGTACTCGCTCGTGCCGCTCGTCGTGGTGTCCATCATGGAAAGTCCGAAGCTGCTCGTCGCCGCCGGCGCCGCGGTGCCGCCCATGGTGCTGGCCTACTGGGCGGGGAAGCTGGAGTTCGACAACCCTCCCGCCTCCTCACGGCTCACGCTCTCCCCGTACGACACCGTCGACACCACGCTGATTCTGGTCGTGACAGCGCTCGTGGCCACCGTGGTAGCGCTGTCTTTCCTGCTCGAGGATTGGAGAAAAAGTGCCCTGATCTCGCTGCTGACGGTGACGGCCTCCCTGGGACCGTTCGCGGTGTTCGCGGCGCCCCCGCTGGCCTACGGGGTCCTGAAGGTTGTCAAGGTGGTGGCGCAGCTCGACCCTCACCGGCTCGCGCTGATGGCACTGCTCTCTTTGATCGCCCTATGCGCCCGAGTCGCCGAGCGCCTGCTGCGAACGATCACGGTGTGCGGCGGCGTGGGATCAGTGGCCTGCTTCCTGATGGCCCTCACGGTCCTCCTCGGGGTCTGCCGATGGGATGTGGCCCCCATGCACGCCCTGCAGCTCGGGCATGGTCCGCGGGACGTCAGGAGCGTGGTGACCTCACCCAACGACGCGAGCGCCATCTTTCCCTGGAACGGTCGGACCGTCGGGGCGTCGCTGGCCGGGGCCTTCTATCAAGGTAGCTCGGAGCCTGAGCTCCGCGTGCTCTCGGCGGTCTACTTCCCAGGCAGCTTGCTCTCCACGCTGCGCTTTTCGGACTACGTTCGTCGGCCGCTTTACAACCAGGCGTTCGACCCTCAGCTGGCCGACAAGGTGGTGAGGATCCTTCCTGCCGGTCGGGTGGAGCACCTGCCGGGAATCATCGTCCCGACGTCCGGCCTGGCGGACGTGCGGACGGTGGCGATAAGGAACGCGCCCGCCATCACCGTACGGGACGCCATCCCGGTGCGCAGGGCTAGGGCGCTCTACGTGGGCTCGTTCACGGACTACAGTTACCTGTGGTTGAATGTGGTGCGGTGCGCGCCCGCGGGCTACTTCCCCGTAATCCCCTGCCTCCGCCCCTACGATCTCAAGCACCACCAGCAGCTCGACGTGACCAGGTACTGGACCGGAGAGATCCTGATCCTGGACCCTGAGGCCGTCAATTACCCGCACCTCGACAGGCTGGTTCACCGCGCCAAGGTGGTCCTGGCGGTGCGAGGGGCCTTCGACAGCAGGGGGCTCGGCTCGATCCTGGGAGCCGTTCACCGGTGCGGGAAGCGCGCCGAGGTCATCGACGGGATCGACCGTCCCATCAAGGCCCCGGTTCTGCGGGACCTCGCTAGGGTCACCGCCGTCCCCGTTAACCACGCCGAGCGCGGAGTCGTGCAGCCGGTCGGCAACGATCGAATGATTGTGAGGCCCCGGAGCGAGCTGTCCATCATCCCGTGGGCGTGGGCGCCGTTTTGGGCGGTGAACGGGCGGGAGGGTGAGGCGTGCCCGGTCGGCCCGTACATGCTCGTCAGGACCGGAGGCAAACCCGCCCACCTACACTACGTCGCCTGGGAACGATACCAGTCCCGAGCCTACGAGGTCTCGGTGCTGCTTCTGGCGCTCAGCGTCGTCGGCGTCACGTGCTCCGAGCTCGTCCGGGGTAGGCCGGCTAAAGGGAGTAGGGCCACCTCGGGTACCTCCACACCAGGTCCTGAAAGGTGAAATTAGGCAGGACGATCGGTGACCAGCGGATCACCATCCCGCCGCGTGATCGGATGACCCCGCGGACCCCATCCACGTCGAGCCGCCCGTGCCGGGCCTCCACGGCTGTGATTTCCATCGGGGTTGGAAGGCCGAGAATCAGGAAGGCCCGGGACAGGAGTGGGATCCTTGCCATTGAGATGATGGCCAGGTGGTGAACCTTCCCTTCGTACCCGCGGACCATCTTACCGTGGACTATCAAGGAAGGAGGGACGTACGTTGCTGAGCCGCTCCAGATGACACTTTTAAGTAGTACCAGTGAGCACGGGCCGCTGACTTCTACCCCGGAGTAGTTCACCCTAACCTTGGGCCTCCCGGAGCAGACGATCGTGAATGGTGCCGGCATCGGGCCCATGTACACGTTGACGCGATTCCCGCTGACGACCACCCAGTATCGGCCGGCGAGGTGCGGGATGGGGACGATCTCATATCCTCCCATGGAGGGGAGGTTGAACTTCTCATAGGCGGTGGGGTCGCGGTACCAGGCGTAAACGGGGACGGGGCCGGGCTGAAGGTCCCTACCGCTCACCGCCGGCAGCCTTTTAACGCTCATTATCTTCACCGAGGGGGGAGTGGGGTTCGTCGTCGCCGCCGTCCACGTGTGGAAGTATCCCTTCGAGACGGCTAGGACGGCCACCAGGACGGCCACAAGTTGTGTGAAAAGGACGGGCCGGACGTAACCGGGCATGCACCGCCCCCGGGCGCGGTCCCTCCGCGCCCATTATTGGGTCATTCGGGGAGGGAACATGAGGGGCCTGAGGCTCGTTGCGGCGGCCCTGATTGGCTGGCTGTGGTGCGCCGTGGCATGGTCGGCGGTGAATCCCAGGTACGTCATTCACGACGGAAAGGTGACGTACCCGTGGCTTCGGGACGGCTTCCGGACGCTGGAGATGCCCGTGGTCATGGGACCGGTGACGGACACCTGGGTCCCCTGGAGGGTCGTACAGGCGTCGGAGTGGCTGATCTGGGGGTGGTTGGAGGCGGGACCCGATCGTCTCGCGTTGGGGCCCTTGACGTACCGGTCGAGCGGGAGCTGGGCCAAGCTGATGAGGGCGTCGGAGGGTACCAGAGTGTCGGGGTACGGGCTGAAGTCCGGGGATTCCGACCTGATTTTTCGGGGCTTCCTAGTGGACAGGGGAGGTAGGTGGCTCGTCCTGTTGTGCCCGGGCGGTCCGGTCCTGGTGCTCGGTGGGAAGATCAGGGAGTGGCGGGTGTTCGGGGAGGTTTACGTGTCGCTCCGGAGGGGGATGGTGATCGCCGTCCTGCCAGAGCGCGTGTTCTGGGGAGTGCATGTTTGGAAACCGAGCTTGCGATTGTCCTCATTGGGTTTACCGCCCTGATGCTGGGCCCGATGATCTGGGACTGCTGCGTTAACGCCGGCGCTTCCCCGGCGGACATGGACCTGGCCGTTCAGGCTGTGAAAACGTACCTGATCAGCCGTCACGGACTCGCCGGCGGCGACTGGGATCCTCACTCGTACCTGGGCCGGCCGCCGCTGGTCAACTACCCTGTGGTCCCGTTCTTACTCCCCGCGCTGCTCTCTAGGTGCGTCGACCCGGCCCTCGCGTGCTCGATCTCCGAGTACGTGTACAGGATGCTGCCCGTGTTGGTCTGGGCCGCGCTCAGGCTGGCCGGAGCGGACTCCCGCGGGTCTCTAGGGGCGCTGATCGTCTATTTGGTTCTGTATCCGATCTACCTGCTGCACAATGCCACTTACGTGCGGGTGGCCACGACGCTGGCGTACTGCGCGTTCACGACCGCTGTGATCGTATGGTACTCAAACCTTGGACGCAGACTTCGGACCGCAACCTCCGCCGCGCTGCTCTACGTCGCGCTCCTGTCAAATTTCATCTATATCCTACTCCCGGCGGCGGCGTTCGCGCTCCTGGAGTCCCGCACGCTCTTCCCACCGATCCTGTCCGCGACCCCGGTCCTGTATCTGGCGTACGAGTTCGGCAAACTGAGCTTCAGCAACGTGCCCGCCTCGTGCCACTTCACCTACACGATCCTGGACAAAGGGACGACGATGATCCTCGGGCTCCTGTCCGGCCTTGCCGTCCTGACGCTGCTCATCAGCCTATTGGACTCACGCTCGGCGGTGCTGTCGCTGGGGACGGGAGCCTGCCTGGCGACGCTCGCCGGATGGTGCATGGTATCCCCCGGGCTGGAGAAGCTCATGATCGGGTCGGCGAAGGTGCTCACGCAGCTCGACCTGCAACGGCTCCCAATCATCCCCTCGTTGACGCTCACGATCGGGGTGGCAAGGGTGAGCCGCAAACGGTCGCTTCCTCCGACGTGGGCGCTGATCGGCCTCCCGCCGGTCTGCCTCACGGCCATTGGATCGGCGGCGCTTCCATGGGTGAGCCTGCCCAGCCTGATCGCAGGGGTCTATGACGGGCACGAGCAGCGGGTCTTCGTGGCCGGCACGGCCGACGCCTTGTTCCCGTGGAAGGACGGGAGGCTGGGCATGTCACTGATGGGAGCCTTCCATCAGGGGCTTCCGGAACCGGCGTTGAGGGTGCTCACGGCCACGTACTTCCCGCTGGGCACGATGGCGGGTGGGTTCAGCGACTACTCTCATCGACCGGGTTACAACCAGCCCTTCAGCCTAGAGTTAACCCGGAAGCTCCTCGACATACTCCCCACCGGCCGCGTGGAGGTGATGGTGGAGCCTGCGGCCTTGCACGGGCCATGCGACGTGAAGGGAGTGCCAGAGGTCCGGTCACGGGTGAGCCTAAGGGACGCCCTGCCCGTCGATCGCGTTCGGGTCCTTTACGTGGGCTCGTTCACGGACTACAGTTACCTGTGGTTGAATGTGGTGCGGTGCGCGCCCGCGGGCTACTTCCCCGTAATCCCCTGCCTCCGCCCCTACGATCTCAAGCACCACCAGCAGCTCGACGTGACCAGGTACTGGACGGGGGACGTCCTTGTCGTTGACCCCGGGGCTCTTCAACACCCGGGCCTGAGGCGGCTGGTGAAGCGCGCTAGGATCGTTGTCGTCGCGCACTCGTCGCCGGCCCTGGATCGCGCGGACGTGAAGGACGTCGTCCGGCTCGTGAGAAAGTGCGGTAAGCGGCCCATCGTGCTGGGACCCGTCCACAGACCGATCGCGCCTCGGGCTCTGCGACCCCTGATGCGGTCACTGGTTCACTGGGACGGGTGCAAGGTGAAGGGCGCCGTGCACCTGGCGGCGAACGACAGGATGGTCGTGGACGGGGTAAGGTCACGCCTGGCCGTCATCCCGTGGGCGTGGGCGCCGTTTTGGGCGGTGAACGGGCGGGAGGGTGAGGCGTGCCCGGTCGGCCCGTACATGCTCGTCAGGACCGGAGGCAAACCCGCCCACCTACACTACGTCGCCTGGGAACGATACCAGTCCCGAGCCTACCTTTGCTCCGCCCTCCTTTTCATCGGCCTCACCGCGGCGGCAGTGATGCTCAGCAGCGCAAGGAGCAGGCTGAAGGGGGCCGTCGGCCTGTCGTAGCGCACGCGTCCGTTGAGGACCATCAGGCCGGCCGGTCCCGGCCGGCGGTGGGAGTGAGGCTTCCACCAGGGGCTGAACGACTGGGCCACTAGCCCGTGGCCGGAGAGCGTCCTGGGGGTTAGTACGAGGGGCTCCGAGACGGGCTTGATGCCGTTCAAACGGGACCACTCGTACGCGAGGGTGAGCTGGTCGGAGGACTGAGCAGCCAGGTGTCCGGGGGACACGATCCTCAGGATCTTCAGCTTTAGCTGCAGCACCCTCGGTTCCACGCTCGAGGACGGGGTGAAAGCCACGTACCGCGAGTCCCCGACCTGAGTCATCAGGATGGCGAACGTGGCCGTCGCGGGCGTCGTGGACAGGAACGGCGGATTCACCACCGGTCGCCCGCGGAGCACGTGGTGGACAACCTCCGTGAACCACGGGTCGCTCGAGACCACCGCGACGGCGCTTCCCGACCCGACGGTGACGGAGCCGGCGATCGTCATCCTGGGCTTCGCCAGATACGAGAGCTCGGCCATGTTGAGCGGGATGAACGTCAGCGACATCAGCGCGGCGGAGGCCAGGACCCGTCGATGCCTCCGCTCCAGCCCGGCTAGCACGGAGTCGGCGTACCGGAGGGCCTCCGATAGGGCCAGAACGTACGGGAACGCCAACCCCATGACGAGTCCGGGATGAAGGAGGGAAGCCGCGGCCAGGACGCAGGCCAGCAGCGCAGGTGCTTTCCACCGGGTCCCGAGCGCACGGTGCAGCAGGTAGCCCAGGGTTACCGTCACCGCAAGGGACACTGAGATACCCAGGCAGTACGCGATCGTCAACGGGCTCAGGATGGCGGATGTCGCCATCCGGTTTATCGACTCGGCGAGGTACGAAGCGAGGTCGTCGGCGGTGCACGCGAGGGAGGCGATCAGCGGCCACGGGGATGGAGATCGTAGCGCGAGCTCCACGCACAGGGCCAACTCCGGCAGGGCAAGGGATCCCAGGGTCCTTCGGGCGGGCGAGCCCGTCGCCAGCCCGGCCAGGTAACAGACGACGAGCGCGGGAGCGGGGTGTAGGGTGTAAGCGACGGCGGCCAGCGAGGGTAGCGCCAGGGTCGCGGCCAGGAGGCGGGAGCGAAAGGCCAGGTACGTGCACAGGGAGACGGCGAGGACGGCCAGCAGGGTCGTCGATCGGCCGAGCCCGTAGAGCAGGTAGTACGGGGTGGGGGACAGCGGGTACCCGCCACCTAAGTAAGGGTTCCACTCCGGGAGCTCGTGCGCCCTGAGGCTCTCGGCGACCGCCTTGAGGTTCGCCACCCCGGAGGCGTAGACGTAGGGGAAGAGGGGAACGCGGAGTGGGACCAGGGCCAAGAAGATCAAGACCAGGCTTGCCATCGAGCCCAGCGCGATGGCGTCGACGTGCCTCCGGGTCGGGAAAGGCACCGGCATCCCCCCGGCGGGTCCGCGCCCGCGTCGATGCCTTTATTAACGTGCGCCGCTAGTGCTGGAGCGGGTTCTGTTGCCCGAGACCCCCGATAAGGTCCTGATCATCGGGTCGGGCCCGATCGTCGTCGGTCAGGCGGCGGAGTTCGACTACTCTGGTTCTCAGGCGTGCAAGGCGCTGCGGGAAGAGGGCGTCGAGGTCGTTCTGGTGAACAGCAACCCGGCGACGATCATGACGGATCCGAACATGGCGGACCGCGTCTACATCGAGCCGTTGGACGCGCGGATCGTGGCCAAGGTGATCGAGAAGGAG
>Ga0256842_1002847_pt1 | contig 11976 bp, 13 predicted proteins | sample 4559240metaG_FD_185973 | JGI IMG/M metagenome (GOLD analysis project Ga0256842, IMG submission 185973) | Hydrothermal vent microbial communities from Guaymas Basin, Mexico - 4559-240 | ecosystem: Environmental > Aquatic > Marine > Hydrothermal vents | place: Mexico: Guaymas Basin | collected...
GTTATTTTTTGATTCCGATTTGAGTATATCAGCGATAAGATACGATGAAGATAAATTTGCCATTCCATTCAATAGAGATGGAGTTGTTAATATTTTTGTTGTAAACAAAAAGGGAAAAGTATTAAGAAATCTAACCAATAGTTATGGAATAAATGTATCTCCATCTTTTACATCCGATTTTTCAAAAATGGTTTTTGTTTCAAACAGGACAGCAAACCCTCAGATTTATATGAAGAGTTTGGATAGTTTCATTTCTACAACTCAACGTTTAACCTATAACGGCAAATACAATTCAAGTCCATCTGTATCACCTAACGATAAAAAGGTAGCATATATATCCATTAACGAAGGCAAAACTTATTTAAGAGTAATGAATATTGATGGAACGGAAGACAAACCAATTATAGCTGGATATAATTTAGACTCGCCAAGTTGGTCATATGATTCAAGATATGTCGCTGTAACTGCTGAATTTGATGGTATTAAAGGAATATATATAATAAATACGCTCAATAACCACTACTCTCTTGCAACAGGTGATAATAATCTGTATAATGGCTTGAGTGTAAGTAGTAAAATTAGTAAGGAGTAAAGCCATGAAAAGGAAGATGTTGTTTGTTTTGGGTATATTGTTAAGCGTTGCATTTTTATTTAACGGATGCACATCAACAAGAAATGGTTCTATGTCACCAAGCTACACGGAAACAGAAAATGCAAAGTATGTAACAAATCCATATACGCAGACCAATGCATCAACATCCTACCCGAATATAAATATAGCTGAAAATTCTAAATTAACGCCTGAAGAGATAAAGAAAAGAATAATGTCAATAAAAAAAGAAATACATTTTAAATTTAATAGTTCAAAGATAGAACCTATAAGTCAGTATGGCATTAATGAAAACCCTGATGAAATTCTAAAAAATATAGCTGAAATAATGATTGCTGATTCTTCAATAAAACTAAGAATTGAAGGTAATTGCGATGAAAGGGGAACAGAAGAGTACAACTTAGCTTTGGGACAAAGAAGAGCTATTGCGGTAAAGAGATATTTAGTAGAAAGGTATGGAATAAGCTCAAACAGGATAGATACTCTTTCATATGGCGAAAGCCAGCCTTTAAACTCAGGACATAATGAATATGCTTGGGCTCAAAATAGAAGAGATCATTTTGTATTTATTAGATAATAAAAAATAAGTCTGGAGGTAAAGAATATGAATAAAAAATTATCACTCGCTGTTGCTTTGGTGGGAGTTGCATTGATAAGTGCAAGTTGCTCATGCCCAGGAGAGAAAATGGTCAAAAAAGAGAAGGGTGCAACCAAGGTTGTTGTGGAAAAAAGCGGTGCAACTCAGGTAATTAAGGATAAAAACTTTAAGGTTATCTTTCAGGATATACATTTTAACTTTGACAAATATAATCTAACACAAATCAATAAATATGGGATTAAACAAAATGTTCCTGCTATACTGGATGTTATGGCTGAATTTATGAAGGATAATCCTTCAGTTACAATTAAGATAGAAGGCAATTGCGACGAAAGAGGAACAGAAGAGTACAACTTAGCTTTGGGTAAAAAAAGAGCAGAAAGCGCAAAGCAATACCTTATATCAAAAGGCATAACACCTAACAGGATAGAAACAGTTTCTTATGGAGAGAGCAGGCCTGTTGATCCAGCACATAATGAAAAAGCTTGGGCAAAAAATAGAAGAGACCACTTTGTAGTTCTGTCAAGGTAGGTAGGAGCTATGAAAAAAACCATATTAGCTTTTATATTGTTTTTAATAATAGGTTATAGTGTTAGTTATGCACAAGAAAATCCTTATGCCGTGCAAGCCAATGTTATAAAAAATGAACAATCCATCGAAAACTTAAGACGTCAGCAAGCCAATCTTTATCTTAAGATAGAAGATTTACTTGTAAAGTATGGTGAACTTAAAGGAAGATTGGATGAGATAACGAGACGACTTGAAGCAGTGGAAGCAAAACTCAATAGTGGAGTATATGCACATAGCACTACCAACAAACCAGTGCAACTTACAGAAAAGCCAATTAGTAGCAAACCTACACTAGAGAAGACTACAAATAACCACACACCTACTCAAATTGCCGCACTACCAAAGCTGCATAAAAACATTAAACCTTTACAAAAAACAAAAAAAGATTTACAGCAAACACAAAGCACTAATAAACAAACAGAAATTGCAAAACAAAACATTAAACAACAGCCGCCAAAACAACCCGAAGAAAATAAAAAAACAGATGAAGAACTCTATATGGCAGCAAAAAGACTATATGATAAAAAGCTTTATACAGATGCAATAAAGCTTTTTAACAAAATTAAAGATGAATACAAAGATTCAAAATATGTACCAAACTCCATATTCTATATAGCAGAAAGCTACTTCAATAAACATATATACGACAAAGCCATTATAAATTACGACTATCTCATTAATACATACCCTAACAATCAATATGTTGCCAAAGCTGTATTAAAGGAAGGAATATCATTCATTAACTTGGGAGACAATATAGACGGCAAGTATCTATTAAAAAAGGTCATATCAGACTATCCGCAAACAAAGGAAGCCAAAGATGCTCAAGATTACTTGGCTCGAATGAAGTGAGGAGTTTTTATTGGTGATTCTTGAAACCATTAATAATCCTGAAGATATAAGAAGCTTAAGTGTAAGAGAACTTGAAGTTTTAGCATCTGAGATTAGGGATTTTATAATTTACAACGTATCAAAAACGGGTGGACATCTTGCATCATCCTTAGGTGCAGTTGATTTTACGTTGGCGTTGCATTACTGTTTTAATACTCCTTTTGATAAAGTAATTTGGGATGTAGGCCATCAAACATACGCACATAAGATTATAACAGGTAGAAAAGATAAATTTTATACATTAAGACAGTATAAAGGTTTAAGCGGATTTCCAAAAACCCAAGAGAGTGAATATGATGTTTTTAATGTCGGGCATTCAAGCACATCAATATCAGCAGCCTTAGGAATGGCTATAGCAAGGGACTTAAAGGGTACTAAAGAAAAAGTTATTGCCGTAATAGGCGATGGTGCATTATCAAGCGGTATAGCTTATGAAGGGTTGGATAATGCAGGATATATGGATACCGATTTAATCGTTATTGTAAACGACAATAATATGTCAATCTCTCAATCACTTGGCGCTATATCAACATACCTTTCAAAAAAGATGACAGGTCCTGTGTATAACAGACTAAGAGAAGAGATAGAAAAGATTATCAATACTCTCCCTATACCACAAAAACCTACATTAAAAGTAGCTAGGAAGGTAGAAGAGTCTTTTAAGTTCTTTTCTCCCGGTTTACTATTTGAAGAGTTTGGATTTAAGTACTTTGGACCTATAAACGGCCATAAAATAGAAGATTTAATAAAAATATTCAATAATGTCAAAAACATTAAAGGTCCTTTGGTTGTGCACCTACTAACAACAAAAGGCAAGGGATACAAACCGGCAGAAGATAATCCATCTCTATTTCATGGCATAGGTAAATTTGACATAAAAAGTGGAAAACCAATAAAAAAAACAGCAAACCCTTCATATTCAAGCATCTTTGCAAATAAAGTATTGGATATATTTTCAAAGAAGGATAATGTTGTTGCTATAACGGCAGCAATGCTTCTGGGAACAGGTTTAGAAAAAGTAAAGAATTCATATCCCGATAGAGTATTTGATGTTGGAATAGCCGAACAACATGCCGTAACAATGGCAGGCGGTTTGGCTATGAAAGGCATAAAACCAATTGTTGCAATATACTCAACATTTTTACAAAGGGCATATGATCAGATAATACATGATATAGCTTTGCAAAAATTACCTGTTGTATTTGCCATAGATAGGGCAGGTATAGTTGGAGATGATGGCGAAACCCATCAAGGTGATTTTGATATATCATACCTTAGCCCTATTCCGAATATGATTATTGCAGCACCAAAGGATGCAAGGGAACTTGAAAAGATGTTAGATTTAGCAGTTGAATATAAAGATGGACCTTTTGCTATAAGATATCCGAGAGGGGAATCTATTGATTTAGGCGATAAATATGACGATGATGCAATATCTATAGGTTCTTGGCAAATCCTTGAAAAGGGTAGCGATGTAGCAATATTAGCTGTAGGTAACTGTTGTAAGATAGCTCTCGATGCCCATAAAATGTTAAAATCAGAAAACATATCTGCCGAAATTGTTAACGCACGTTTTGTTAAACCTATGGATTTTAATTATTTAAATAATAACTTAAAAGATTTTAAGGCTATAGTTACAATAGAAGAAAATGCAATCATAGGTGGGTTTGGCTCATCAATAGCAAGATTTATCTCTGAAAACGGTATCAATATACCATTCAAATCTATTGGTATCCCTGATGTTTTCATAGAGCAGGGAGACCAACCAACATTGAGAAAACAGATTGGACTAAGCGCTGATAATTTAGTAAATATTGTAAAAACACTATATCAATCTAAATAAACAGCCTTTTCTATTATCGTATAGCTCTTTGTATTAAATTTAGAATCCAAAATAACAAAAGAAGCCTTTGAGTTCATAGAACCGTAGATGGGTTTTATAGATTTTATGCCAAAACCTAACCCATCAAGTATTTTTATCAAATCTATAATCCTTGTAGGATGGTAGCTTAAACGAAGCAGCCCCTTGTTTTTTATAATTCTTCTTATTGATAAAAGGATTTCTTTTATTGATTGAGTTTCAAATTTTTCACTAAAAAATTTCTTTGAACTACGGTATGAATCTTTTGTAAAATATGGCGGATTACTTATAACAATATCCACTTCGTTTGTTTTTATCTCTTCTAAAGTTTTAACCACAATCACATTATCAAGATTATGTAATGCTATGTTTTTTCTTATAATATTGCTCATATCATCATTATTTTCTACTGCATATATTTTACATCTGGGATTTATTTTTCCTATCAATACAGAAATAATTCCGCAACCGCTTCCAAAATCCACGACACATTGATTATCTTTGATGTCTATATCTTTTGATAAAATAAACGGCTCTAAAGAAAATCTATAGCCGCTCTTTGGCTGGTATATATTGAGTGAATCAATAACAGTTAGAATGGTTTCCACTATCTATTTTGGTTCTGATAATTTACATTATGTAAACTAAAAAATTACCTAAATAGAACCTTGAGGTTCCCATACAAAATCACCTACGGATTTTTCTCTTGAAGGATTTGAAACTATTTCATAAGCCGTTCTATCAGAAGTAAGTTTTCTAAGCAGTCTATTGTTCAAATTGTGTCCCGACTTATAGGCTATATACTTACCTTTAATATCCATTCCAAGAATTGACAAATCACCAATGGCATCGAGTATTTTATGTCTAACAAACTCATCTTCATATCTTAACGGGTCTTCATTTATTATACCATATTCATCTACTACAACGGCGTTATCAAGGCTTCCACCCAAAGCAAGATTATGAGACTGTAAAAACTCTATATCTTTCAAAAAACCAAACGTTCTTGCTTTACTAATCTCTTTTATAAAGGTATGCTCATCAACAACCACATCCATTCTTTGTTTTCCTATAAAAGTATTATTAAAGTTTATGGAATAACTAATCTCAAACTCTTTCGATGGTATAAGTGCTGCAAATTTGCCTTCTTCTTTTATCTTAATAGGTTTTTTTACTATGATGGTTTTTTTATATGCATTCTGCTCGACAATTCCTGCTGTTCTTATTAGGTAAACCCAAGGTGCGCTTGATCCGTCCATTATTGGTATCTCTTCGCCTTTTAAAGATATGAATACGTTATCAATGTGTAAACCAAAAAGAGTAGATAAAAGATGCTCTACAGTTTTTATTAATACGCCATTTTTTCCTATGGTCGTAGCAAGTTGCGTATCAACAACACTTTCAGGAGACAGCTCTATTTCTACATCTTTGTCTTCCCTATAGAATACAACACCCGTATTCTCTTTTGCGGGAGCAAGTTCTATCTCAACTCGCCTGCCCGTATGCAAGCCAACACCAGATACCTTTATTTTATCTTGTATTGTTCTTTGTTTTCTCACAAACTCTCCTTTATCATTTTATGATTTTACCATTAATGCAAATTTTTCAAACAGATATTCAGCATCGTGAGGGCCAGGAGATGCTTCAGGATGATGCTGAACAGACATTAAGGGTAAAAATGTATGTTTCATTCCTTCAATACTGTTATCGTTAAGATTGATGTGTGTTGCCTTGAATCCTTTTTTTTGCAGGCTATCTGAATCTACTGCATAATTATGATTCTGAGCCGTTACGGCTATTGTGCCATTTTCTAAATCTTTAACCGGATGATTTCCGCCGTGATGTCCAAATTTCATTTTATATACGTCTATATCGAAACATCTCGCTATTATCTGATGACCAAAGCAAATACCTAAGGTAGGATATTTTTCTATAGCCTTTTTATATTCATCAATCCATCTTTGCTCAACGCCTCTTGGGTCTCCAGGACCATTTGATAAAAATAGTGCATCAGGATTATAAGATTTTATCTCTTCAAAGCTGCTGTATGCAGAGATAACCGTAATATCAAATCCTACAGATTTTAAATGCCTTAATATATTTTTCTTTACTCCAAAATCTATAACCACCAACCTTTTATTGTTGATAACCCTTTTAATCCTTTTATTTTGAAAATTAAAATAGAACAAATCATCTGAAAATTCATAAGGTTTGTCGGCTGTTACATATTGAACCATATCTTGGCCTACTATTGAATAGCTTTCTATCATACTCTTCAATCTATCCAAACCGTTTTCTTCTGAAGTTATGGCTCCAATTAATGAACCTTTATCTCTTATCATCTTGGTAAGCTTTCTTGTGTCTATATTAGAAATACCAACTATATTATGCTCTTTTAAATATTCGTTAAGCGTTTTCTCTTTTCTGAAATTCGATGCTATTTCGGATAACTCTTTTACAACAAATCCTTCAACATACGGCTTAAAGCTTTCTTCATCTTCGCTGTTTACGCCATAATTACCTATCTGAGTATATGTCATAGTAACTATCTGACCTTTATATGAAGGGTCTGTAAGAATTTCTTGATATCCGCTCATACTTGTGTTGAATACAATTTCCCCTACACAACTACCAACCTTACCGAAAGATTTACCTTCAAATAAAGCACCGTTTTCCAATAAAAGATAAGCTTTCATTTTAAGAGTCTCTTTCCCATTTCTTCTTCGTAAGCCTTATTAAATGCTATTTCCCATTCTGAGCTTCCGGGTATTAATTTCTTTTTTCTTTTCTCAAGGCTTTCCATCACCTTTTCATAGACTTCATCTTCTAATGAGAAGTATTCTTCTATTGTATCGTATATTCTATTTATAACCAAGGAATCTTTAGATATTAAATCAAAAGCATTTTTATCCAAACATTCGTCAAGGATTTTCTTTGATAAAAATCTTATTCTCGCTTTACTGTATCTCATAATAGAAAACCTTCTCTCTTTGCAACTTTCTTTTTTGCCATAATGAATAGTTTTGAATTATCCAGCCTTTCATTTTCTATCTCTCTTGAAAATTCAACCAAAAGTTCCTTTGTTTTTGCATCTATTTCTCTTTCTTTTTGAACATCTTCAGTCAAAACATCTCTAACTATGGACTTTATAAACGATACATCCTTGTTTATTTTTACATAACCGGAGCTTATAAGATTTGTAGCAATCTTGTTGGCCAAAAGTTCAATTTCCATTTTTTTAAGAGCCATTTTTTACCTCGCATTCTTTATACATAATTACGCAAAAAAACTCAAATTTTTTACAAATTTATGCTTTTTTCTTCTCTATTTATTATCCTTTTAATATTTTCTTTATGTTTTGCAATCATAAGAATAAACAAAAATACAAATATATATTCTACATATCCGTTTTTAAAAAAAACTACAGATGTGGTTGTTGATATAAAGAATGATAAAAGCGCAGCAAGTGATGAATATTTTGTTTTTAGTAGTATAGATATCCATATAAACATACCTATTAAAGCTGCATATGGCACAAGCCCTAAAACTGCACCGTATGTCGTTGCCACACCTTTACCACCTTTAAATTTTAAGAAAACGCTGAAATCATGACCTAACACAGAAAAAATAGACGCAACATACCAATATATCGGGTTACTAAATACTAATTTCACAGCTAAAACACATATAAAACCCTTCATTAGGTCCAAAAGAAGCGTTAGCACACCCTCTTTTTTCCCGATGGTTCTATATACGTTTGTCGCGCCTATATTACCGCTTCCATGTTTTCTTATATCTACACCTTTAATTTTTGCAACAATATATCCAAACGGTATACTTCCTAAAAGAAAAGATGCGGCAGCAACGATAATAAGGTTTATCGTCATATTGCCGCTATGAATCAAGTTTATTCCTTCTTATAAATGTTGGTATATCGAATTCATCATCAATAGGTATACCAGAATCCTTTTTAATCTGTTCCATAACCTTTTTTTTATCTTGAGGCGATTTTGTTGCTGCCGTAGTGTATACTTTATGGGTTGAGCTGATAGGTTTCTTATCTTCAAATCCGGTAGCTATTATTGTAATCCTTACCCTATCTTCTAAAGTCTCATCTTCAACGTATCCCCATTTAAATATGGCTCTCTCATCCATGCTTTTTTCTATAACGGATGTAGCCTGATACATTTCGTCAGAGCCAAAGTTTTTACCTGCTGTTATATTCATTATTATACCCTTTGCTCCTCTGATACTCGCATTTTCCAATAATGGATTTGATATAGCCATTTCAATTGCTTTTTGGACTCTATTTTCTCCGCCAGCTGAACTTGCTTCGCCAATACCCATTAACGCCACACCTTTTTCCGTCATTATTCTTTGAACGTCGGCAAAGTCTATATTCATAACAATTTGAGCACTCTCTGAAGGTTTATGTATCAAATCGACAATACTCTGAATAGCTTGTCTTAATATATCATCAGCTTTTTTAAAGGCTTCTTTTAAGCTAAGATTTCTATAAACCTCAAGTATCTTTTGGTTAGGTATGGTAATTATGCTATCGATATTTTTCTTAAGCTCTTCTATTCCATCTAAAGCCAACTCCTTTTTCACCCTACCTTCAACATCAAATGGCTTTGTTATGACACCAACAGTCAATGCTCCAAGCTGTTTTGCTATCTTGGCAATCACAGGAGATGCACCGGTTCCTGTTCCGCCGCCCATGCCAACAGCTATAAACACCATATCTGCGCCCTTTAGAGCTTCTTCAATCTCTTCTGCACTCTCTTCTGCTGATTTTTTACCTTTTTCAGGATCGCTTCCAGCGCCCAATCCCTTTGTCAACTTTTTTCCAAGCTGTATCTTTGTTGGGGCGTTTGATGCGTCTAAAGCTTGCAAATCCGTATTTGCACTTATAAATTCAACATTTTTTATTCCGTGCTCTATCATATTGTTTATAGCATTACTTCCGCCACCGCCAACACCAATAACCTTTATAACAGCACCAACAACATTTTCAGACATTACATAAACCTCCGCGATTAAAACATCTCCCTAACCCAACTTTTCATCTTTGATAAAATGGTAGTAAATAACCCATCATCGCCACCTTTGCTATTAGGCAATATATTTAAATCATCATCACTTTTTTGCTGATTAAATCCGTATAAAACAAGTCCAACTCCTGTTGCATACATAGGATTATCAACCGAATCCTTTAGTCCAACAACCCCTGTAGGTTTGCCTATTCTAACGGGTAGATTAAAAGAATTCTCAGCTAAATCTGCAGCTCCTTTCATTAATGCTGAACCTCCAGTTAAAACAATGCCCGAAGCAAGCATGGGCAAAACCCCCATCTTATCAAGGCTTTCCTTAACAAGAGAAAAAATCTCTTCAACCCTTGGTTCTATAATTTCGCTAAGCATTCTCCTTGGCAATTCTCTTGGCTTTCTATCTCCTACAGCAGGTATAGATATAATTTCACTATCGTCTACCAAACTCGCCATCGCACATCCATATTCTTTTTTTATTTTTTCGGCATCCTTAAACGGCGTCCTTAAGCCTATAGCTATATCGTTTGTAATATGGTCTCCGCCCAATGCTATTACCGATGTGTGTTTGATGGCGTTGGATATAAAGACAGCAACATCTGTTGTTCCACCACCTATATCTACAAGACAAACACCCAAATCTTTTTCTTCCTGCATTACAGCTGCTTGGCTTGAAGCTATAGGTTGCAAAACAATATTATTAACCTTAAGCCCACTTTTTTGACAACATTTTACTATATTTTGAACATTCGTAACAGCACCTGTAACTATATGCACTCTAACTTCAAGTCTTGTTCCACTCATTCCTCTTGGGTCTTTGATTCCTGCCTGATCATCCACAATGAACTCTTGAGGTATAATGTGTATAATTTCTCTGTCTGGTGGGATAGCAACAGCTTTAGCAGCATCTATAACCCTTCTAATATCCGATTCGGCAACCTCTAAATTCTTTATAGCAACAACGCCGCTTGAGTTGTAAGAGCGAATATGTCCACCAGCAATACCAGTATAAACACTATCGATTTTAACGCCACTCATTCTTTCAGCATAAGCCACAGCCCTTTTTATGGATAAAACAGCTTCATCTATATTGATTACCACGCCCTTTCTTAATCCTTTTGAAGGCGTTTGACCTATACCTATTATTTTTACTTCACCTTCAGGTGTTTTTTTGCCAACTATAACACATATTTTGGTAGTACCTATATCCAGACCAACAACTACATCCCTATTTTCTATTTCACTCACCGTTTTCTCTCCTTTTTCCAACTCAATACGAATTTATCAGAAAAACAAATACTTACGCTTTTCAGCCTTTTTCTCTTTCTAAGCAAATTTCTCCACTCCTTACGAAGATGCTCAAATGCTTTACTTGGACAGTTTAGGCTATCTATCTCTACATCAAACGCATTGGCGAAGTGCACAAGTTGGTGACTATCAGATATTATCTCAATATAATTTATTTTTCCCAATTTGTCTAATTTTCTATAAGCCTCCAAGATGGCTTTTATCAAGAAAGGCTTGTTTACGTCGTTTTGCTTTTCGGTAATAATTAAAGGTAACTTAGACATATCAAGATTTAATCCCTTCTTGTACGTATCTATAACATTGCCACTTTTGTCCATAATAAATATCTTCTCGTTTGATTGTACTATACCATAAGGCTTTCTTTCAAGAATTTTAATATAAATTGTATCTGGATATATTTTAGCAACATATGCCATTTTTACCCAAGGATTTATTATCAAAGAAGAGTATATATCTTCTTCATCGTGATTATTTATACAACTTGCTTTATTTGTTAATGTTAGGGATTTTATAGTATCTGCACTTAAAACGTGATTTCCGCTAATGGCAACATACTTCAAAACATAATACTCACGGGTATATAAAGTATAAAAATATATAGCCAAAAAAAGAAATATAAAAAGAGCAAATAATATTAATACTGATGATATGCTTTTAAATGGGTATGTTTTATTATCAGGTTTTTTGTCAATATCTTTATAGTCTATCACAACCTATCCTTCTATCATCATTTTTGTAAGTTCTTGAAATTCTATACCGGCAGCGTTGGCAGATTTAGGAGCAAGACTTGTAGCAGTCATGCCGGGAATAGTATTTATCTCTAAAACGTATGGAATATTGTTTTTTAATATCATATCAACCCTTGCACAACCACGACATCCGATAGAATTATAAGCCTTAAACGCAACACTTTTACACAACATTTCCACACTTTTATCTATTTGAGCAGGCACAATATATTCTGTTGCACCCTTGGTATACTTATTTTTGTAATCATAAAATCCTTTTTTAGGTTTTATTTCTATTATAGGAAATACTGTATCGTTGAATACCGTTACTGTTAATTCTTTTCCATCCAATCTTTCTTCAG
>Ga0256842_1002848_pt1 | contig 11974 bp, 10 predicted proteins | sample 4559240metaG_FD_185973 | JGI IMG/M metagenome (GOLD analysis project Ga0256842, IMG submission 185973) | Hydrothermal vent microbial communities from Guaymas Basin, Mexico - 4559-240 | ecosystem: Environmental > Aquatic > Marine > Hydrothermal vents | place: Mexico: Guaymas Basin | collected...
ACGAGCAAACCTATATTATGCTTACGCAAAAACTGGAAGAAGCAAAAATACAGGAATCGGCACAGGCACGAAATGTGCGCATTATTGATAATGCCATTAAGCCTCAGAAACCGGTAAAGCCTAATAAAAAAATGAATATAATGTTGGGGATTCTGTTAGGCCTTGGCCTGGGGATTGGCATTACCTTTATGATGGAATATCTGGATCGTTCGGTACGTAAACCGGAAGATGTGGAACGTTTGGGGGTGAACGTTTTGGCCACTATCCCTAAAATCGAGCTGGATAAAGTGGAAAAAGCAAAACAACGATTGAATGAAGGGCACAGAGTTGAGTCCCGTCTTATTACGCACATCGATCCGAAATCGCCTGTTTCCGAAGCTTATCGTACGCTGCGTACCAATTTGCAGTTCAGCAAAGTAGAAAAAGAACTGAGGACGATTCTGGTGACCAGTGCCGGGCCTAAAGAAGGTAAATCAACTACAGCGTCTAATTTGGCTATTGCTATGGCGCAGGCAGGTAATTCCGTTGTATTGGTCGATGCCGATTTGCGTCGTCCGTTAATTCATTCTGTATTCGGGCTGGATAAAGATCAGGGCTTAACCAATTATCTGGCCGGTTCGTTGCCATACGAGCAGCTACTTCATGAATCGTTTATTGAAAATCTGAAAATTGTTCCCAGTGGGGTTCTGCCGCCTAATCCGTCCGAATTGCTGGCAACAAATAAAATGAAAGATTTGCTGAAAAAATTGCAGGACGATTTTGATATTGTGATTATTGACAGTCCTCCGGTTATTGCCGTAACGGATGCTTCCATTTTAAGCACTATTGTGGATGGAACGTTGTTGGTGGTTTACGCAGGACAAACCGAAAGGGATGCCATTAAACGAGCGATTATGATGCTTTCGTCGGTTTCGGCCCGTCTGTTGGGTACGGTTCTGAATGGTTTTGATGTTCAGGGAATTTACGGTTCGTATTACTATTATTATTATCACCATTATTACGGACCTTCAAAAAAGAAAAAATCTCGCCGCTTTTTTTGAATTATTTAGTGTGCGAACGGTTCTAGTGAAGAATAAAAATCAGAAATTAAAATTTACGAGAAAATCCCCGATAACGAAAAAAATGGAATTATTAAGTAATAAGGAGAATGGAGCATGAGAATAGCAGTAGTTGGAACAGGATACGTTGGTTTGGTAGCCGGTACCTGTTTTGCTGATGCCGGTAATGATGTAATTTGCGTGGATAATGATCAGAATAAAATTAAGATGCTGCACAAAGGACAAATTCCAATTTACGAGCCCGGTCTGGAAGAGATGGTACGCCGCAACGTGGAACAAGACCGCTTGCAATTTACATCGGATATTAAAACCGCAGTCCAGAAATCCAATATTATTTTTATTGCTGTGGGTACGCCCCCCAAAGAAGACGGGTCTGCCGATTTGCAACATGTTTTGGCGGTGGCCAAAGAAATCGGTACACACATGAATGGTTTTAAAATCATTGTTAACAAAAGTACGGTACCTGTTGGGACAGCCGATAAAGTAAAGGAAGAAATCAAAAAATACACCAAACACGATTTTGCAGTCGTATCCAATCCCGAGTTTTTAAAAGAAGGTGCTGCCATTGATGATTTTATGAAGCCGGATCGGGTAGTCATTGGCACCGACCGCGAAGATGTGGCCGAAACGATGCGCAATTTGTACCTGCCTTTTGTCCGTACAGGCAAGCCGATTATCATTATGGATATTCGCAGCGCAGAATTAACCAAATATGCGGCCAATTCCATGCTGGCTACTAAAATTTCATTCATTAATGAAATTGCAAATTTGTGCGAAAAAGTAGGTGCAGATGTGGATATGGTACGTCGGGGTATCGGGGCGGATCGACGGATTGGGCCTTATTTTATTTTCCCGGGAACAGGCTACGGCGGTTCGTGTTTCCCAAAGGATGTAAAAGCGATTATTCGCACGGCAAAAGAATACGGATTGCACTTAAAGATACTGGAAGCCGTAGAAGATGTGAATGAGCGTCAAAAGACAATAATGCTGGATAAAATTAAGACCTATTATAATAGTGATCTTAAAGGCAAAACCTTCACAGTGTGGGGATTAGCGTTTAAACCCAATACCGATGACATGCGGGAAGCTCCGGCCATTCCGTTAATTCGCGGTTTGGTGAAAGAAGGTGCTAAAGTTCAGGCGCATGATCCCGAAGCCTTAAAGGAAGCGGAATGGCGTTTCGAAGATATTTTAGACAAAGGGGTCACTTTGTTCAAAAAGCGTTATGATGCCCTGGAAGGATCGGACGGTTTGATAATTATGACCGAATGGAATGAATTCCGTGAACCGGATTTTTATTTGATTAAGGAAATGTTGAACAAACCGGTAATTTTTGACGGGCGTAATTTGTACGAACCCAAACGCATGGCACGGCTGGGAATCGATTATTTCCCGATTGGGCGCCCGCCTTCAACAAAGTTTATGAAGCAGAATTAATCCTTTATCCTGAATTAAGAATCGAAAACCATTAAAAATATATACGACGAATAAATATTGAAAAGGAGAATTGAGATGGATTTGGTTGAAAAAATAAAAAACAAAGAAGCGAACATAGGTGTGGTTGGCCTTGGTTACGTGGGGCTCCCGTTGCTTATGGAGTTTGTTGAAAAAGGGTTCCGCACCATTGGGTTTGATATCGATGATCAAAAAGTGGAAAAATTAAATGCAGGTAAGTCCTACATCAAGCATATCGATGAAGCACGTGTTAAAAAAGTGCGTGACAGTGGTTTGTTTGAAGCAACCTCGGATTTTGCCCGCATTCCTGAAGTGGATGCCATTTTGATCTGTGTTCCAACTCCGTTGACCAAGCATCGCGAACCGGATCTCTCGTATATTACCAGTACGGGCGAAACGTTGGCTAAACACATTCGCAAAGGCCAAATTATCGTTCTGGAAAGTTCAACGTTTCCGGGGACCACGGAAGAAGTGCTGAAACCCATTCTGGAAAAATCGGGCTTAAAAGGTGATCGGGATTTTTGGGTAGCTTTTTCTCCCGAACGCGAAGATCCCGCCAATCCTAAGTTCAATACACGCACCATTCCGAAAGTGGTTGGTGCCAATAATGAATATGCCCGCGAACTGGTGACGGCTCTGTACGATCAGGTAATTGTTAAAACCGTTCCGGTTTCCAGTACGCAGGCGGCGGAAGCGACCAAATTGCTGGAAAACATTTTCCGCAGCGTTAATATTGCCCTGGTCAACGAAATGAAAATGATTCTGGATCGTATGGGAATTGATGTTTGGGAAGTGATCGATGCAGCTTCGACAAAACCGTTTGGCTTTATGCCGTTTTATCCCGGCCCGGGTTTGGGCGGCCATTGCATTCCTATCGACCCGTTCTACTTAACTTGGAAAGCACGCGAGTACGAAATGAACACCCGCTTCATTGAATTAGCCGGTGAAGTCAATACATTTATGCCCTTTTATGTGGTGAATCGGGTAGGAGATGCATTGAATGAACACCAAAAGAGCATTAAAGGCTCCAAAGTGTTGGTATTGGGCGCAGCCTACAAAAAAGATGTGGATGATCCGCGTGAATCCCCTTCTTTTAAATTGATGGAACTATTAGAAGAAAAAGGCGCCGAGGTCGATTACAATGATCCGTTTATTCCGGTTTTGCCGAAGATGCGCATGTACCATGTGGGGCCAAAAGAAAGTGTGGAATTGACCGCTGAAAATCTGCAAAAATACGATTGTGTTCTGGTCTCGACGGATCACTCTGCCTATGACTGGGATTTTATTGTGAAGCATTCCAAGCTTGTTGTGGACACGCGCAATGCAACGAAAGATGTGATTGAGAATCGCAATAAAATCGTCAAGGCCTAAAAAATATTTCAAAAAACGGTACTGAATTTTTTGTAAAATTTTACTTTTCTTCCCAAAGGGCTATTCTGATTCGGAATACGATTCCAAGTTTTGAATAGCCCTTTTTGTGAATTATTTACAAATGCCGTTAATCCAATTTATAGTTTTTTTCTCCGGCCAAAATGGGCACTTTCAGCCAGTTTTCCGGCGGCACATAGGGACAAACGTAATCCCAGCTAAAAGCACACCACGGATTGTAGGCTTTGTTGAAATCCAGAATCCATTTACCGTCCGAAGTACGGTCATCCGGATCATGTAAATCGATATAGCGGCCGGCGCCATAAGTTTCTTTGCCGCTGGTGGCATCTTTAAAAGGGATAAACAGCATCGGTTCGTCGGCATCGCTTTTGTATGCCTGTAATGTACATGCAACTCCGTCTATCGTAAAACGGAATTCACCCCAGCGGAACATATTACGTAAATTTCCACCTGTGTCTTCTATTTGCACGATCTTTTTTTTCTCATGTTCATGGAGTTCCAGCTCGAAACGATATTTTGGATCGGGCGGAAAATAATTCAGACCTTTAAAACGAGGCCGATCTTTTTCGGGGATGGGCGATTGCCAGTGTTCTTTAAAAAATTGATCTTTTTGCCTGCGTTCGCTTTCTATTTGCCGTTTCCATGCCTCCACATTCATGCCTAACTCCTTTCTTGCTTTTATGATTTGTTCTGATTGATTTCAATGCCGTTTTTGGAAAATAGCGCCTTTAAGCAACTGGCGTTTAATGAAAACATAGGCGTCTTTTTGCTGTATTCAAGATAGGCCTCCCCAAATTTATGCAAGGCTTCTTTTTCCTCAAATAATTTAATCATTAAAATCATCAGCAATATTTCTGCCGGAGCAATGATAGCGATGAATGTAATCGAACCAACCATCAGCGCCCAGGCCAAAGGAAAAAAGAGCAACCCAAAATGCATGGGATGCCGCATGCAGGCGTAATACCCGGTTGTGACCAATTGATTGGTTTCAAATTTGGGAATGTCTCCCTTCTTCCCTAAGCGGGCTAAATACCGTCCTGTATTGCGGCTGGCCCTCATAACCAAACGCATGAGCCAGATACCCGCCACAAAAGTAATGAGATGGAAATAGGGATTAAAAAATAAACGGGCGCAACAGGACAAATCCCAGAAGATGCCTCCAATCGCGCCGCCAAATAAAAATAAAATCCAGATGCCAATCCGTGAAAGCGTGCTTGTACGTTTCATGTTTCCCTGTCGTTTGATTATTAAAACACAAGTTTTATTGTATTGATGTTTAAAATACTAAAAAGTTAGGAAAATTTTCAATGGGGTTCATTGCGAAGTGCATATAGGCTTAATCGGCAAAATCTGCCTTGTTAAAAATAGAAACCTGACGGAATGCGTCATATCTTCATAAAACTGTAGATTTACATTTTACAATCTTCGAATAATTCGCTCTTAAACGGAATATTTTAAGTGAATGAGATTGTTTTTGTGAGGATTTTCAAAATTCGTTTAAAAAATCAAAAAAAATTAAAAATTTATTTTGGATTAATTAATTAAAAGATTTAAATTTCCATTCTTGAATAAAAAAGGATTGCAAATAGATGTTCTGCAATTTTAAGCGGAAGGCTAACATCAAAAGGGATTTATCTTTTAGTATATTGGTTCGAAAACAATATTCGTCTTACAAATTATAAAAATCATAAACAGGGGTTACCATTTATGGAAAAGACAAAAGAAACCAAAACACTGGAACGCGTAACCATCCGGTTTGCCGGTGATTCCGGCGACGGAATGCAGCTTACGGGAATGCGTTTTACTACGACTACAGCCCAGGAAGGACATGAGCTGGTAACATTGCCGGATTATCCGGCAGAAATCCGCGCACCGGCCGGAACTTTGTACGGTGTTTCCGGATTTCAGATTCAAATCAGTAGTTCTGAAATTCACACACCTGGTGATCAACCGGATGTGCTGGTGGCCATGAATCCGGCTGCCTTAAAAGTAAATCTTAAATTGATGCGGGATAACGGGATTCTGATTATTAATTCGGATGCCTTTAATGCGCGCAATTTGCAATTGGCCGGTTATGAAAGCAACCCGCTGGAAGACGGTTCTTTGAAAGGGTATCAGGTTTTTGCCGTTCCCATTACCACCTTAACACGCAAGGCATTGGAAGATATTAAACTTTCGGTTAAGGAAAAGGATCGCAGCAAAAACTTTTTTGCGCTGGGAATTATTTTCTGGCTGTTCACCCATCCCATGGAACCGACCATTGAATGGATTAAGGAAAAGTTCAAAAAGAATCCGGAAGTAGTGGAAGCCAATATTCGCGCTTTAAAAGGCGGATATTCCTACGCGCTTTCCACGGAATTGTTTTCTACTACTTACCGCATTGGGAAGGCTAAAAAAGCGCCCGGTAAATATCGCAATGTAACGGGTAACGAAGCAACGGCGCTGGGTTTTATTACCGCTGCCAAAAAAGCACACAAGGAATTGTTTTTGGGCAGCTATCCGATTACGCCGGCCAGCGAAATTTTGCATGAGCTTTCGAAATACAGACATTACGATGTTAAAACGTTTCAGGCGGAAGATGAAATTGCCGGTATTGGCTCGGCAATCGGTGCTTCCTATGCGGGGGCATTGGGTATTACCACAACCAGCGGCCCTGGCGTTGCCTTAAAATCAGAATTTCTGGGATTTGCCGTGATGGCCGAACTTCCGTTGGTGGTTACCAATGTTCAGCGCGGCGGTCCCAGCACGGGATTGCCGACCAAAACAGAACAATCGGATTTGTTACAGGCTATGTACGGACGAAACGGTGAAGGGCCGATTCCGATTATTGCCGCCCAAAGTCCTGCAGACTGCTTTTCCGCAGCTATTGAAGCCTGCCGTGTGGCATTAAAGTTTAACACTCCGGTCTTTTTGTTGACCGACGGGTATATTGCCAACGGGGCAGAACCATGGAAAATCCCCAATGTGGATGACATTCCGGAAATCGAAGTGGAATATGCAACCGATCCTGAAAACTATATGCCCTATAAGCGGGATCCTGAAACATTAGCCCGTAAAATGGTTTTGCCGGGAACTCCGGGTTTTGAGCATCACATTGGTGGCCTTGAAAAAGATGATACCGGTGATGTTTCATACGATCCGGAAAATCACGATCGCATGGTTCGTTTGCGTGCAGAAAAAGTCGAGCGCATTAACAATTATTTAGAACATCCTGAAATCAACGGTGATCCGGAAGGTGACCTGCTGGTTGTTAGTTGGGGAAGTACCTACGGAACTGTTTTTGCGGCTCTCGAAGAAGTGCGCAAAAAGGGCAAAAAGGTTTCCTGGATGCATTTGCGTTGGATTTACCCAATGCCGCCAACCCTGGAAAAATACATTCACAACTTCAAAAAAGTGCTTGTACCGGAAATTAATCTCGGTCAGCTTTCCAAACTGCTGAGAGATAAATATCTGGTCGACGTAAAAGGCTTTAACAAAGTTCGTGGTTTACCTTTGAAGACGTATGAGCTGGTTGAGGCGATTGAAGAAATGTTAGAAGATTAAAACTCTAAAAGGAGTAAAAAATAATGAGTGAAGAAAATAAAGTGAATGCAGGGCAAGTGCAGTTGACCCCGGCAGATTTTACTTCCAAATCGGAACCAAGATGGTGTCCGGGTTGTGGCGATTATGCCATTCTTGCTGCTGTCAAAAAAGTTCTGCCACAATTGGGAATTCCTAAAGAAAAATTTGTTTTTGTATCGGGTATCGGGTGTTCCAGTCGTTTTCCTTACTATGTGGATACCTTTGGTATTCACAGCATTCATGGACGCGCTCCTGCGATTGCTTCCGGTATTAAACTGGCAAATCCCGATTTGAAAGTATTTGTAATTACCGGTGATGGTGACGGCCTGAGTATCGGCGGTAACCATTTTATTCACATGTGCCGCAGAAATATTGATTTGACGGTAATTCTGTTCAACAATGGAATTTACGGATTGACTAAAGGACAATATGCCCCCACTTCCCGGAAAGGGCAAATTACGAAATCCTCCCCTTACGGAACCATTGAAGATCCGTTCAATCCTATTTTAATGGCTCTGGCTTCGGGAGCGACCTTTGTTGCCAGAACCATTGACCGTAATCCGAAACATCTGGCGGATATATTATATCGCGCCTCGATGCACAAAGGGGTTTCTTTTGTTGAAGTTTATCAGAATTGCGTCATTTTCAATGAGGGTGCCTATTCCGAGTTCTTTAAACCGGATACAAAAGAAGAGCGTGCCATTTATCTGGAACATGGTAAACCGTATGTGTTCGGTAAAAACAAAGACAAGTATCTGAAATGGGTTAAGGATCATTTTGAAGTGGCGCCCTATACCGGTGAAAATGATGAAGGCGTTATATTGCACGACGAAAATTCGATTAATCCCACGTATGAATTCAGTTTAGCCAGCATGTCGCTTTCGCCCGATTATCCTACACCGTTTGGCATTTTCAGAGATGTGGAAAAGGAAACCTACGGTGAACTGTTACGGGATCAGATCAAAAAAGTAAAAGAGATGAAAGGTGAAGGCACACTGGAAAAACTGTGGGATGCCGGTAATACGTTCTACATAAAATAATTGTTGATCGATTCTCTTGCTTTGGAAGTAAATAATTAACAAATCGGTCATCTCTTCCGAATATTGTGGTTTAAGAAAGAGAAAATGTAAACAGGATTGCGAATGCAATATGATAGACCGATCATACTAATTGTGGATGATCAAAGCGAGAACCGTGAAACAATAAAAGATATCCTTGCAGATGCGGAATTCGAGCTTAATGAAGCGGAAAACGGACAGGAAGCTTTGGAATTTATCGGGCATAAAATACCGGATTTGATTTTACTGGATGCGATGATGCCCTTGATGGATGGCTTTGAAGTTGCCAGACAAGTCCGCAACAATCCCCAAACCCGTTTGATTCCGATTATCATGATTACCGCATTGGATAGTCTGCAGGATCGCGTTAAAGGTCTGGAGGCCGGAGTAGATGACTTCATCTCCAGACCTTTTAATATATTTGAACTGCGTGCGCGTATTAAAAACCTTCTCAGATTACGCGAATCGTTAAGTGAACTTGAAAATGCCGAACAGGTGATTTTTAGTTTGGCCAAAGCTGTAGAAGCCAAAGATAAATACACGGAGAATCATTGTAACCGTTTGGCTAATTTAGCCGAGGCGATGGGCCAGTTTTTGGGATTGAGTGAAAATGATAAACTTGTTTTACGCCGCGGCGGTATTTTACATGATATCGGCAAAATTGCCATTTCCGACCAGATTTTGTTAAAGCCCGGCCCTTTAACGCCTCAGGAATTTGAAGTTATTAAAAAACATCCGGTAATAGGCGTGGAAATTTGCGCGCCATTAAAAACATTACGTCCTGTATTACCGGTTATTAAACATCACCATGAACGCTTTAACGGCAGCGGATATCCTGACGGACTGGCCGGAGAAGAGATTCCCCTGTTTGCCCGCATTGTCGGGTTGGTCGATTGTTACGATTCTCTTACGACCCATCGACCGTACCGTCCGGCTTTACCTCATTCTAAAGCGCTGGAAATTTGTGAAGAAGAAACAAAGCGCGGACTGTGGGATCCGGAATTGTTTGAATCATTAAAAGCACTTCTTAAAGAGAAGAAACTAAACTCTAATTATGTTCTAACCCCTGAAAACCGGAGCTGAAAAAGGTTTTCCTCCAAATCTTCCCTTCATTTAATTACAGTATTCCGGAATCGTTCAAATACTAAAAATAGTCAAGAAATTTGATGGGCTCCACATGCTGTTTTGCAGGAGACGGTATTCTAAAAAAGGTTAGAATAAATAATAACGCCCAATAAAATTCGGGTGCAGGTCAGTCCATGAAAATAAATGAATAAAAATATTTATCTAAATATTGTAATTATTATCAAATATGCTTATTTTTTGTCAATTAAAAACCATCGGGGATGATATCATTATGAAGATTATTCTAACTTTTTTCTGGATTGCCATTGGTGCGGCTTTACTTTGGTTCTTTGCCGAAAATTTAGACCAACATGTCAATATTTATTTGTTTACACGCACCTATGAAAACGTAAACTTAGTGACGGTTATTTTTATTTCAACCTTGCTTGGCCTTCTTTTAGGGGCGTTAATTATGACTTTACGAATTATCAAGGAAAAAGCACGTTCTGCAGGATTAAAAAAAGAAATTAAACAGCTAAATAAAAAAATTGAAAAATTGAATGCAAAGCTACAATCCCTAAACGAAGAACTGGCAACGCTGAAAGAAGCCAAGGCCAATGCAGATGCAGCAAAATTGCCTTCGGGAGATGCTCCGCAATCGAAACCCGAAACGTAGAAAGATCTTTTGTAAAAAATAATCGGACAAAATTTTTAATGAAAATATTTTTATCGATTAAGTTTAAATATAATTCGTTTGTAGCTGGCGGGTTATTGATTTTGCTTTTAAGCAGCCTGAATTTGTCGGCACAGGCGAATGAACAGAGCTTGATTAATTTGTATCGTAATCATCAATTTAATCTGATTAAACAAAAGTTAAGTGAATTTGCACCGCAAGATACGAGCGGAATGACTTATTTATTTTTCAAAACGCTTTTTATCAGGAACGGTGCACTGGCGAAAAAAAATTATGAACGTGTTTACAGGTATGCTTCGAATCCCCTTAAAAAATTAGCTGCCCAACGGTTGCATGATTATTATTACGCGCTCGGTTTGTATTTTAAAGCGTCCCAATACTCAGGCATACAGCCAGACTCCCAGAAGACAGGCCATCCGATAAAATCAGACGATTTGTTTTACGAAGGATCGCTGTTTAAAATACAATTTGGGGCTTTTAGCAGTAAAAAAAATGCCGAGCAGCAAGCGCGTTTTTTACAGAAGGAAAATATTCAGGCTAAAGTGGTTAAACGCCGGATCAACAATCGTCAATTGTACTGTGTTTGGGTGAATGGATTAAAGAATATTGAAGAAACACAAAAATTTGCCGAACAAATAAAAAAGCAGGTTCATTTAGATTACCGTATTATTAAGCCATAGGGAGGAACATGGATATACAAGAGCTTAAAATGATACCCCTGTTTTCCGAATTGGATGATAAAGCTTTAGAAGATATCTCGCGCATGTCTGTCCGTCAAAAGTACAAAAAGGACAACATGGTGCTCATTGAAGAAGAAATCGGTTCGACCATGTTTATTATTTTACGCGGACGCGTAAAAATTTCGCGTATTAGCGATGAAGGCCGCGAAGTAATTCTGTCCATTCTGGTTGACGGCGATTTTTTTGGTGAAATGTCTATTCTGGACGGGCAAACGCGCAGCGCCAATGCCGTAACACTCGAGGATTCGGAACTGATGCTCATCCAGCGGGAAAATTTTCTGCGTATTTTGCGCGATTATCCGCAGGTCGCTATTAATTTGCTGAAAGAATTAGCGCACCGCTTACGGCGCAGTGATGAACAAATCAAAAGTCTCTCCCTGCAAAATGCTTTGGGTAAAGTAGCTTCTACTTTACTGCGTATTGCCGACGATTCGGGTATCATTAAACATGGGCAAGTGGAAATTTCTCAGTTACCTCCCCAACAGGATTTGGCTAATATGGCCGGTACCAGCCGTGAAACCATTTCCCGCGTTATTAAATCGCTTGGGCAGATGGGCTATGTTAAAAAAGTAGGCAGTAAACTTATTATCCTGGACTATGAAAAATTCAGGGAAGATTTTTCATAAAAAATGGAATCCGGTTCGTTTAGCCTTGCCATTGTTTGCAGTAATTCTGAAAGATTCTCTTATTTTAAAAGTATTTTAAAAGAATCGTTTCACCGCATTGTATCGCTGCCGTTTGGAAAGCGTATTGAAATTAGTCTCTCTGAAGAAGTATTTGATATTGTTTTAGTGGATGCTGCTTATGAACTGACCTTCGGATTGCAATCCATTCAGCACTTACTGGAACATAAAAATCTCCGTAATAAATTATTTATTTTTATCTTAAATCCTTCCCAGGACTCGATAAAACATCAAATTTATCGTCTGCCCAACAGCCAAATTCTATTTGATC
>Ga0256842_1002849_pt1 | contig 11973 bp, 10 predicted proteins | sample 4559240metaG_FD_185973 | JGI IMG/M metagenome (GOLD analysis project Ga0256842, IMG submission 185973) | Hydrothermal vent microbial communities from Guaymas Basin, Mexico - 4559-240 | ecosystem: Environmental > Aquatic > Marine > Hydrothermal vents | place: Mexico: Guaymas Basin | collected...
CATATTGGCATGTTTTTCCCTAAAGTGGATAAAAAGAATCGGCAAAATCATGAGAATAATGTATTGTGGGATGTTATAGTAGGTGGAGGGTATGAAAAGACGGGGTGATTTTGTCTAAAGTGTAGTACCAAGCTTGTGCTTTTAAAAATAGATTATCCCACTGCCAAAGTGAAGATAAAAATATTCTATTCCATGACCTTGAACGATACCCCTCTTGACCATTTGATTGATGTCTAAATCCAAACTGAATAGCTTTTAGATTGCTATTTTTATCAACATTATAAGGGGTTGTCTATTATATTTGTTTGAAGAGTATGAGAATGGTATGAGAAAGTTTGTATGATAAGGCAAGAGTCCAAAATTTTTATTTGCTGTTTTATTTACTTCTGATTTTACACTTGGAGAACTAAGGTCAAGTTTACTAAATGCAAATTGTAATCCTTGTTGATTTTCTTGTATATCTGTAATGTTATCATCTTGTTTTGTAATATATGAATAACTTGATGCAGATTTTTTATACCAATATAGTGATTTTTCTATATTTTTTTTTACACCATAACCATTCTCAAACATATTAGCTATGATGTATTGAGCCTCTTTATTGCCTATTTTTGCTTCTTTTAAAATAATTGGATATGCTTGTTTATAATGATATGTTCTATATAACTTAAGAGCATCTGTATAGTCAAATAAAGTATCTGCATATAAATTTACAGATACCCAAACAAATATTAGTAGAGCTATCGATGTCTTATAAGTTTTTATTATCATATTTTATCCCTTAATTATGATGATAACTATATATAAGGTGCTAAATTCATAATCTATTTTCTTATTTTTTGGGTTATCCCAAATAGGCTCAATGAAAAAATAGCACCTAACATATCTAAAAACATATCTTTTTGAGCATCCCAACTATCGCCTTGTGAGCCTAAAAACTCTATACCAGCTTCTCCTCCATCATAAATAGCATAGAGCCACTCTATAACCTCATATCCTGCTGCAACACTTCCAATGGTGAAAAATCCAAAGAGAATTGCTAACATAACAGAACAAGATTTCTGCCTTACAAGATATTCTGCAATAGCATAGGCATAAAAACCAACTACAAAATGTCCTATGCGATCAAAATTATTACGCTCAAAACCGAATAAATTTGTTATAAAATCAAAAGGAACATTAGCAAAGGTGTAATGTCCTCCTACAGTATGCCAAAACATCCATATTGTCATCATTGTATATGCGAAATTGGTAAAACGAAATTTATTATAAGTTGTAAGTAAAAATAAAAAAACAATTATAATGGGAGTTACTTCAACAATCCAAACTTCTCTCTCAACTGGGTCAATCCCAAGTATAATAAAAAAAACACTAAATAATAGTGCTAAAATATGTGGATAATATACTTTTAATATTTTCATTTCATCTCCTTAAATTATATTTTTTAGTTTTATAACTAAAACAGTTTCCCAATTTTTCTAAATCCATACGAGTAAAGAATAACACCCAAAATCAATACTCCTCCAAAATATGGAAACAAATCAATAAAAGAAGTGCCTCTAAAAAATATGCTCTCACATCCTTCTATATAATAACTTAATGGGGCTAATTTAGACAGATATTGAAGCAGAGGATGCATCGCATATATTGGTGTCCATGCTCCACTTAAAAATATTATTGGCATCATAATCAGAATAGATAGTTGTGATATTTGCATAATATTTTTTGAAACTGCTGCTATAAATAGACCAATACCAGCAGTGGTAGCAACATAAAAGAATGTAAGTATAAAAAAGTGTAAAATATTTCCATTTATTGGAACATTTAAGGAGTGAAATAGAATTAATCCAACACTAATAGTAACGCCAATCATTATGATAATAATTTGAGAGAGTGATTTTGCTAAGATAATAATCTTAGGATTAACAGGCATTAAAAGCATAATATCCCAAGTACCACTCTCTTTCTCTTTTACAAAAGCGATAGCAGTCAAAATAGTTGTAAGTAGAGTTATAACAGATAAAAGTTCACTTACCCCCATAAAAAGTCCTGTATCAGCATTTTGATTAAAAAGTTTGTGCATTTTAAGCTCAACAGGGAGTTTTAAGTTATTGAACTTCATTAAAATATTTTGAATATATCCTATTGCCATTAAACTTTGTGATGCTGTTGTGCTATCTATAAGTATATTGATAGTTGGATTTAATTTTTTATAATAATTTTTTTCAAATTGTTCATCAAAAATCATACCAACCATAATATCTTTATTGTAGATTGCATTACTTAACTCTTTTTGTGATTTATAAAATTTTGGAGTTTGAAATTCAGGGGAGTGTAGGTTTGATAAAATTTTTTTACTTATTCCACCTGCACTTTTATCTACAATACCAATAGCTACATTTTTTGCCTCTATCTCCATACCATTTGCTGCTACATAAACTTCGCCTGTAAAAAAATATATAACTAATAAAACTAAACCGAAAGAGCGAAAAAAACTTAGCAACTCTTTTAATAAAATAGTAAGAAATATCTTCACTTTATCTCCTTTTTTAGAAACAATATGCCTAATATAAAGAGTACAACCCCATAACCAAATAGTAAAAGTAGATATAAAATATTTGTAGGTGAATTAAATCCTTGCCCAATTAAAAAAGTATCATAAATAATATGATTATAATACATAACAGGGTAGATATGAGCAGTAATAAAAGCTTCTCCACTCATAGAACTAATTGGCATTATCATCCCCGAATACATAAAAGCAGGGATAATAGTAAGCATAAGTGTAACAATCATAGCAATAATTTGAGATGATGCTATGATTGATACCAATAGTCCAAATCCAAGTGCTGTAAATACATACAGTTCACTAGCTAACCAAAAAAGAAAAAAACTTCCACGGAATGGTAAATCAAAGAGATAGGAGGCTACTATAAAAACTATAAAAATATTTATAGAGACAAGAAAAAAAATAGCTGATAGTTTTGCCACTAAAAACTCTCCTTTTGAAACAGGAGAAGAGTAAAAGTTAAAAATAGTCCCCTCTTCTTTCTCTTTTGCTATTATTAGTGCTGTTAAAATTGAAGGAGCGATTAAAAAAACCATGCCAATAAGACCTGGCACTATCATCTCCTCATCTCTTAGGGCTTGATTGAAAAGATTTCTTGTATTTATATTTATTACCCCACTACTATCTATATGAAAATCACTTGCTAAATCCAAAATAACACCTTGAATATAGTTACTCATTGTAGTTGCACGGGAGGGGAAAGAGGCATCTATGAAAACACCTATTTCAGTTTTTATTCCTTTAAGAGCATTTTTTTCAAATGATGATGGGATGATAATAATAGCATCAATATTTGCCTTTTTCATCTCTCTTAGTGCATCTTTTTCACTCATATTTTTGACTGTTGTTGTAAAATATTTAGAGTGTTCTAATTTAAGTATTAGTTTTCTTGATATTTGTGAATTGTCATTATCAAGTATAAGTGTTCTTACTCCTGTAACTTGCATTTTTATACCATAACCAAATAGTATTACAATCAAAAGAGACATTAGATAAGGCATCATTATCATTTTTGTTCTTATTAATTCTATCATCTCTTTTACAAAATAGGCTTTTATAATTCTCAATTTCATTTGAAATACTCCAAGAAAATCTCTTCAAAACTTTTTGCATTTGGAAATTTTTTATAAAAATTTTCAACTTTATCATCTGCAATTTTTTCTCCATCTTTTAGTAAGACTACTCTATCACAAAATTCAGCTTCACTCATATAGTGTGTGGTAATTAAAATAGATATACCCCTTTTGTTTTTCAACTCTTGTAAAAGTTCCCAAAATTGAGCTCTAGCAATAGCATCAACTCCACTTGTGGGTTCATCAAGAAAGAGAACCTTTGGTTCATGTAAAATAGAAACAGCTAAAGAAAATCTTTGATTAATACCAAGTGGCAAACTTTTTGGCATCTCATCTAAATATTCTTTAAATCCTAACTCCGTTGAGTAGGTATTTATAAGCTCTATTGATTTTTTAGTATCTATTTTATGAATAGAAGCAAAAAACATCATATTTTCTCTAACAGTCATATCGTCATAAAGTGCAAAATGTTGACTTACATAGCCTATTTGGGATTTTAACTCATTTCTATCATCACTACTTTTTATTTTTTTATCAAAAAGTTCCAACTCCCCTCCATCAAGAGGAAGTAAGCCTAAAAGCATTTTTATAAATGTAGTTTTTCCTGCTCCATTTGCCCCTAAAAGTCCTAAAATCTCACCACTTTTGAGCTCACAATCTACATCTCTGTTTGCATAAAAGTCACCAAATTTTTTAGTAATTTTAGTAGCTTTCATTACAACAATATTTTTATCTATACTCTCTTTAGATTTAGCTATTTGTAACTTTGGCAATAATCTATCTTTTTTTAAAGCATTTACAAAAAATAGTGATTCTAGCGTTGGTTCTTGATGTTGAATCTCTAAATTTTCCAAGCAGTATGTGGTGTCAGATATAGTGATATGCTTTTTATCTGTTGTAGTTTTGTCATAAACAAAAGGTTTAATCTCTTTTATAAGTTGCTCTGAATTCCCTCTAGCTATAAGCTCACCCTCATCAAAGAGCAAAATGTTATCCATTTTTGAAGCTTCACCCATATAGGCTGTACTAATTATAGATGTAGTATTAAACTCTTTTGCACTCTGTTTTAAAATCTTCCAAAGTTCAATCCTACTTAGTGGATCAACTCCAGTAGTTGGTTCATCTAAAATCAGAAGTTTAGGACGATGAAGCATAGTACAAACAAGAGATAACTTTTGCATCATGCCTCCACTTAAATCACCTGCTTGTCTATCTAAAAATTTTTCAAGCCCTGCCATAGATAAAAGATGCTTTTTATACTCCAAAAACTCTTTATTAACATTGATATCTCTTATTCCCACAAAAAAATTGATATGTTCTTTTATTGTTAAAGTATTATACAAAACAAGTCCAATTCCTTGAGGCATGTAACCTATATTTAACTTAATCTTTTCTGCCTCTTGGGGTGATTTATAGCTAAAGTTATTATAGATTATTTCTCCATCAAACTTTATCACTCCAGCAATTGCATTTAAGACCGAACTCTTTCCAGCTCCATCTGCCCCAATAAAACCTAAGATTTCTCCATCATTTACTTTAAAACTTAAGTTTTTTATAGCAATCTTTTTTTTATGAGATATAGTTATTTTTTTTACTTCCAACATATTTTAAATCTCGGGAATTTCATCTAAAGATTTTGGTAAGTTTGTTCCATTAACTCCAATTATTCCAATAGCAGGAATTCCTAATTTTAAAATAGGATTATATTTGATAGGTTTTAAATGAACAGCATAAACTCTTTGAATTCTATCGCTTCTAACACTTACCTCTTTGGGAGTAAATTCTGCTTTTTGAGCTATTTTGACTACTTTAGCTTTTATAGGTTGATTAGGATTTGAATCTAAAAAGATAACAGCACTGTCTCCTATTTTTATTTTACCATTGTTCATCGTATCAATAAAAAGTTTTAGATAATATGAGTTAGTGTCACTAAGCGTTACAACACCCATTCCAGCACCTATTACTTCCCCTTTGTGAGAAATTTTTTCTATTACAAAACCATCTATTGGTGATTTTAGAGTTAACTCATCTATCATAGCTTTTACTTCACCTGCATTGGCTTCTATCTGTTTGATTTTGCTTATAAGTGAATTTAATTTAGTAGTTGATGCCATGATATTTTGTTTTGCAATATCTATTTTTATTAGACTATCTTTCTCTACTTCTAGGGCTGTTTTAGCTATATTAATAGAGTTCAAAAGCTTCTCTTTCTCTACTTTTAATGACTTTAACTCTTTTTTTGTAGTTTTATATTTTAGCTCTATTAACTCAAATTTATCAGAAGGTATAGCATTTGTTTCAAAAAGTTTTTTATATCTTTTATAGTCTCTTTTTGATTGTATATAGTTTAATTGCATTATCTCAATTTTCAAATTTATCCCATTTAAAGATTGTCTCAATGTCTTTAAATTATCTTTTTTTATTTTAACTGAATTTGGAAGGGTTTTTTTTAAAAGCTTCAACTGCATTTTTGAGGCTTTTATGCTCTGTTCAAATGACAACTTTTCATTTTTTGTAGAGTTTATGGCTTCTTGTAAGGCTCTATATTTATTTAGAAATTCATCTGATTTTAATCTAGCAATAATCTTCCCTTTTGCGATGGTATCTCCCTCCTCTACAAAAATATCTTCTATACGAGCTGGGTATTTTGTATTGATTAAAAGTAAATCCCCATCGACTCTACCACTACTAGCAATTAATCCTTTGGGTAACTCTTTAGCATCAATTTTTTGATATATAAAATATCCTGAAATTACAAGCAATACCATAATCAAAATAATCATGGTATAATTTTTTAACCCTCTTAACATTTTTGTTCCTTTTTTTAAGCTTTCTTCATAATCTTTTTTTTATGAGTGTATTATACCATATATTATCTTTCTAGTAAGATAATATTAAGTCAAAAGATGTTACTTTTCCAGTAAGATAAATTAAGGAGTTACTTTTGAGAGTTATATTTATACTATTATGTTCTTCACTATTTTTGTGGAGTGAGGGGTTAAAAGAGTTAATTGTTTATGCCAAAGAGCATAATCATCAGCTCAAAGCATTACACTATGGAACTATGGCAAAAGAGAAGTCGCTAAGTTCTACCAAGAGAGATTATCTAATGCCCAAAGTAGTAGTAGGTGGAGGGTATCGTTCTAGCTCTCCTGCATCTCCTTTTCAGGCACAAGATACAGCCACAGCTTATGGTCAAATCTCTATTGATTTGTATGATGGAGGAAGATTATCTGCTCAAATTGCCCAAAAAGGTAGTGAAGTTGAGGCTTCTAAATTTGATGAAAGCTACAACAGAAAAGCTTTGGAGTTGAGTATTGTTAATAACTTTTTTAATATTCAAAATCAAAAAGCTCTACTCGCCTCACTTCAAGAGGCACAAAGAGAGCTTGAAGCCCAAATTGATAGGATAGAGAAGTTTTATAACGCAAAATTGGCTACTGTTGACCAAGTCGATAAGATTAAATCAGCCTATGCTAATAATGCGTACCAAATTAAAGCGACCAAACAGCAGATATTTGCACTAAAAAAAGAGTTGGAGCTAAAGGTCAATAGAGAGATTGGTTCACTCCATGGTGTTTCTATTGTAGAGCCAAGTAGTGAAGAGCTACAAGATAGTGACCATATCTTAGCACTAAACGAACAGAGTAAAGCACTCTTGCATGGTGCTTCTGCATTGGACTCTGCCTATAGACCACAGGTAACTCTGTCAGATAATTTCACTCTCTTCTCTTATCGTAATAAAGAATCAAATCCTATGATTGAGTATTTGGACCATCAAAATGTTATCTCTTTAAATGTCAATTTGCAACTTTGGGACAATGGCGTTATAAAAGAGCAAAAACAGGCTCTATTGGTACAGCGTCAAGCACTATCTGAGCAGATAGACCAAGCTAAAGAGGAGCAGAAGATAAAAACAGCAATTGCTCTAGCACAGATTGCCACAGCCAAATCTAAAATAGAGAGTAGTCAAAGTGCATTGGAGGCTTCACAGAGTGTTTACCATATGATTCAGCAGAAATTTGAAGCTAAAATAGTTGATAATGTTCGATATTTGGACGCATTAACAGAAAAGTCAGGAGCAGAAGCTAGACATCAGATAGCTTTAAATAGTTTAGAAGTGGCAAAAGCTAACTACTATTTTCAATTGGGATTAGATTTGGAGGAGTACATTAGTGAGTAGGTTTATAATAGGTTTAATGGTTTTAGGTTTGAGTTTTTTGAGTGCCGAAGAGGTTTATGCTACCTTTACAGTAGAGGCACAAAAGAGTGCCGATTTAGCATTTTATGCCAGTGGAGTTGTCAATAAAGTCAATGTAGAGATAGGAAGCTCAGTCAAAAAAGGTCAAAAGCTCGTAGTGCTTGAAAATAGCGATGTTAGAGCTATGTTAAACATTGCCAAAGCGAACTTAAAAACGGCACAAATCTCAGCAAACTATGCACAACAAGAGTATAAACGACAGTCACAGGTAAAACATCTTTTAGATGCTTCTGCTTTTGATAGATTTGCACAGAGTAGAGATGTAAGCAGTGCTACTGTTGCACAACTAAAAGCCAATGTGAAATACCAAGAGATACTACTTCATAAAACAGCTCTCTATGCCCCTTTTGATGGAGTGATTTATGAGAAGCTTGTAGAGGTGGGCGATGTGGTTAATGGGCAGATGATTCGTACTATTTTAAGGGTGCAGAGTTTACATGAGCGAAAACTTGTTTTAGAGTTTGACCAGAAATATTGGGGCAGTGTAAAAGTGGGAGACAGATTCTCTTATAAGGTTGATGGAAGTGATGAGACTCATCAAGGGATTATCTCTAAAATCTATCCTACTATAGACACAAAAAAAAGAAAAGTAAAAGCAGAAGTAAAAGCCAAAGATTTTATGGTTGGACTTTTTGGTAGTGGTACAATTATCACAGCAGATAAAAAGTAGGTCAAGATGTATAAATTAGCAATCAATAGACCCATTACAACACTGATGTATATCGTCACGCTCATTATATTTGGGCTAATGAGTTTTAAATCGATGCCATCAGCACTTTTTCCCAATATTGACTTTCCTATGGTTACCATACAGACAGTTTATCCAGGGGCAGAAGCGAGTACCATTGAGTCACAAGTGACCGACAAGGTTGAAGAAGCGATCTCTCGAATTGGTGGGATAGACTCTATTACCTCTACAAGTTCAGAGGGTATCTCTGTTGTGATGGTTAAGTTCTTTTTGGAGCGAGACATCAATGAAGCGACCAATGATGTACGCGATAAAGTAGCAGCTGTCATATTGCCACGAGATGCAAAAACACCACTGGTATCTAAACTCGATATTGGAGGGGCTTCGGTCATTAACCTCTTTTTAACGGCTAAAAACAGCAACATTAAAGAGTTGATGCTCTTTGCCGATGAGAAGGTTAAACCAAAGCTACAAAAGATAAATGGTGTGGGTGCTATAAAAATCATCGGTTACAAAGATAGAGAGATAAAAATATACCCCAATCCAAATCTGCTAAATAAGTTTGGCATTACCGTAGCAGAGTTAAACGCTATTGTAGCAAAAGAGAATGTCAAGATAGGTGGAGGTAAACTTATCTCTTCTAGTAAAGAGTTTACATTAAAGACCAAAGCAGATGCTTTGAGTGTGGAGGAGTTAGAGAATATCTTAATCAAGGATGATATTAAGCTCAAAGATATTGCTAGAGTTGAAGACTCCCTAAGTGATGCCAAGAGTTATGCCTCTTACAATGGTGTAGAGGGCGTGATGCTTGAAGTACAAAAGATTTCAGGAACCAACACCATTGACATTGTCCAAAGGGTCAAAGATACCTTGCCAGAGTTGAAGCGATTGGCAGGAGATAAGTTTGAGGTAAAAACACTCAATGACACCTCTCCATTTATTGTTGCTTCACTAGAGCATGTGAAGTTTGACCTTATCTATGGGGCATTTTTAGCGATTATCATTATCTTTGTATTTTTACGAAACATGACCATTACTTTGGTCTCAGCCCTCTCTATTCCTGCTTCTATCTTTGGTACTTTTGCTCTGATGGACTACATGGGATTTGACCTCAATAAGATGACGCTTATTGGACTTACGCTCTCTATTGGTATCATTATCGATGATGCTATTGTGGTGGTTGAAAATATCTATAAAAAACTAGAATCTGGCATGAGTAAGTTTCAAGCAGCCTTTGAGGGAACCAAAGAGATGGCATTTACCATCTTGGCAATCTCTATGATGCTTTTGGCTGTATTTGTCCCTGTTTCGTTTATGAGTGGAATTGTTGGGAAGTTTTTTGAGAGTTTTGCCATGACGGTTGGGTTTGCAGTTATCATCTCTTACTCTGTGGCACTTAGTTTTATACCGAGCATGAGTGCAAGAGTTTTACATAAAGGTGAGAGTAAGTTTTATGACTTGACAGAGCCAATTTTTAAAGGTTTAGAGAAGGTTTATGATGTTTTTCTAAAGTTGGTACTTCGGTTTAAAGTCATCACACTCATTTTGGTCTTTGCCATCTTTTTTGGTTCACTCTCTTTGTTTCCCAAAATTGGTATGGACTTTATCCCAAAAGAGGACAAAGCAGAGTTTGAGATATTTTTAAAAGCCGACCCAAGTGTCTCACTAGAGCAGATGATAAAAGAGTCAAAAAAAGTAGAAGATATGGTGCGAGAAGATAAAAATGTACTCTACACCATTTTAAATGTTGGGTACAACACAGCACAAGAGAAGCACAAAGCAAAAATCTATGTGAAACTAAGCGACCGAGAAAAGAGAACACTCAATCAAGAGCAGATTGTTCAAAACTTCCGTGGTAAATTGGAGCCATTTAAAAAGAAGATGTTCATTACAGCAGCAGCGATACCTGCCATCAAAGGAGCAGGAGTCTCCGTTCCCTATCAGATAGTTTTAAAGTCTGACTCTTTTGAAGATTTGAAAGTGGCTACTAAAAATTTAACCGATTACCTAAAAAAGAAAAAAGGTTTTGTGGATGTTGACACCAACCTAGATGATGGAAAACCTCAAATAGACATCAATATTTTAAGAGAAAATGCAAACAGAATGGGTATCACTGCCTCTCAGATTGCCAATGCTATCTCTATAGCTTTTTCAAGCGATATAGAGATTTCCTATTTTGAAGAGAAGGGAAAACAGTACAACATAACCTTGCGTTTTGATGATGCACATAGAGTTGCACTTGAAGATATAAAAAAGATACAAGTAAGAGCCTCTAACGGCTCATTGGTCTATCTTGATGGTTTGGTAGAGTTTTCAAACTCAAAAGCACTCGCTACCATAAACCACTTTGACAGACAGAGACAAGTGACAGTTTTTGCTGACCTATTTGGGCTTGATTTGGGTGGTGCTGTAGGCTACACACGAGAGGGGATAGATGAACTTTTGCTTCCTGGTGTTACCTATAGATTTACAGGATTTGCTGAAGAGATGGAGAAAACGGGTAAAGCTTTTGGAGCTGCACTTGGGCTTTCGGTTATTTTGATGTTTATCATCTTGGCAATTCTTTATGAGTCGCTTATTCAACCTATTATCATTATGATGGCACTTCCTTTGAGTATCATTGGTGTGATGTTGGCTCTCTATTTAAGTGGATTACAGTTTTCTCTGTTTGTGATGATTGGCTTTATGCTTCTTATGGGAATGGTAGGGAAAAATGCTGTTCTTTTGGTAGATTTTGCCAACCACGCAATGGAAAAAGGAAAAAGTGCCGACGAGGCACTCCTAGAGGCTGGAGAGAAGAGACTTAGACCGATTTTGATGACCACCGTTGCGATGATATTTGCCATGTTACCACTGGCTTTTGGTACAGGCATAGGAAGCGAAACCAATGCCCCTATGGCAATGGCAGTTATCGGAGGACTTTTGAGTTCTATGGTCTTGACCTTGCTTGTTGTTCCTGTAATGTATAAGATGATTAATCCTATTGATAGATGGCTTAGAAAGTGGTATGAAGTTGGGAGGGTTGAGTAGTGGACAATAAAGAGGTGCTCTATACAATGGAAGAGCCAATTTTATAATTTAAACAAAGGAGAAAATATGCAACACTGGTTATTTTTGATAGGAGCTATTGCTTTAGAAGTGGCAGGTACAACAGCCATGAAGATGTCGGATGGATTTACCAAGACAGTACCATCTATAGCGATGTTCGTTTTTTACATATTGTCACTTGTGGCATTAACATACGCATTGAAAAAGTTCATACCTTTCTACACAACTTAAATATCCAATCCCATCATATCCCCAATCTGCTCTTTAAAGGCAAAAAGAGAATCAACATCATAAATCTTTAAGACATTCATCATCTTCATAAAGACCCAAAGAC
>Ga0256842_1002850_pt1 | contig 11972 bp, 12 predicted proteins | sample 4559240metaG_FD_185973 | JGI IMG/M metagenome (GOLD analysis project Ga0256842, IMG submission 185973) | Hydrothermal vent microbial communities from Guaymas Basin, Mexico - 4559-240 | ecosystem: Environmental > Aquatic > Marine > Hydrothermal vents | place: Mexico: Guaymas Basin | collected...
ATTAGGTCTTCCGCTAAGAATCGCTTTAACCTCTCTTATCTTTTTCTCCCTATTTATAAACTCTGGGATATCCATTGTGATCTCCTATTTTCTAAATAGTTTATTTTAGCATATTTGTAAAAATTTACACTTACAAATTACATATTTACCCTCATAACTACCTTATCCTTTCTTCAAATACCTCAAGCGCCCTTTTACTGCATCATCCATACTATGTTCCATAGTTTTTACCTCGTAAAATAACTCATTTAAAAATATGATTATTTTTTGGAAAAGATCTTGATATAAAGATCCCCTTTAAATGGTCCCAAACTCTTACCAAGACCTTTAAGCCTAATTGCTTTGCCTTCAGAATAGTTTTCTGGGATGGTGGTCATAATTTGGGTGGGTTTTTTGTTAAACTGAGTGATTTGAAATTTAAGTTTTACTCCTGAACAAATCTTATTTTTTTCAAGATATATTATATGTTCATGATCAAGTTGGGACTTGAGCCACTTTTTTACATTATTTGGATGTAATATTCTTATACTATTTTTTATTTTTTTTGATATATTAAATAGTTTTTCTTTTTTTTCTGATATTAAAAAGATTTTATTATCTTGTTTAAAAGATGAATTCCTTTTTTTTACTTCTCTAAAGATGTCTTCAAAGACCTTTCTTGCAAATGGATCATTTAGAATATATTTTAATATTTCTTCTTCTCTAACAGTATGACTTTTTTTATCTTCTTTACTATAGACTCCATGTTGTTTTTTATCTTTTTTTATTCTGGTCTTTTCATATTTTTTATATGTTTCATAGAAATTTTTTTTAGCTTTTTGTTGATAAAATTTATAACTTGTTGTCTTTTTTGTTTCTTGCTGTTTATTTTTTTGAAAATTTAATAAAAATACATATGCTTCGTTTAATTCTTTAAATTTTTTAGATGCATCTTTAAGTTGCGGATTTAAATCAGGATGATACAAAAAGGCCAATCTTCTATATGATTTTTTTATATCTTCTTCACTTGCATCCTGTGATACTTTTAAGATTGAACAGGCTCTATATAAATCCATAATTCAGATTTATTGTCCTAAAATTTCACCTTAAGGGCATTTGGTCCATCTTCTTGTTGAGAAATCAACTGTTTTTCTTTTAAATATTTTATACCTTCCCTTTTAAATTGTTCAAAATCAATCTCTTTTTTTATACCAGGACAATACTCTTTTGCCATCTCAAAACTATTTTCATCTTCTAGATTTCCCTTAAAAAAGGGCCAAGCAATGCAAATATTTGGTTTTACAGGATGAATAGTACATCTTCTATCTTTATCAAAAAAAATACAATATCCATCTTCTTTGATCTTTATTGAATATTTGTTAGAATCCTCTTTTTCTAAGAATTTTTCTTCAAACTCTTTATTATCTAATCCCAAAAATTTTGCTATTCTATCAATTTCTTTTTTTGTGACAATAATTCCGCCCTGTCCTTTACAACAAATCCCGCACAGAGTACACTGGAACACATCTTCTAATCCCATTGAAACAACCCCCTTCTATCTTGAGATATTATTTTCAATAATTGCTAATTGAAACAAATTTGTATATTCTCTTGGAGCAAGGACAATCTTATATAAATCAATATTAATTGGCAACAGATAAAAATAGGGAGGAATCACTATGTTTGAATCCTTAGAAATTATCCCTAAAGATGAGCTTAAATTAAGGTGGCAGAGGTTAAAAGATATCTTACAAAAAGAACAACAATCTTCAGAAGGTATAATGATCTTGTCAAAGGTTGGAATATATTGGGCAACAGGCCATTTTGGTTCAGGGGTATTTTGGTTACCTTTAGATGGTGAGCCTCACCTCTTTATTAGAAAGGGTATTGAAAGGGCCAAATTGGAATCTCCCATTGAAAATATTCATAAGTTCAGATCTTATTCAGACATCTCAAATATTTTGGCAGATTACAATTTAACGCTTCCTTCTACATTTTCTGTTGAAATGGGGGGAATATCTTGGAGTGGAGGGAAGGTTTTTGAATCCAAATTCAAGGATAGAAATATATTACCTGGTGATATAATTTTAAGTAAGGCCCGATCTGTTAAGACACAGTGGGAACTTCACAAGATAAAACTAGCAGGAGAAAGACACTATCGCGCGATTTGCAAACTCCTTCCTGATAAGATATCTCCAGGCATGACAGAACTTGAGATAGGTAAAGTCCTTACAGGAATATTCCTTGATCTTGGCCACAATGGAATAATCAGGATGCAGGGACAAGGCGAAGAACTTTTTATTGGATCCGTGAGCGCTGGAGATTCAGGAAATTATCCAACGAGCTTTAATGTTCCAGTGGGTGCTAGAGGCCTGCATCCAGCAGTCCCTTTTCTAGGTTATGGAGGCAAGGTGTGGAAAAATAAGGAGATACTAATTATTGATAGTGTATTTTCATTAGAAGGTTACCACACAGACAAAACCCAGCTTTTTTTTGCAGGAAAAAAAGATGAACTTCCAAAACAAGTAAAAAACGCACAAGAGTTCTGTTTAATGATCCAAAATGAGTGCATAAAAAAACTAACCCCAGGGACAACTCCTGAAGAGATCTATTTGTTCTGTATAGAAAAAGCCAAAAAATACAATTTTGAAGATGGATTTATGGGCATTGGTGGCAATAAAGTGCGCTTTGTTGGACATGGTGTGGGACTTTATCTTGACGAGTGGCCACCAATTGCAAATAGATTTAATGAACCTTTAGAAGAAAACATGGTAATTGCTCTGGAGCCTAAAGTGGGAATTCCTGGAATCGGCATGGTTGGTATTGAAAATACGTTCTTAGTCACACCTTCTGGAGGTGTTTCCTTAACTGGTGATGAATATGAAACTATTTTTATAGAGTAAAAGGATTATGACCATATCATATAATGATTTAATGGGGCGTTATACAATAAAATCAAGACACCTTTCTCCTTTACTAAAGATTTAAGAAAAAAATAATTATAGGATCTACTTTGCTATGCTAAATGACGCAGAAAAACTTATTGAGAAATTAAAAAAAGAGAAAAATAAGTTTATAGAAGTTTGTAACACGGAGATAGTTGAACTCAATTATGTAAAGGATTATGCAACAAAGATTGTTCAACATTTTAAAAAATATCTCTCCACAATTAAACTTGATGGATTAGCTATTTTTGCGTGTGGGGGATTGGGAAGGGGAGAAATAAGTTTTGATTCAGACCTAGATATTGTTTTTTTGTATCAAAAAAGGCTATCAATAAAGAAAAAAAATTTTATTGAAAATCTAATATCCATGTTATGGGACAATGGATTTGAAGTGGGACAACAGGTTGCCACTAAAAATGGAATTTTATCGCTGGCAAAAAAAGATTTTTCCTTATGCACTTCCCTTATATTTCAAAGATATTTGGGTGGAGATGAAGAACTTTATTTGAATTTTAAAAGAGATTTTTTTTCTATTTTTAAAAATAGTAGGCAAAAAAATGCGTTTATAAAAAAATTAAAAGAAACAAGAGATAAGAGGATAAAACAATATGGAGAGAGTATATATTTAATAGAGCCAAATATAAAAGAAGGACTAGGTGGAATGAGAGATATACATTCAATTTTATGGGGGGCTGGTATATGTCTCGAGGTTTTTACTCTAGAGAAAATTAAATCTCTTGGATGGATAAATGAAGAAGAATTCCAGTGGCTTATGGATGGTTATGATTTTTTATGGAAAACCAGAATACAACTTCATAGATTAGGAGGAAATAAAAAAGATCAATTGACACTACAAGATCAAAAGACATTATCAACCCTAATGGGATTTTCTGACAATAAAATTAAAGCTGAAGAAGCCTTTATGCAGACATACTATACTCATACATCTAGGATAAAAAGGGTTACAAATTTTTTTATAGATAAGCTTTTCGATAAATTTATTGAAAAAAATAGTAAATTAAAGATAATTCCAGGTCCTTTTATAGTATTTGGAAATTTGATTTTTTTTAAAGATCCTGAAGAGATAAAACTAAAACCTCAACTTTTAATGGAGCTCTTTTGGAATGCTGCAAGGCTGAATTTGAAGTTCCATCATGATAGCGGAAGAGTTATTAGAGAAAATCTTCATCTAGTAAAAGATATAATTTATAACAAAGATGTAATTAACATGTTTTTTGATATCTTATTAAATGAAAAAACGGCATTTGATATACTCAAATCCATGCATGAAACAAAATTTTTAGACACATTTATTCCAGAATTTTTAAATCAAAGATATAGAGTGCAATATGACACTTATCACATTTATACAGTGGATGAACACCTGCTTAGATGTGTTAAAGAACTTCATGAATTAAGACACAGCGAATATTCAAATCTTTTTAAAGAAGATATAAATGAAAAGATATTATTTTTAAGTGCACTTTTACACGATATTGGAAAAGGATATGGGGTATCACATTCCAAAAAAGGTGCTGAACTTGCCCAGAAAATAGGAAAGAGATTGTTACTCACAGATGAAGAGATTGATTTACTTTGCTTTTTAGTGGAAAATCACCTTCTTCTTGCAGAGACTGCTTTAAAAAGGGATTTAAGTGACGAAAAACCAATAGAGATGTGTGTTTATAAGATTGGATCTCTAAAAAAATTGTATATGTTATTTCTTCTACAAATTGCAGATTCCAAAGCAACAGGTCCCAGGGCCTGGAATAGTTGGAGAAAGACACTTTTGGAAGAGCTTTTTATCAAAATAAAAAATATGTTTACAACGCAAGGTTTCTGTAAAGAAAATGTTACAAACAAAATTGAATTGATTAAAAAACAGGTTATAGAGATTGGATATCAAGATAAAGAGGAATTAACGAAGTGGTTAGATGATTTATCGATTAGATATTTACTTTCTCAATCACCAAATGATATTTATTATCATTTTTTACTTGAAAAAAAAGCAAAACAAGACAAGGTTGTTATTGAGGTAAGAAAAATAGAAGAAAATATCTGGGAAATTATATTTATTTGTGATGATCATCCTAGATTATTTGATTTTATCACAGGAATTTTATGGATAAATGGAATAAATATTTTATCAGCAGATATTTATACAAGAAGATATAATCTTGCTTTAGATATATTAAAAATTGACAATATCCCTGATCCATATAATATTGACAGATTTATAAAAAGGCTAAAAGATGATTTATTAAATTTGCTTAATGAAAAGATTACCTTAGAAGATATATACAAAAAGAGATATGTTATTAGAAAATCTCCCATTAGTATCAAAACTGAAGATAAGGTAATTATAGATGAAGAAGCATCAGATTTTTATACTATTATAGAAATATATACTTGGGAGAGGCCTGGTGTTTTGCATACTGTTTCTAAGGTATTACATAAATATGATCTAAATATAAATTTTGCCAAAATTACTACACCAGGAGAACAAGTGGTTGATATATTTTATGTTACAACAAAGGATGGGGGAAAAATCTTAAACCCAGAATTACATAATAAGATCAAGGAAGATTTATTAAGATCCTTAAAGGAGATAACCTAGATGTGGTTACTCATTTTATCTTTTGGCTTTGCAGTTATTATCTCTGCTTTTTGTTCTTTGACAGAGGCGGTTTTGTATTCTGTATCATGGACTCATATAGAAAATTTAAGAAAACAGGGAAAAGGTGTAGGTGATATTTTATATAAATTAAAAATGGATATTGACAAGCCCATCACTGCAATCTTGACATTAAACACTGTTGCTAATACAGCTGGTGCTTCCATTGCTGGAGCTGCTGCAGCATCAGTTTTTGGTGAACATAGACTTGTATATTTTTCAATAGTATTTACGCTAACTATTTTGTTTTTTTCAGAAATAATACCTAAGACCGTAGGGGTGTTATACAATAGATCTTTTTCATCAATCCTTGCCAGGCCCCTTTTGGCCCTTGTTATTGTATTTAACCCTCTTATTTTTGTAATTAGTTTTGTTATAAAATTTATAGAAAGAGGGAAAAAAGGAGTTTATGCATCTGAAGAAGAAGTTTTGGCCTTAGTGAGTTTATCTAGAAAGGTTGGCAAAATCAAACAATTTGAAGAGAATTTTATTTCAAATGTATTAAAAATGGATGAAAAAAGGGTCATGGATGTTATGACTCCACGAACAGTGATATTTTCTTTGCCAGCTGAAAAACGGGTGTCAGAGGTCATGAATGTGGACAATATGTGGCCATACAGCAGGGTCCCTGTTTATTTTAATGACGATATTGATGACATAAGGGGAATTATTTATAAAGTAGATGTGTTAAAGGCCCTTATAAAAGGAGAAAAAGATAAGCAACTAAAAGAACTTATAAAACCTGTACATTTTGTTTTAGAAACCATAACCCTAGAGAGATTACTTTTTAGATTTCTGGAATCCAGGGTACCAATGGCTATTGTTATTGATGAATATGGGGGTATAGCTGGATTGGTGACTTTAGAAGATATTGTTGAAGAGATTTTGGGTAAAGAGATAGTGGATGAAACTGATTTTATTACAGATATGAGAAAGTTTGCTCAGCAAAAAAAAGCAGAAAAAATAACAAAAATGTCATATCCAAAATAGAGTTAGCGAGGGAGAGGTTATGAAAAGTTCAAAAAAGATCTATATCTTAGCAGCACTTTTTTTTATTGGAGGTTTTTTATATTTACTATTTAGTTCTATTAGTGAGACCAGTCTCTATTTTTTAAATGTTTCTGAGGCACTTGCAACAGGTAAAAAAAATATAAAACGCATTCGTTTATTTGGAAAGGTAGGCAATGATATAAAAATGAATGGGGATTATTTGGAATTTTCAATTTTAGATAAAAAGGATCCATCAAAAAAGATTACTACTATATATCATGGAAATAAACCTGATACATTTGGTGTAGGCAGTGAAGTTATTGTAGAAGGGGAAATGAAAAATGGCATTTTCTTTGCCTCACAACTCATGACCAAATGCCCTTCAAAATACAAAAAAAGGACACAATAAAATGGCTATTTTATCATATTTTATCTTAATGTTGGGCTTTTTTATCTGCCTTTTTTTTAGTGCACTCTCTATATACTCCCTTTATAAAAAAGGAAATGAAAATTATAGTGAAATTGCGCAAAAAATAGTATTATTGTGCGTGGCCATCTGTTACTTTATACTTAGCTATGCATTTTTAAAAAGAGATTTTTCATTTGTAATTGTTGCAGATTACACAGATACCTATCTTCCATGGTATTATGCATTAACTGCTGTATGGGCAGGCCAGGAAGGGTCATTACTATTGTGGCTTCTTTTTGTTGCAATTTGTGGAGTAGTCTTTAGCAAAAATAAGATGTTTGAAAAATTGCCTGATGATGCCAAAAACCTTTTCTGGTCCTTATTTTTTGCAGTTGAAGGCGTATTTTTTCTATTACTCATTACATTTGCCAATCCATTTTTGGTCTACTCAGTGCCTCCAAAACAGGGTATGGGATTAAATCCCCTTTTAATGCATCCTGGTATGATCTTCCATCCCCCAACCCTGTTTGCAGGTTATGCTGGATTTACTATTCCTGCATTGTTAACTATATCAGCTAAGATGACTGGTTTTAAAAAGGAAATCCTATTAGTTGTAAAAAGATGGAGCCTTTTGTCATGGATTTTTCTTACAATTGGCATTATCCTAGGAATGTGGTGGTCATACTATGAACTTGGTTGGGGTGGATACTGGGCCTGGGATCCTGTTGAAAACGCATCTTTGATACCATGGCTGTGTAGCACTGCATTTATACACATATCTGTGGTTACTCAAAGAGAAAAGGCCCTTGAAAGAAGTACCACCTTGGTTATGGCGCTTACTTTTGTTTCTTGTATTTTAGCAACATTTTTAACTCGCAGTGGAATTATTGATTCACTTCATGCCTTTGCAAAAAGTCCTGTGGGTATTCCATTTATTATTTTTATCTTAGAGGCGATTTTTTTATTTACATTTATTACTCTTTACTATCCCACAACCTATAACAAACCTATATCAGGCATGTTTTCCCAAAATGGTCTGCTGATTTTATCATCCTGGATATTTCTTGGACTATGTGTGGTAATAATTGTAGGAACAATGTATCCACTTATAAGTAAATTGATGTTACATGAAAGTAAAGGGGTTGGAGAAGATTTTTACAACAGGGTATTTTTGCCTATAGCAAGCTTTCTGATTTTTATTTTATGTATATGTCCCTGGTTTAAATGGAAAATAGAAAAAATAAAAAAAGAGGGTGTATTTTTTATAATAGTTTTTCTATTGCTTATCATTATTTTATATATATTTGTAACAAAAAATCTATTGCTTTTATTGTCAATGAGTGCTGCTTTTACAGGTATTTTATCTGTTTCATATTTTATTATTTCTAACAAATACTTTTCAAATATGAATCCATTGGGGAAATGGGAAATTCATCTGGGAGTAGTGATAATTGCAATTTCTATTGCCATTTCTTCAGGATTTAAAGACAATGGAGAGTTTATAATTGCAAAAGGGCAACACATTGATTTTCATGGATATAAGATTGTTTATAATGACTTTTTCAAAAACAATTATGAAGATAAAAGTGTAGAATCATACGTATTTTCAGTATATAAAAATGATAAATTACTTGGTAAGATGATCCCAAAACGGATATTTTTCTTTATACAAAATAATATTTTTTCAAAGGTGTCAGTGCTTAAATTTATTTTTGATGAATTATACATAAGTGTGCAACAAAGTACAGAAGATGGTGTGTTAAAGATTGAAGTGCAAAGAAATCCAATGGTTCATTGGATATGGTTTGGAAGTATTATTATGTGTTTGTCAGGACTTATTTTATTTTTTAAAACAAGAGAAAGGGTGGGTTAATTATTTGTGATGTTGGAGCTGATTGGAGTTTCTAAATCTTTTGGGGAGCGATTAGTATTAAAAGGAGTAAATTGTAAATTAGAAAAAGGGCAGGGTGCTGTGCTCTTTGGTCCAAATGGGTGTGGAAAATCTACATTGCTAAAGATAATTGCTGGTACTTTGCATCCATCATCTGGCAAGGTTATTTTGTCAAATATAACAAAAATTGGGTATATGGGACATTTTTGGGGAGTTTATTCCCATCTTACAGCGTATGAAAATCTAAAATTTTGGGGAGATATTTACAAAGTTACATTTAACAAGGAACAATTATTACAAATTTTAGAAAGAGTTGGGCTGAAGGATTTTATTTTTGAAAAAGTTCATATTTTTTCCAGGGGAATGATACAGAGACTAAATATAGCAAGGTTGATGCTCATTGATCCTGATCTGTATCTCTTGGATGAGCCAGAAACTGGTCTTGATAGTGCATCTTGTAATATGCTTGTCTCTTTTGTGAAAAAAGAGTTAAAAAAGGGGAAAATAGTTGTTTGGGTAACTCATAACAAGGACATAGATTTTATGGATAACACCTTAATTTATAATGATAAAACATTTATTTTATCAAAGAGATGAAGGCGTATCTTGCTATATTTAAAAAAGATATTAAGATTGTCTTTTCAACAAAAGGTGGGATAATAGAGCCCTTATTATTAGGCCTTATATTTATCTTTACCTTTAGTTTAGCAAGTAGTAATTTGGGAAAAATAGATCCAATCTGGACAGGGACCATTTTCTGGATTTGTTCTGTATTTTGTAGTGTCCTTATATTTAGGGAATTATATAGAGTAGAAGAAACGTACAATACACTAGAGTTAATTATGATATCTCCAATCTCAGTGGAAGGATTTTTTATAACCAAGACTATTGTTGGTATAATATGTCTTGGTTTTGTACAAATGTTATTTTTATTATTAATGACTATTTTTTTAAAAATAAATGGATTTGATTATATTATTTCTCTGCTACCAATGATAATCTTGATAGATTGGGGAATTGGGATAATAAGTTCCTTTTTTGGAGGGGCAATAGCCGGGGGAGAGGTCAAAGATTCTTTTATAACAACAATAGTGTTTCCCATGCAGATACCCTTGCTGATTGGTGGAATAAAGATCTGGGAGAATCTGTTTACAATAGGGGGGGTTGGAAACTCAAAAAATTGGATTAATCTTATTATATCCTTTGATGGAATATTTACAGGGATCTGTCTTTTTTTGTTTCCATTTTTATTTTCAAAAAGGTAGGTAAATGTTTTTTTTAATAATATTTGCATTTGTTAGTATAATCATTGGAAATTACTTTGTATTATTTTATGCCCCTATAGAAGCAACATTGGGGCTTCCACAAAAAATTTTCTATTTTCATGTATCCTTTGCTTGGTGGGGACTTTTTGCATTTTTTTTTGTATTTTTGTTTAGTCTGTTATACCTTTTAAAAAAAGACCTATCTTTTTTCCTAAAAGCAAGGGTTTTAGCAGAAATTGGAGTTTTATATTCAACTATAGTGTTAGTTACAGGAATTACCTGGGCAAAGGCATCTTGGAATACCTATTGGACATGGGATCCCAAATTGATTACTACCTTTATAATGTGGTTTATGTATGTTTTATATCTTGTTTTTTTAAATTTTGAAATTGAGGATGAAAAAAAATTTATATTTTGTAGTGTGCTAGCGATAGTTAGTTTTATAGATGTGCCAATTGTGTTTTTGGCAGCCAAGATGTTCAGAAGTATCCATCCTGTAATCTTTATGTCTAAAGAAGGTGGAATGCCATTTGAGATGTTACTTACTATGTTTGTGAATATCTTTTGTTATGGATGTCTATTCTTTTTGTTATTTTATACCAGATATAGTCAACTGTTATTAAAGGACAAAATTAGACTTATAAGAAACAAAAAACTATAAGGATTATGCTATGTTGTATATTTTTTTGGCAAATGTATTTATCTGGGCTATTATTTTCGGGTATATATTGTTTTTAAATACAGAAAATAAGAAAATAAAAAAAATGATTGATAACATAAAATAAGATATCTGGAGATTTTATTATATGAACAAGGTCAATGGTAATCGTTTCAAATTCATTACTTTATTTATAACAGCAAACCTATTTATTATGCTTTTTTTTGCTATTACATACAAATTTCAAAATCCCTCTATTGTATTCGAGGTTCAACAAAGTAAGTTCTTTGAACATGATGAAAAAGAACAGATTAAAGATATGATAACAAAATTAATGAAAAGACTAAAAGAAAATCCAAATGATATAGAGGCATTAAAAGGTCTTGGATTTATATTCACAGAGATGAGGGCATGGGATAACGCTAGAGTATTTTTGGAAAAGGCAATAAATTTAAAACCAGATGATAGAGATGTAATTGTAAAATTAGCTACCTGTTATCTTTATTTAGAAAGATATGAAGATGGTGCAAGGTTGCTTGAAAAATTTGTTAAAATGGAACCTGAAAATTACATTGCCAAATTTAATTTAGCGTATTTATATGGATTTATTTTAAATAAAAAACAGAGGGCAAGGCAATTATTTATAGAACTAAAACAACAAAAAGATCTTCCTGCAAATATAATGGAAAAAGTAAAAGAATCTTTAGATAAATTGGAACAATAAATCTGGGAGGGGATTTAAGGCTATGAGTGAAAATAAAAAAATCTTAAAAACAGCTCTCACCTTTGATGATGTTTTGTTGCTGCCTGCATATTCAGAGGTAACCCCTGCTGATGTTGATGTGAGCACATATCTGACACCTGATATTAAACTCAATATTCCATTAATTTCTGCTGCAATGGACACTGTTACTGAGTCAAGGATGGCCATCTCTATGGCAAGGCAGGGTGGGATTGGTATTATACATAAAAATATGCCTATAGATGAACAGGTGTTAGAGGTAAAAAAGGTTAAAAAATCTGAAAGTGGAATGATTATAGATCCTGTTAGTATTGAACCTGAGGACACAGTAGGGCATGCATTAGAAATAATGGCGCAATATAGAATCTCTGGCCTTCCTGTGGTTAAAGGGACAAAGGTAGTGGGAATAGTAACCAATA
>Ga0256842_1002851_pt1 | contig 11972 bp, 11 predicted proteins | sample 4559240metaG_FD_185973 | JGI IMG/M metagenome (GOLD analysis project Ga0256842, IMG submission 185973) | Hydrothermal vent microbial communities from Guaymas Basin, Mexico - 4559-240 | ecosystem: Environmental > Aquatic > Marine > Hydrothermal vents | place: Mexico: Guaymas Basin | collected...
GGCTAAAGCAGTAGGAATATCAAGACACAGTGTTCATCAAATATGAAGAACGATCTAAAACCCCATCTGATAGCTGGAATTTTATGAGCACAAAATTTTGTAAACTGATTTCGATGACAGGACACTAGCCTCGTGAGATAAAATCTTTTACATAAGGTCAGTTATTAAAGAAACTATTTTGTCTTGTTCCTCCTCTTTCAGAAACGGGTGCATAGGGAGACTCAACACTTCTCTGGATGCCTTCTCAGCTTCTGGAAAATCTCCCCATTTATAACCTAACTTAGAGAAAACTGGCTGTTCATGAAGACACTTGGGATAGTATATAGCAGTGGGAACCCCATTTTTGTTTAAATGCTCGATCAGTCTTTCTCTGTTTTTTGCACGTATGGTGTATTGGGCATAAACATGGGTGTTCCCTGGCATGATTTCAGGTACTGTGCAATATCCCTTTAACATTTCAGAGTATTTAGCTCCAATCTCTGCTCTTCTCTTTACTTCTTCTTCAAAATGGTCAAGCTTTACCAAAAGAACTGCTGCCTGAATGGTATCAAATCTTCCATTTGTTCCCACAAAGATATGCTCGTGCCTTTTTATACCCCCATGAGTCCTTATGGCTCTTATCTTGTTTGCTAATTCGTTATCATCCGTAAAGACAGCTCCTCCGTCACCATAGCAACCAAGCGGTTTTGCTGGAAAAAAACTGGTGCATCCGATGAGACTTGCTCCACAGCTTTTTACTCCATTCTGCTCTGCCCCAAAGCTTTGAGCCCCATCCTCTATTACAGCAAGGTTATATTTTTGAGCTATCTCGTTTATCTTTTTGAGGTCTGGCATTTGCCCAAAAAGGCTAACTGGTATTATTGCCCTTGTCTTGGGTGTTATAGCACTTTCTATCTTATCCGGATCTATGTTGTAAGTAACCGGATCTATGTCCACAAATACGGGCTTGGCACCTACAAGACATATGACCTCTGCAGTGCTTATCCACGTAAATGGAACTGTAATTACTTCATCTCCCGGACCTATTCCAAGTGCCCTTAAAGATATCTCAAGAGCCATTGTTCCGCTTGCCACTGTAATAGCATGTTTTACATCTACATAGTCTCCAAGCCTTTCTTCTAACTCCTCTATTTCAGGCCCCATAATAAAACGTCCATGTTCTAAAACCTTCTGGATTCTTTCCTGAATCTCATCTGCATATGCCCTATACTGGGCTTTAAGGTCTATAAATTCCATATTATCCTCCCTGAATTATCTCAGCTATGTGAAATGCCTTTGTCTTTATCCCATATTTTTTAGCTGAATGATTAAAGTTCATGATACAAAAAGGGCACATGGTAATAATGTTATTGCTACCCGCCTTTCTGAGCACAGAAGCTCCTATTTCGAGCGCAAGATTCATGTCATATGCTCTTACTCCACCTCCTGCACCGCAGCAAAAACACATTTCCCTATTTTCTTCAAATTCCTTGAATCTTATGCCCAAGCTGTTCAGTATGTTTCTTGGTTCATTTGTAATATGTGCGGATCTGGTCATCTTACAGGGCTCATGGAGTATAAAGTCCATATCTGATCCAGCAGTAAGCTTTTTTCCTTTCTCAAGCTCTTGCGCTACTAATTCTACAAAGTGGTATATTTGAATATCAAATCTGCCAAGTATCCGGGGGTAATAAATACTAAAGCACTTATAACAACTGGGACATAGAACTATTATTTTTTTTATTCCTAAGCGTGTAAATCTTTCTATATTCTTTTTGAATACAGATTCTGCCTTGTCAAAATATCCGCCATCATAAAGAAAGATACCACAGCATCCCTCATCTTTGAGAAGCCTAAATTCAATTTCTAATTTTTCTAAAACACTAATGGCTGCTTTTACTGTATTCTCCTGAAAAAAGGAAGATATACATCCTAAGAAAAAGAGTGTGTCAGACTCTCGCTTGGTCTCTTTTATATATTTTTTGTATGTTATCCTTTCATTGCTTTCTCGTGTTACTGCATTTCCTTTATTCAGGATACTTTCTATGATCTTTTCATGTCTTGGCTTTGGAATTATTTTTTTGGTGTACAGAATATTTCTACCAAGAATTACAAGATCTCCTATTTGGATATCTTCTGGACATACCTGAGTGCATCTTCCACATATATTGCATGTAAGTAGGCTCTCTTCTTCCTTTTCTGTTGCTTGATTCCTTAATAATGCCTCTAATGCCTCTATTCTTCCAAGTGGGGAATATATGTATTCATTTCTGACAGAATAGGAGGGGCACACATCCATACAGGCCTCACATCTTATACATCTGCTTATCTGTTCTTCTATTTTTTTATTCACTTTGATTTCCTGGTTAACAAAACTGCACATTAGTGCAATTTTGGGTGGGATATTTGTATTCCGCCTCTTCAGGATGGCCAGCCCCACCTGGCGGTTTTTGGCCATCCATAGCCCCTGCACCAGGCACAGGAACTAACCTTCTCACCACCCTCTCCCAATCCCTTAGGACAAACACTCGTCTTAAGGGAGAAAAGTCCCTTACAAAGGACTTTCCAAGAAGAGGGAAGGTGAAGGCTGCTCTGAGAACTCTCCAGCTTTTTTGTCTCCCCTTCGGAAGACCCCTCACAGGCTTGTTCCCTCCAGAGGCCTGATCTCGGGCAGCTGGATTACTCTCAGAGCTTTCTCTCTTCTGCTCTTTAATCAATCTTTCTTCCTCCTCTATCTTTTATGCGCTTAAAAGCACCTGTTTCTACACAAATACTATTGTGTGCTAATATATATTTTTTGTTAACTGTTTTTTCCTCCTGATTTATATAGTATTCGGCAATTCTGCGGAATACTATAAGTCTTTTTTATTTATATCAAAAAGCCTGATTTGTCTATAATTGTCAGAGCATGTTCGAAACAGTTTTTGAACATGCTCGTAATAAGAATGTGGTGATTACTATGTAATCACTATGTGATTATAAAACTGCTTGACAATAAGAAACTACGATGTTATTTGCATATGCACAAAAAAATAATTATAAAAGGAGGGAGCTGTGAATATCATAGCATGTGTAAAACAGGTTCCTGATACAGAAACACAAATCAGGATTGCCCCTGATGGTAAATCTATTGTAACAGAGGGGATCAAGTGGGTAGTTAATCCTTATGACGAATTTGGTATAGAAGAAGCGCTCAAGACAAAAGAGAAGTTTGGGGGTCAGGTAACAGTAATCGGAGTGGGACCAAAGAGAGTAACTGAGGCACTAAGAACTGCTCTTGCAATGGGAGCTGATAAGGCAATATTCATCAATGATGAAGGAGAAGGTGAAAAGGATTCTCTTACGGTTGCGAGAGCTCTTGCTGCAGTAATTAAAGATATGGACTATGACATCATCTTTACAGGACAGAGAGGTATTGATGATGATATGGCAATGATAAATGTGGCATTAGCTGAATTTCTGGGAATTCCTCATGTTACACTGGCTATTAAACTGGAGTGGGCAGACGATCAAAAGTCTGTTAAGGTTCATAGACCTGTAGAAGGTGCAACAATGGTGGTTGAAGCACCATTGCCAGCAGTCATTACCTGTCAGAAGGGTCTTAATGAGCCAAGATATGCATCACTTCCAGGAATTATGAAGGCAAAGAAAAAGCCAATGGATACAAAGACATTGGCAGATTTAGGGATAGAAGTAACTAATAAACTACAGGTGATCCAGCTTTCACCACCTCCAGAAAGGAAGGCAGGGAAGATTATAGAAGGAGAAACACCTGAGCAGAAGGCAGCAGAGCTTGCAAGGCTTCTGCACGAAGAGGCAAAAGTTATATAAAAAAACAAAAAAGAAGGAGAGGGAGATATGGCGCAAGGAGTATGGGCAATAGCAGAACAGAGAGATGGAGAATTTAGAAAAATTACATATGAAGTAGTTAGCGAAGGAAGAAGGCTGGCAGACACATTAGGCCAGCAGTTAACTGCAGTAGTTTTGGGTTCTGGCATGAAGGATAAAGCATCAGAGTTGGCTCAATATGGGGCTGATAAGATAATTGTGGCAGATGATCCAAATCTTGCCACCTATACTGCTGATGCCTATGTGTCTGTATTGGCTCAGCTTGTAGAGGCAGAAACCCCTGAGATTATCATTCTTGGTGCATCCACTCAGGGTAAAGATCTTGCTCCAAGGCTTGCTGCACGTCTAAATGTTGCCATGGCTCAAGACTGCACTGCTTTTGACATAGAAGATGGTAAGCTTGTTGCTACAAGACCAATCTTTACAGGTAAGGCATACGCAAAAGTAACTTTTGAAGATAGCACTCCAAACATAGTTACTGCCAGACCAAACGTAATGCCTATAAATCAGCCAGATTCTGGAAGGAGTGCAGAAGTGGTAGATGCCCAGTTTAGCATAGATGAGGCACAGCTTAAAACAAAGGTAGTAGAAGTGATAAAAGATGAAAGTGGAAGAATAGATCTCACAGAGGCAGACAAGATTGTATCTGGTGGAAGAGGTATGAAGAATGCTGAGAACTTCAAGATACTGGAAGAGCTGGCAGATGTTATAGGTGCTGCAGTGGGTGCATCCCGTGCTGCTGTAGATGCTGGCTGGAGACCACAGACAGATCAGGTAGGGCAGACAGGAAAGATTGTTTCGCCAAATCTTTACATTGCATGCGGAATCTCAGGTGCTATCCAGCATTTGGCAGGAATGGGAACCTCCAAGATAATAGTAGCAATAAACAAAGACCCAGAAGCTCCTATATTCCAGAAGGCTGACTATGGTGTAGTAGATGATCTTTTCAAAATAGTTCCTGCTCTAACAGAAGAAGTGAAAAAATATGTAGAAAAATAGCTTACAAAGGGGGGCTTTTATGCCTCCCCTCCCTTTAAGTAAGAGATTTGAAAAAATCCTCCAATGTAAGAGAAGATAGTTCTTTTATTAATTCTTCATCAGAGACAGTCTCATTTGTAAGGTCCTTTTCAGAAAAGGGTTCTAAGAGATAAGAAAGGTTTTCTTTATCTTTATTTTTAAGCCATTTTCCTATTAGGTCTATTGGTTTTCTTATCTTATCTATGTCTCTTATAAGACTTAGTGTGATTTCTGCTGAGTTTCCTGCTGCAAGGTGTGGTGAGTGAAAGAATCTATCCAGAATTATAGCAAGGTCTGGAAAAGTTTCTTTTTCTATTAAAAACTGAATTTTCTTTATAAAGGCTTTTTTATAACTTTCTTTGTCTACAACATGCTCATTCTCTTTTATAAGCACACCATACCTTATTCTTAACATCCTGTTTTTTCTAAGCTCCTGTGGCAACCACACCTTTATATTCGTACTTGGCTCTTTTACTCCTTGTTCTTGGATTTCACCCTTAGGCTTATACTTATCAATATCTTCTGATGCTTCTATAATCTGCACATGCATACCAGATCTTAGCGGAATAAATTCTTCGTCGGATGTGATTATTCCTATCTCATGATGTCCACATTGAGGACATGTCCTGCTTTTAACTATTCCTTTTGCAATGATCTTATCTGACATCTCTGCACCTCCTTAATTAACGCTTGCGTAATGATACTTAATAGTTTAAATAGAAACAAGTTTTAACATACTTGATACATGGAGAAAAATAATGAAAGTAGGAATAGAGTGTGTTCCCTGTTTTTTAAAACAGCTTTATGAAGTAACAGGTATTGTTTGTAAGGACCCAAAGGATCAGCTATCTCTTTTACGGGAGTGTATTATTAAATTATCTGATCTTCCCTTAAGAAACATGAAACCACCTCAGGTAGCAAAAATCCTGCATTCTTTTATAAAGAAGAAATCCGGCATATCTGATCCATATAAGGAATTTAAAAAGATGTCTAATATGATAGCAAGATCTCTTGTGGAAAAACTAAGACCCAAAGTGAAAGATTCAGAAGATCCTTTTGAGATGAGCCTTAGGCTTGCTATAGCAGGTAATATAATTGATTATGGTCAAGCCAGGGATGTGAACAATAAGGTTGTAGAAAACAGCATAGAAGAGAGCATTTCTGTTGAATTAGATTCAAGACTTATCAAAAGGCTGTATAATGACATACAAAGATCAGATTTTATCCTTTATCTCGGCGATAATGCAGGAGAGGTATTTTTTGATAAACTGTTTATTGAGCATTTTCCAAAGCATTCTGTTGTATTTGCTGTTAGAGGAGGACCAATAATTAATGATGCTACCATTGAAGATGTTATGGAAGCTGAATTACATAAAATTTGTAAGGTGATAGACACAGGAGATGAAACTCCGGGAATTACATTAGAAGAGTGTTCTAAGGAATTTATTGATACATTCAAGAAAGCGGATATTATTATTTCAAAAGGACAAGGAAACTTTGAAACTCTTTCCGATATAAAAGGAAAAAGGATATATTTTTTATTCAAAATAAAATGTGAACCAGTTTCTCATGAAACAGGTTATGAATTTGGAAGAACTGTGATATTATATAAAAAATGAGATTTATATTTACAGCTTTTGTTATCTTTTCTTTGTTATTTGGCTTATCCTATGCAAGAACTCGGGTAAAAGAGGGGTATGCATGTTTTTCACAAGAAGGATTAGATGATAAGACAATAGAAAGATTAAGAACATTACTTTCGGAGGCAAAAAAGAAGAAAAAAGGTTTATGGAAAGATTTTTCAAAGATAATGAATTGTCTATGCAGATAAAAAAAGAGATTCAGGAGCTGGTAAATGTTGCAAAGGGAGAAATACCTGCAGATCTTTTGTTATGTAATGGAAAGCTGGTAAATGTATATATAGGAGAAATACTTGAAGGCCTTTCTGTGGCAATAAAAGGCAAAAAGATCTCCTGTATAGGAAAAGACTTAAGATACACGGTAGGTTCTCATACTCAGGTAATAGAATTAGATGGAATGGTTATCCTGCCAGGTTTAATAGATGCTCACACCCACATACTAATGTATTCTCCTCTTCATGAGATTGTAAAATACGCTATAAAAGGAGGAACAACTACTATTATAACCGAGGCAATTGAATTAGGATTTCCTTATGGGATTTTGGGGATTGAGTCTTTTTTAGATTGGATAAAGGATCAGCCAATAAAGATTTATTCGACTATACCTGTAATGCATTCCTTAAGTCCTTCATCAAAGCAGAAAGCAATAAGTCTGTCAGATTTAAGAAGGCTTTTAAAGAATAAGAAGGTATTAGGACTTGGAGAAACTATATGGAATTATATATTAAATTGGGATCAAAGGACATATGAATTTATAGCTGAAACCCTGTCTATGGGAAAGATTGTAGAAGGGCATGGTGCTGGAGCAAAAGAAAAAGCACTTTGTGCCTTTGCCAGCTCTGGCATATCTTCCTGCCATGAGTCTATAAATACTTCTGATGTGCTAAACAGACTCAAGCTTGGTTTATATGCAATGATAAGAGAAGGAGATATAAGAAGGGAACTAAGTAATATATCTGAAATAGGCTACATAAACATAGATCTGAGAAGATGTATCTTAGTTTCAGATGGTTTAGCTCCTAAGACTCTTATAAAAGGTTACATGAATCTTATACTGCAAAAGGCTATTGAGGTTGGCTTTGATCCTGTAAAAGCCATTCAAATGGTAACTCTCAATCCTGCTGAACATTTTAGGCTGGATCATTTAATAGGAGGAATAGCACCTTATAGATACGCAGATGTAGTAATTGTGCCAGATCTTAAACACATAACTCCAGAGTATGTGATAAGTAATGGAGAAATTGTATTAGAAAAAGGTGATATAGTTACTAAGTGCAGAGTTCCTGTTTATCTTAAATCTAAGTTTTCAAGTGTTAGCTTGCCTTTGCTGAAACCAGAAGACTTTGTTATTTATTCTAAAAATAGACAAAAAAAAGCAAAACTAAGAGTTATCCATCTTGTAACTCCCTTAGTTACAAAAGAGGAAATTCATGAATTTATTGCTAAGGACGGACAAATAGAGGTAGATCTGGAAAAAGATATCTTAAAAGTAGCGGTTTTGACAGAAACTAATGGACAAATGAAAAAGTTTGTAGGCTTGGTAAAGGGATTTGGACTAAAAAGAGGAGCTATTGCCACAAGTGCTGTCTGGGACGCATGTCTTATCTTAGTTATTGGGGCTGATAGTAGAGATATGGCAGAGGCAGTAAATAGGGTGGTACACATAGGCGGGGGAATAGTTGTATCTGAAAATGGAAAGATCATTTCTGAGTTGAATATGCCCATAGGTGGAATTGTGTCGGAATTGCCAGCAACTGAGATAGCCAAGAAAATGGATAGTATTCAAAAGAGTTTAGAACATCTTGGCTCTACTTTGCCAGATGTTCACTTGAGTGTTTCTGTTCTTACAACCCCATATATTCCTTTTTTGAGGCTTTCAGAGGATGGGATTTTTGATTTAAAGAAATGTAAAAAGCTTGATCTTTTTGTAACATAAAAAAACAAAAGAGGAGTTCATGTTATGCTGGATTTAAGATTTATCAGAGCAAACTTAGATAAAGTGAAAGATATGCTTGCTAAGAGAGGATATGAGCTGGATATGAGCAGATTTGAACAGCTTGATAAAAAGAGAAGAGAGATGATCTCTGAGATAGAATCTCTGAGAGCAAAAAGGAATGAATTAAACAATCAGATATCTCAAAAAAAGAAAAAAGGGGAGGATGCTGAAGAAATTATAAAAGAGATGAAGGAAATCTCTTTAAAGATAAAGGATAAAGAAAAAGAGCTTCCTGAGATAGAAAAAGAATTTCAACAGTTTCTTCTTCTTATTCCGAATATTCCTCATGAGTCTGTTCCTGTAGGAAAGGATGAAGATGATAATCAGGTAGTAAGATATTGGGGCAAAAAGCCAGAGTTTTCTTTTAAGCCACTTCCTCACTGGGAAATAGGAGAAAAGCTTGGAATACTGGATTTTAAAAGGGCAGCAAAACTTTCAGGTTCAAGATTTGCCCTTTACAAGGGAGCTGGAGCAAAACTTGAAAGAGCTCTTATAAACTTTATGTTGGATATTCACACCAAAGAGCATGGCTATACAGAGATACTTCCACCATTTTTGGTGAATTCAGATTGTATGACAGGGACAGGACAGCTTCCCAAGTTTAAAGAAGATCTATTCAAGGTGGAAGACTGGGATCTTTACTTGATTCCTACTGCAGAGGTGCCATTGACAAATATTCACAGAGAAGAGACCTTAACCGAAGATGAGCTTCCAAAATACTATGTTGCTTATACTCCCTGTTTCAGATCAGAGGCAGGCTCTTATGGAAAAGATGTGCGAGGTCTGATAAGACAGCATCAATTTAACAAAGTAGAGCTTGTAAAGATTACAAAGCCAGAAGATTCTTTTGAAGAACTTGAAAAACTCACCAAAGATGCAGAGGAGATACTTAAAAGACTAAATCTTCATTACAGAGTGGTGTGTTTATGTACAGGTGATCTTGGTTTTTCTTCTGCCAAGACCTATGACTTAGAGGTATGGCTTCCGGGGCAAGGACTTTACAGAGAAATCTCCTCCTGTAGCAACTGCACAGATTTTCAGGCAAGAAGGGCTGGTATAAGATTCAGAAGAAAAGGGAAAAAAGGAAGTGAATTTGTGCATACCTTAAATGGTTCAGGTATTGCAGTAGGAAGGACAGTTGTAGCAATTTTGGAAAATTACCAGCAAGAAGATGGCTCTGTCATTATACCAGAGGCTTTGAGACCATATATGGATGGAATGGAGTATATAAAACCGGAGGAGTAAAAATGTGTGGAATAGTCTGTTATATTGGCAACAAAGAAGCAAAGCCCATTCTTATAGAGGGATTAAAAAGGCTTGAATACAGAGGATATGATTCTGCTGGAATTGCTGTTCAGAATGGAAACCAAGTTTATCTTGTAAAGACAAAAGGGAGAATAACTGATCTTGAGGCAAAGATAAGCAATTCGGAAATAAAAGGAAATTCAGGAATAGGTCATACAAGATGGGCTACTCATGGTGAACCTTCAGATATAAATGCACACCCACACACAGATCAGAATGAAAGCGTTTTTGTGGTTCACAACGGAATAATAGAAAACTATCTTTCCATAAAAAGAAGACTTGAAAATCAGGGTATAAGTTTTAAGTCAGAGACAGATACAGAGGTCTTGGCTCATCTTATTGCCTATTATTTTGAAGGAGATTTGGTTGAGGCAGTAAGGAAAGCTCTTTCAGAAGTAGAAGGCACATTTGGCATAGCTGTGCTTCACAAAGATTGTCCAGGAAAGATTGTTGTAGCAAGAAGAGGAAGCCCGATTATAATTGGGGTAGGAGAAGGAGAAAATTTTGCTGCATCTGATGTTGCAGCAATGATAAGGCATACAGATAAAGTGGTTCACTTAGATGATAATGAGCTTGCAGTCCTTACAAAGGATGACTTTTTTATAATGACTACACATGCAAGGCCGGTTCAAAGAGATATTACCACAGTGGAATGGAAGGCTGAAGATGCAGAGCTAAACGGATTTCCACATTTTATGCTTAAAGAGATATATGAGCAACCAGAGGCAATAAAGAATGCTATGAGAGGAAGACTTGATCCTGGAGAAGGGGTGCCAAAGCTGGGCGGGATCCAGCCTGTTTGGGAAGATCTTAAAAAGTGCAGAAACATGGCTATAGTTGCATGTGGCACTTCATATCATGCAGGATATGTAGGAAGATATATATTTGAGCGACTCACAGAAATTGATGTATCAGTGGAATTAGCAAGTGAATTTCGTTACAGAAAAGTAAATTTTGCTCCAAACACTTTTGTGCTTGCCTTAAGTCAGTCTGGAGAAACTGCAGACACCCTTGCAGCAATAAGGGAGGCAAAGAGAAAAGGGGCAAAACTTCTTGGTATAGTAAATGTGGTGGGAAGTTCCATTGCAAGAGAGACAGATGCTGGTATATACAATCATGCAGGACCTGAGATAGGAGTGGCTTCTACAAAGAATTTTACTTCCCAGCTCGTAGTTCTTACACTTCTTGCACTCCTTATAGGAAGACATCAAAATCTCTCATTCACTGATGGTGTTGAAGCAATAAGAGAGCTTCAAGCACTTCCTTCAAAGGTAAGAGAGGTTTTGTTTCAGGCAAATCATATACAGGCAATAGCCGAGAAGTATTACAAATATAATAATTGGCTCTTCATAGGAAGAAAGTTTAACTATCCTATAGCGTTAGAAGGGGCTTTGAAGTTAAAAGAAGTCTCTTATATACATGCAGAAGGATATGCAGCAGGAGAGATGAAACACGGTCCTATTGCTCTGATCAATCCTGAAATGCCAACAGTTGCTATTGTTCCACAGGATGATATGTATGAAAAGATGATAAATAACATCCAAGAGATAAATAGCAGAAAAGGTCCAGTAATAGCTATAGCCACAATGGGAGATAAAAGGATAAAAGAGCTAGTAGATGATGTGATAGAAATTCCTTCTACCTTGAATTATCTATATCCTGTGCTGACTGTAATACCATGTCAATTAATTGCGTATTATTGCGCATGCCTTTTAAATAGAGATGTGGACAAACCAAGAAATCTGGCAAAAAGCGTTACTGTAGAGTAAAGATAAGTTCTCCGCTTCTTTTTGCATCATATCCCCCCATCTGTTCTACTCTTTTTCTAAAATGGGGGGTCTTTATAATCTCAAGTATGGTTTTTATCTTGGGATCAGCTAAGAAATCTTCTGGAATAAGAAGATCGTATTCTTCTTTTTCTATGGGAATAAAGTCCAGATCAAGTGCCTTGGCAGCAGCAAATATCCCCATTCCACAGTCTGCAACTCCACTTAGAACATCTACTGCCACTGCCATATGAGTAAATTCCTCATACTCATATCCTTTTATCTGCTTTGGGTCTATGTTTAGTTGGGAAAGTTTGTAGTCCAAAAGCACTCTTGTTCCTGAACCAGGCTGTCTGTTTACAAATCTTATGTCTTCTCTTACAAGATCTTCAAGCCCTTTTATCCCCTTTGGATTCCCTT
>Ga0256842_1002852_pt1 | contig 11971 bp, 18 predicted proteins | sample 4559240metaG_FD_185973 | JGI IMG/M metagenome (GOLD analysis project Ga0256842, IMG submission 185973) | Hydrothermal vent microbial communities from Guaymas Basin, Mexico - 4559-240 | ecosystem: Environmental > Aquatic > Marine > Hydrothermal vents | place: Mexico: Guaymas Basin | collected...
CCCACGCTGTAAAACACACACTATCCACACCGTTACGATATACCGCCACGGAAAGAGGCGTACGCTTGCCCAAGGACAGAGAAGATATCTCAGAAAGCTTCAGGGATACGGATCTAAGAGGAAGCCTGAACAGAAGAGGTTTGCAAAGGTTACGAAGAAGGTCGTACTCAAGCTAAAGTGTACGCAATGCGGATACATCCAGCATAGGAAGGGTATTAGGATGAAGAGGCACGAACTCGTCGAGAGGTGACGATCATGGTGAAGAAGCGCAAGATCCTCATACCCGAGCCAAAGAGTAGGTTCATACGCGTTCGATGTAAGAAGTGTGGCAACGAGCAAGTGATATTCGATCACGCAACGATACCCGTAAAGTGTTTGGTGTGCGGTGCTCAGCTAACGAAGCCTACGGGTGGAAAAGCACAGATAATTGAGGAGAATGCAGAGGTTCTCAAGATACTAGGCTAAGCGTGGTGCTTCATGAGTTTAGTATTCAAGCGAAAGGATCTTCCGGAGGTTGGGGAACTCGTTATTGCGCGTGTCAAGAGATTGATTGAGCATGGTGCATACGCTGATCTCGAGGAATTCGAGAACTTAGAGGCTTTCATACCGTGGAGCGAGATAACGACCAAATACTTTCGTGATATTCGTGAAGTTCTTAGAGTTGGACAGATCGTCGTTGGGAAAGTTATAAGAATTGATAAGAAGAAGAGACCGCCACAGATAGATATCTCCATCAAGAGAGTTGGTGAGAATGAGCGTAGAGTCAGAATGTTGAGGTGGAAAAGGGATCAGAAAGCACAGAAGATCGTAGAGATCGTAGCCAAGAAGCTAGGAATGAGTCTGGATGAAGCCTACGAAAAGATATGGAAACCTCTATACGAAAAGTTTAGGGACGTTCTTACACTGTTGGAGAATGCCGTTATTCAAGGACCTCAGGTACTTATCGATGCTGGACTCAGCGAGGATATCGCTAAGGTACTGTACGAAGAAGCTAAGAGACACATCGAGATAAAGAAGGTTAAGATTCGTGGAACGATATACGCGAGATGCTACAAACCCGATGGAGTTGAAAGAATAAAGAAGCTGTTGATGGAGCTCGAATCCATTCCTCTACCAGATCAACACACGTCGCTGAGAATAATCTCTATCGGATCTCCTAGGTATAGCGTTGAGATCGTTAGCACGGACTACAAGGTTTGCGAAAGAGTATTGCAGCAAATGCTTGAACGCGCTAACGAACTAGTGAAAGAGCTTGGAATAGACGAGTTTAAGTTCGAACGTGGTGAAGTAGGTAAGGCGTAGCAATGCGGTGGAGAATCAGGAAGTGTCCAAGGTGTGGAAGGTATACGCTTCGCGATGTCTGTCCTAGCTGTGGTTCTCCAACAGTAGTTGCGCACCCACATAGGTTCTCTCCAGAGGATAGAATGGTGCGCTATAGAGTAGCGATGAAGTACGGTATATACATACCTCCGAAGAGCTCCGAGGAAAGTGGTAAGACTTAGAGCCATCGAATACCTTGCTCATGTATTTCGAAGGATAGTTCTAGGTGCGTAGGTTTTTCAACGATAAGTATGCGCATATCTTCCTTGTACTCGATTCTAACTATCTTGTCTGCCCATGGATAGAGATACTGCAGTCCCGAAGGTTCTACTCCCTCATCTGATTCTCTTACTTGCGCTGTCACGATTACGAAGCATCCTAGTTCTACGAATTCTCGAAGTAGTGCCAATAATGCAACGAATTTTCTCAGACCTTCCAATTCCAGAGCTTCGGATCGATAGAAGTTGTTGATGCTATCGATTGCCAGGAGCAGAAGCTTTGATAACTCGATATGTGTAGCGAGGTCTAGAACTAGCTCTATTAGATGATCTGTATCGAGAGCTTCACCAAATAGAACGCGATGATTCGTAATCCCCATCTGTACAACTCTATCAGCGTAGTGAGAACCTTCGGTACTTATGTACGCGATAATGTAGTTCGTATGCATGCTGTGCTTGATTGTGTTAAGAACGAAGTTCGTTTTCCCAGATGCGGCTATGCCGTAGACGAGTATCGTAGAGGGGGAATCGAAGAGAATCGTATCTAGCAAAGGATTTCCTGTTGATGGTCGTCTATCCATGTCTAGATCCTTACCATGAACTTACCGTTCTTTTCCTCTAGAATGTTGCGCTCCTTGAGAATCTCTATCGCTTCTTTAAAGTACTTCTCGCCTATCTGCGAAACCTCTACACCATACCATTCGTAGAACTTGGCAACAAGTTCATCGTAGCTCCACTCCTTCTTTCCACTTTCGCGAGCCTCCGTCTCAACCATTCTCTTCAGGAACTGTGTTACGTCTTCGAGTCTCGTCCATGGGTACTGGAACCATACCCACTCTCGTACTTCTACGAAGTAGAAATCGGGCTTAATTTTTGCAACTGGTGATATCCACTGCAAGGCTGCTGTCTTTAACTCGGCTGGTCTCCATCTGCTCTCGATGAAGTTCTTAGCGAGAATCATCGAGTCTCCGGTATCCACGATGTCGTCGACGAGGAGAACCTTCATTCCGCTGAGATCGACTACGTACTCGAACTTTATGAGAGCTTTCTCGCTAACCTTAGCAGCCTCGGTCCAGTGCTGGGACTGTATCGATAGGAAGTTCTCTACGCCTAGGAAATCGCATAGAAGTCTAGCCGGAACTAGACCTCCGCGCGCGATGCCTACGATGATATCGGGTCTGTAACCACTCTCCTTAATCTTCTTCGCAAGACCCCAGCTCCACTCAACGATCTCTTCCCAAGTAACGATCTTGACGGGTACGCGGGGCATGTAGAGGCACCTCATATCGATACATCGATGATTTGGGTAAATACGTGTTGCGTAAGCAACGCATTTCGAAGAAGGGTTTAGCCCCCACCCACGATCAAATACTACGGCCCCCTGCGCCGGCCCGCATAAGTGGATGAGCCGTTGGCGACCATGCGTGCGGGTTCTCTGCGGGGGCCACATCAATACCCTTAACACTGCTCTCCATGTATAGCGTGGTGACGTGCGTGGGCTTGGATGAGATAATTAAAGCGATCGAGGAATCCGTTAATGAGGTTGACAGAATTCTCGAAGAGAAGGATAGAGTGCGAGAGGAAGTTATCCGAATCGTTAGGGATATAGTGAGGTTCTCGGGCGATGCTATAACGAGTATCCACCTAGGCAAGCTCGATGAAGCTGAAGAGATTATTAAAAGAGTTGAGGATCTTATCTCTAAGGTCTACGAATTGGTAGAGAATCATCCAGAGCTCAAGTATAGCGGATTGGTAAACGATGCTGTAGCGGAGTACGTTGAGGCAAAGCTATTGCTAGAGTTCGTAAGGAACGGTAAAGTACCGAGGTACAATGAGATAAACGTGCATTACGTACCGTACCTGAAGGGGTTGTGCGACTTCGTAGGCGAGCTCAAGAGGTTAGCAATAGATTCTCTTAGGAGATCCGATATCGATTACGCTTACAAGGTCTTCAACATTATGGAGTGTGTATACAACGCACTTCGAAGACTTGACTATCCCGACGCACTTACGCCGGGTCTAAGACATCGAGTCGATATCATGAGAAGGATCATAGAGGATCTCAGAGCGTTCCTCGTAGATATGGAGAGTCGTTTGAAGCTTGTGAAAGCGTTGAAGAGCAGAGAAAGTGGAGATCAGTCAAGAGCATGACCAGCGATGAAACGACGTTGTAGCTAGCGCTAGGAATACCCATGGGTATACGATATAGATACCTATTCGGAATCCTTTCGAGTACGTATCCAGGTATTCCATAGTCTTCTGCTCCCAGAACTATTGCGATGCAATTTGCGTTGCATAGATCTATCGGAAGGATTTCGAGACCGTTGGTTTCGAGAACGATGTTAGTGCATTTCGCTAGCAATCGTTGAAGTTCTTCGAGCGTTACATCGATACACGCTTCGTCGTTGATGGTAGAGCAGCTGACTTCCAATGTTCGTGGTACGATGAGAAGCTTAGAGCTTGTACGCTTAGCTATGCGTAGCAGATCTAGTACGTTCGAAAGCTCTTTCGGGTGATAGATCGCTATGTACGTAACCTTACTCATGGTTTCCCCACCCAACGAGTTCGAGATAGCTGTCGTGCTACGCACACTATACACGATGCTTTCCAATGCTTTCGAGCTGCACGTATACGGCGAAAAACCTCTCGTTATAGAACGAGTGTTGAGGTACAGTAGAGTTCCCGCAAGAGTTCTTCGTGAACGTATGCATCTACATACACTGCACGAGGTCGAGCAGATTCTTAAAGAACGTGAGGTCGTTCTCGTGGATCCTAATGAGGGGCAGAGCATCGAGGTACTCGATTGTGTAGAGAATCCAGTGTTTGCCGTATGCTACGACGAGCGTATTCTCGAGAGGTTTAGGGATAGGTTTAGGAAAGTAGTTCGTGTTCGTGTACTGGGTCTCGATATTCTTAGCTATGAATGTATAGCGGTGATCTATGGCTATGCAAAGTACGTGTGTAGATACTTTGAACGAGGTGTAGCGTGTCGGGATATCGATGCTGAGCTTCTTCGTGATGCTGTGTACATAGGTAGGAAGGTGTTGGAAAGCATTTCGTGGTTCGACAACAACGCCGTTCTTGAACCGAGTGCGGTAGTTGCCGTTGTAAACAAAGCTCTTCGAAAACGTAGTCTTAGAATGGATTTGATAGAGAGCATGCTTCGAATAGACCATATTCGCGGATCGATAGAGCAAGTGTTTAGAGTTGAGGTATCTAGGATCCCTAGCCTCGAAGAGGTTTGTAAGCTTGAGATAGTGTTCGACGGTAGCAAGCTGTTGATTCCAATACCTTTCGATGCTAGGTGTAGAGACGTCCGTACGCTATGTATAGATCTAAGGGTTGGAGAAGGGAGGTTCTGCTTAGCTTCGAGATGCTTTGAAATCTCTCCACGCGTATACCATGACTTGGAAAGGTTCTTCGCTAGAGGTGTAGATAGCGATAGTATAGCCAAGTTCTTCGAGTAGATTCACGACTTCGTTAAGGTCGACAACGTTTGTATGGACCTCGATTACTAGCTTCTCAACGCTTTGCAGAGCATCGATGCTTGCTTTAAGTAGATCGAGTTCTAAGCCTTCTACATCGAGCTTCACAAGCGTTGGTCTATAGATCTTCAGCATCGTGTTAATCGAAATGCAACGCACCTCTTCAACTCGTTCAACGCCACATACATCGTCGACGTACGATTTGAGAAGCGATGAATTGAGAAGGTATCTACCTATATAGAAACGACACCAGCCAGTTCTTGGAGCTACTGCTGCGTTTACGATGCTGAGATTCCTTACATTGTTTAGCTCAGCATTGCGTTTGATGTAGGGTGCAAGTATTCGTAGGGGTTCTACGGCTACGATATGCCTAGATCTCCTACCTGCAATAGCTGTGTAGAGCCCTATACATGCACCCACATCCAAAACAATATCGTTGTTGTTCGGAGCAACGCGTTTTACAAGCATGTATTCGCGATTCAGAACCACGTGCTCTACGTTATCGAGAATTCGAGGAAGCAAGAAATGGGGTAGAATGAATCTGAACTCGTTGATACGTAGAAACATATCTATGTGTAAAAGTGCGTGTAGGTTTGCAACTATGCGGAGATAAGTTCTTGAAATCAATCGTTAGCCCTTTATAACAGCTAGCGATACGAGTCTTACAACGGGTCTAACGATTCCAGCTCTCGTTGCTACCTCGACGACCTTATCGACGTTCTTGTAAGCATCGGGCGTCTCTTCAGCGAGCTCTCTCATCGTAGCAGCTCTCACGATTACGCCTCGACGCTCTAGCATCTCTAGTACTTGCCTAGGCGAGTACCTTCTAGTTGCTGCAGCTCTACTCATCCATCTCCCGGCTCCGTGTGGTGCGGACCACCAGATGTCTCTAGCTTTCGGACCCGGAATCGTTATGTAGCTTGCAGTACCCATGCTACCGGGTATGAGTACGATCTGGCCGAATTCGCGGTGATCAGCCGGAATCTCTGGGTGGCCTGGTGGGAATGCTCTCGTAGCACCCTTCCTGTGCACCACAACCCTGTACCTCTTACCTTCAATCTCGTGCTCTTCGACTTTCGCTATGTTGTGCGCTACGTCGTAGATCAGCTTTATCCCTAGGTGTTCGGGATCGGAACCCAATGCCTTTGCAAAGCTCTCTCTAGCCCAGTGCGTTATTATCTGGCGGTTACACCAGGCGTAGTTTGCTGCGGCTGCCATGGCTGCGAAGTAGTCCTGTCCTTCTCTGCTATTGAACGGCACCGCTGCGAGTTCTCGATCTGGTAGCTGTATACCGTACTTCCTAGCGGCGCGCTCCATGATCATTAGGTAGTCGCTAGCTACCTGATGTCCTAGACCTCTCGATCCGGTGTGTACCATTAGGCAGATCTGTCCCTCCTGAAAGATCCCGATCTTCTTCGCTACGTCGGGTAGGTATATCCTATCAACAACTTGTATCTCTAGGAAGTGGTTGCCGCTACCTAGCGTACCTAGCTGTGGAGCTCCTCGCTCCTTAGCTCTCCTACTCACCTTGCTGGGATCGGCCCACGGAAGTCTTCCCTTGGATTCGGTGTGTTCGATGTCGTGCTCTGTTGCATACCCTTGTCTGAGAGCCCACTGAGCTCCTTCTGCAAGTACTTCATCGAGCTGGCTTATGCTGAGCCTAAGCTTGCCGGTAGCTCCGACACCGCTCGGAATGTTCCTGAAGAGTACCTCTACCAACTCCTTTAGCTTGGGCTTGATATCGTTGACCGTGAGATCCGTTCTAAGAACTCTAACACCGCAGTTGATATCGTATCCAACTCCTCCGGGGCTTATGACACCGTTCTCAACATCGAATCCAGCTACTCCTCCGATTGGGAACCCGTATCCCTGGTGTCCATCGGGAAGCGTATAGCTAGCTAGCTGAATTCCTGGTAGACAAGCAACGTTAGCTGCTTGCTCGAGAGTAGCATCCTCTTTCATCTTGTTTAAGAGGAACTCATCAGCGAATATGATTGCTGGAACCTTCATACACTTCTTGTACTCGGGAGGTATCATCCACGTAACGTCGTCGATCTTCTTCAGCGGAGGTGCCATTATGTGTACACCCATGTTCACATCATCAAGTAGGCTTAATAAGGATTGCTATCGCGCACTTCGCTAGGAGCGTCCTCCATGGAGATCCGCGTGGTATCGCTAGATTTCGCCGGGGTCATCGTGTCCAAGGACTTCATAGACTACTTCTGGTTCGTAGCAATACCAAAGAGACTTGCACGACTCGAGAAAGTTCCTCTCTACGTAGCTATGAAGCTAGTCGAGGAAGCGTATGGAAGAGTTCCAACGAATCGCTTAGAATGGTATCTACCTAGCTACTGGTCCAAAGTCTTTGGGCTTGAGCATGTGATCGACGAGTGTATCGAGGAATCGATTCATGTAGCAGAGGTCTATGGCGAGGTCTTCGAAGTGCTTCCCAAGCTCGCTACTAGATACACTGTTGTGATAGCGACCAATACTCTGCGAAGCTTTGTTGAACGGGTACTTCAAAGGTTTGGACTAGACAAGTACATACGTAGAGTGTTTACGTGTATCGAGGATGTTGGAGAACCTAGGAAGAGTGCTAGGTTCTATAGCCATATCGTTGAGGAACTGGGCGTGAAACCACAGCATGTGTTGCACGTTGGAGATGATCCTAGGTACGATGGTGAGGAACCGGCGAGGATAGGTATAAGGACTCTGATTCTCGATAGAAGTTCGAGGCTTTCTACGGCGTTCAAGGATCTATGGAGTGTGCTGGATATTCTAAGGAGTTGAATTGTTAGTGTAGGCGGAGTCGATACACGTAGACGGTATCCAAAGGAGTTCTCTTTGCGTTTACGAGCTCTGGTCGGAACCCAAGCTTCTCGGCAATCACATGCATTAACTTGGGTGGTGTAAGGCTCGATACTGCGAAGTATACCGAGGTTCTCTTAGTTGATATGCGACGTGCAAAGGTAAGTACGTCGATTAGTGTTCTTCCATCGATACCGCAGCACCATCCATAGTCTTCGTTCTTCAGAGGTTCTACCGGTAGATACGGTGGGTTAACGATAACAGTATCGAATTCGTTCCTTGCAACCCGTCTACGATTTGCCGTGAACACAACGTTCGTAATGTTGTTGAGTTTAGCATTGATGCGTGCAACGGCTACGCAGAGAGGGTTCGGATCGTAGCCCACGGCTTCGACATCGAAGTGTTTCGCTACGTAGAGCGCTATGGCTCCACATCCACAGCCTAGATCGAGAACGCGTTTCCCCAGATCTTCAAGTGATTCCACCAAGAGATCCGTCGAGATAGTGAAACGCGGTGTAAACACTCCTCGGGGCACGTAGAGAACCAAGCCTCGCCATCGTAGAACCCAGTTCTTCGAGCTAAGGAGCCTCAGGTATAGTCGCGCTAGCTCGATCCTTATTCGCACCGACATCGGCTCCTCGAGAGGTTGTGATTGATGTACGCTTTTAATCCTCCTTCGGTGGAGATGGTCGAGGACACTAGGTAGTACGATGTGCGTGGGGGTATCCATGCCCGTCTGGCGCTATCCAACGATTCGCGGTCTGGATCCTAGCAGAACGGCGCGTGCAGTGATTAGGGATGCCCCCATATCGTTCAAGGAAGCTTACGAAGTTTGCAAAGTGTTGAGGGGAATGATGTTGAACGAAGCTAAAGAGCTGCTTCAGCGAGTAATAGAATTGAAGGAACCCATACCCTACACACGCTACAAGCTAGGAATAGCTCACAAGAGCGGTTTATCCGAGCGATGGCCCGAGTGGAAGACGCCCATCGGTAGGTTCCCCGTAAAGGTAGCGAAATACATACTCAAGCTTCTCGAGAACGTCGAAAACAATGCGGTGAACGTCAAGGGTTTGAATGCCGATAGGCTTAAGATCGTGCATATAGCAGCGCATAGAGGGCCATACCACAAGAAGTGGATGCCTAGAGCTTTCGGTCGTGCAACTCCATGGTTTGGATCGAGAGCATCGATAGAGGTGATCGTAGCGGAGGTGTAGCGCTATGGTGAACATCAAGAGGTATTTCATAGAGCTAGGTCTTCAGCGCGTTGCAGTCGATGAGTATCTCGCTAGCAAGTTCTGGCGTGCGGGATACGCGGGTGTTCAGCTCATAAAGACGCCTCTCGGCATGAGGGTTCTCATATTTGCTCAGAGGCCCGGGATGATCATTGGTAGAAGGGGGCAGAATCTAAGGGTTCTTCAAGCAGTGTTTGAGAAGCTCTTCGGTATCGAGAACCCGCAGATCACGGTTATGGAGGTCGACAACCCTGATCTCAATGCTAGGGTCGTGGCCTTCAACATTGCGCTAGCACTTGAAAGAGGTATTCACTTCCGTAGAGCTGCATACATCGCGCTCAGGAGAGTGATGAATGCTGGTGCTGTGGGTTGCGAAATCGTTATCAGTGGTAAGCTTACGACCGAGCGTGCTAGGTACGAAAAGCTTTCAGCTGGGAAGGTATACAAATCCGGTGAGCAAAGCCTTCAGCTAGTCGATCGTGCGGTAGCACACGTACTACTCAAGCCTGGTGTCTACGGTATACAGGTACTCATCACGAAGCCGGGAACGCCGTCCGATTACGTAGAGATCCTACCACCGGAGAAGGTAAGGGAGCTCTTTCCAGAAGCTTTTGGACAAGCTCAGCAAGCTCCAGCTCAACCCGTTTCTCAGGGACAAGCTCAACAATCCTCGACGTAGGTGAGGAGTTGTGAGCGATAGGCCGCTCTATGCAGACGAAATAAGGTCTATGCCTATGGAGGAGAGGCTTAGGTTGCTAGCCGAGCTTAGAAAAGAGTTGGCTAGACTACGCGAGCAAGCAAGGCTCGGTACGTTGACCAACGTCGCTAGGATCCGAATCATTAGGAAGAACATCGCTAGGATACTCACGGTGATCAACGAGGAGCGCAAAGGCATTAAGAGAGGTGGAGAAAAGAAGTGAAGCATAGACCCGACAACGTGCTGTACCACGAACTCATAGGTCTCGAGATCGAGGTAGTTACGCATAGCGATCCCACGCTCGTAGGTCTACGTGGCAAGATCGTCGACGAAACTATGTATACGCTTCGCGTTCTCGATAAGGTGAAGGGCAGGTTGAGGATCGTACCCAAACTCTACGGAGTTTTTCGTCTTCGTCTCCCCGATGGAGTGGTAGTCGAGGTTGATGGAAGCTTAATAGTTGGTCGACCGGAGGACAGGCTTAAGAGGTTGAGGTATAGGTAGCTCCGGAGGTGAATTACATGAGTAGTGCAAAGGCGCCTCGCACGAGGGACATAGGCATAAGGTATCCCGGGCTCAAGCCTCCCGAGACTGTGTGTAACGATAAGAAGTGTCCTTGGCATGGCTCGGTGAGAGTACGAGGAACGCTCCTCGTAGGCAAGGTTGTCAAAGCAAAGATGCAGCGAACAGTCGTCGTTGAGAGAGAGTACGTTGTTTGGATACCGAAGTACATGAGGTACGAGCGAAGGAGAAGCAAGATACACGCCCACAACCCACCATGCATCAACGCTAAGGAAGGGGATATCGTTTTAATCGGGGAAACTAGACCTCTAGCTAAGAGCGTTGCATTCGTTGTTTTAGGCGTTTTGAAGAGAGCCGGAGAGGGGTAGCTAAACCATGGCTGCCAAGAGAGCTAAGGTAGGTGCCGCGTTCCCGCGAAGGAGGAGGGTTGCAGGGATAGTAGTGGGTACGAGGCTCGTCGTAGCCGATAACAGCGGTGCCAAGGAAGTGATGGTGATAGGGGTTCCCGAAGTCAAGACGAGGCTAAGGAGATTGCCTTACGCAAGCGTTGGAGACATGGTCGTGGTCACGGTCAAGAAAGGCAACGTCGATCTCAAGGGCCAGGTGATGAGAGCTGTGATAATTAGGCAGAAGAAACCGTTCAGAAGACCTGACGGTACGTGGGTAGCATTCGAAGACAATGCGTGCGTCATAGTATCTCCCGAAGGAGTTCCCAAGGGTAAGGAGATTCGTGGACCCGTAGCACGTGAAGCTGCAGAGAGATGGCCTCAGATCGCCAACATAGCTTCGATGATCGTGTAGAGGTGAATTCGAATGGTCGAGCTAAAGAGTAAGCAACCAAAGAAACAGAGGAAGATATTCTTCAATCTACCGCTACATCAGCGCTGGCACCTACTCAACGCTCCACTAGCTCCAGAGCTACGGAAGGAGCTGGGAATCAAGAGGTTGCCCGTTAGGAAAGGCGATATCGTCAGGATTATGAGAGGTGATTGGAAGGGTCACGAAGGAAAGGTAGTGGATGTCGATCTGAAGAGGTGTAGGATCTACGTCGAGGGCGTAACTATTAGGAAAGCTGATGGAACCGAAGTCTTCTACCCGATCCATCCATCCAACGTTATGATTGTGAAGCTAGGTTCCATCGACGAGGTTAGGAAGAAAATCATCGAGCGTAGAAGGAAAGCTAGAGAAGAACTCGTTAAGATGGGCAAAGCCAAGCCGTTGAACGAGGAGCAGAAGAAACTCCTCGAAGAAGCTCTAAAAACGCAGAGCGTAACCCCCTCGTCTTAGGCTAGGTGAGGATCATGGCAAAGATGGGTGGATCGAGACACCTCAAACGATTAGCGGCACCACCGTTCTGGCCCATCCTTAGGAAGGAGTACAAGTGGGTCGTCAAACCCTGTCCCGGTCCTCACCCGATTGAGCGTTGCATACCGTTGCTAGTGTTGATCCGAGATCTCTTCGGGTACGCAGAAACTGCTCGCGAAGCTAGGAGAATCATTGTTGAGGGCAAGGTATGGATCGATGGTGTACCTAGGAAGAACTACAAGTTCCCGGTAGGACTCATGGACGTGATTTCCTTCCCCGACCTAGACGAGCACTACAGGATGGTTCCGCACCCCGTGAAGTTCCTATGGCCTATAAGGATACCCAAGGAAGAGGCTAATCTGAAGCTTGTCAGAATAGAGAATA
>Ga0256842_1002853_pt1 | contig 11970 bp, 12 predicted proteins | sample 4559240metaG_FD_185973 | JGI IMG/M metagenome (GOLD analysis project Ga0256842, IMG submission 185973) | Hydrothermal vent microbial communities from Guaymas Basin, Mexico - 4559-240 | ecosystem: Environmental > Aquatic > Marine > Hydrothermal vents | place: Mexico: Guaymas Basin | collected...
CGAGGGCAGCTCGATCTGGTCGAGCAGGGACGCCGGCGCCGCACCGGCGGCCCCGGTGAGATCCGGGTGAAAGGCGGTGGTCTCCGCGTCGGTCACCGGCCGGGTCCCCTCGACCCCGCCGGTGGGGGGGGCGCCCGTCGCCGGGGCGTCCGCGCCGGGCGGCTCCGACGCCGCGCCCTGCACCTCGTCCGGCGGCACGAAGGTGGTCGCGCCATCCTCCCCGTCGAGCACGCGGGTCTCCCCGCCCTCGTCCACGGGATCGTTCCTGTCCTTCTCGTCGCTCATCGTCCGTCTCCGCGCGGCGGATCAGAGGAACCCCTCCGGTCCCTCCGCGAGTTCCTTCACCTCGAACCAGCGCTGCGCGCCCCGGCGGGCGATCTCGCCCCGCGCGAGGAGCAGCTCGTTGATCCGCAGCCCGAGGGGGTCCTCCTCGGTGGCCTCGAGCTGCAGCACGGCCCCGGGCCGCAGCCGGCGCAGGTCGCCCAGGCGGATCGTCCCGGCGGAGAGCACCGGTTCGAGCCGGACCCGCGCCCGTCCCACCGCCTCGACCAGCTCCGGGGGCGGCGCATCCTCGCGGATCACCGGGGCCTCGGCGACCAGCCGGTTGACCAGTACCGGCGTCATCAGCAGGCGGGAAGCCAGGTCGCCGGTCTCCGTCGAGACCCGCAACTGGGCGGTCGCCAGGGTCCCTCCCCGCTGGGCGAGCCGGCCGAAGACCGGGTCGTGGTCGAGCCCGCCGGAGACGACCGGCCCCAGGGACGTCCGGGCGGAGAGCCAGTTCGCGATCCGGGTGAGCGCGGTCTCGAGCAGGCGCTGCTCGACGATGGAGAGCAGCCGGGCTCCCTCGGGAGCCTTCCCCTCGCCCCCCTGCAGGCGGTCGACCAGCATCACCGCCAGCTCGCCGTGGAGGGCGACCCCCCCGACCACCGACTCCTCCTCGTCGAGGAGGATCCCGAGGGGCTCGAGGGCGGTCATCGTGGCGAGGACCGTGGACGCGGGCTGCTGGACCAGCCCCGCGTAGGCCACCTCGATCGGCTTCTCCGGGGAAAGCAGGATGTTGAGGATCTCCGCCAGCTCCTCGGCGATCCGCTCCGCCGCGGCCTCCACGAGGGCGAGGCGGTCGCCCGCGAGGACGATCGGCGCCCGCAGGTCGAAGACGACCTCCCGGGCGCCGGTGGCGGCGAGCTCCTCTTCTCCCGGCTCGAACGAGGCGAGGAGGGCATCGACCTCTTCCTGGGAGAGCAGCCGGCTCATCAGGCGGTCTCCGGGACGCTCAGGCGGGCCGCGACCCGCGAGCGCAACCGGGCGATGGCCCGGGTGTGGATCTGGCAGACGCGGGACTCGCTGACGTCGAGGACCGCGCCGATCTCCTTGAGGGTGAGCCCGCGCTCGTAGTAGAGGCTGAGCACGAGCCGCTCCCGCTCCGGGAGCTGCTCGATCTCCTCGGAGAGGAGCTGCCGCCGCTCCTTGGCCTCGACCTGGCCGAGGGGGTCGCCGGAAGGATCCGCCGGGTCGCGCCCTTCTTCCTCGAGGCCGGGCATCGCCCCCATCCGGATCCCGCGGGCCTGGACGTACAGCTCCTGCAGCTCCTCCATGGAGATGTCGAGCTCGGCGGCGATCTCCTCGTCGCTCGCCGCGCGGCGGGTGCGGCTCTCGACGGCGGCGATCGCCGTCTCGAGCTTCCGCGCGGCGCGACGCAGGGAACGGGGCGCCCAGTCCCGGGCCCGCACGCCGTCGAGGATCGCCCCCCGGATCCGCTGCTCCGCGTACGTCTTGAAGCGGACGTTGCGCGCCGGGTCGAACCGGTCGACCGCCTCCATCAGCCCGAGCAGCCCGTCCCCCACCAGGTCGTCGTAGTCGATCGACCCGGCGAGGCGCGAACCGATCCGGTGCGCCAGGTAGCGCACCAGGGGCACGTGCGCGAGGAGCAGCCGTTCCCGCTCCGGCGAGCCGGGCACGCGCGCCTCGGGCGTCCACTCGACGGAAGGATCGACGAGCGGCGCCTCGAAGACGGCGGCCCCGTCCCGGGTCAGTGCATCGTCTCGGTTGCCCGTGCCTTTCTTTCCCATCGTTCCCCGATCGCGCCGCGCAGCCGGGCGGCCGCCCGCGCGGCGAGGTGAAGGGCCAGGCGCTCGAAGGCGCGGCTGGCCGGCGAGAACGGTTCGGCGAGCACCACGGCCCGCTGGCGGCGTGCCGCCTCGCGGACGGCCTCGTCCCGGGGAATCCACCCCTCGAGCGGGATCCCTCCCCCGAGGAAGCGGCGGCTCACCGCCTCGAGCTGGCGATGGATCCGGCGCGCCTCCTCCTCGGAGGCGGCACCGTTGACGACGAGGCCGATCTCGCGCAGGCGCCCGCGCATCACCTTGAGTGCCGCGTAGGCATCGACGAGGGCGGCCGGCTCCGGCCAGGTCACCAGCAGCACCCTGTCGGCGACGTGGAGCATCCGCGAGACCTGGTCGGCGATCCCGGCGGCCGTGTCGACGAGGACGACGTCGGCGTCCTGCCGCAGGGCGAGCAGCTCCTCGGCGAAGCGGAGCTGGGCCTCCGGGGCGAGCCGGGTCAGCTCCGGCAGCCCCGACCCCGCCGGGATCACCCGGATCCCCTCGGGCCCCTCGACGGCGATCTCCGCGAGGGAGGCTCCCTCCCGGAAGAAGTGCTCGATCGTCCGCCGCGGCACGATCCCCAGGAGCACGTCGAGGTTGGCGAGGCCCAGGTCCCCGTCGATCACCGTCACCCGGGCGCCCATGCGGGCGAGGCAGATCGCGGTGTTCGCGACGAGGGAGGTCTTCCCCACGCCCCCCTTGCCCGAGGTGACGGCGATCACCCGGGGAAGGGCGCCGGGAAAACCCCGGCTCCTGCCGGCCGCGCCGCTCATCGTGCCTCCTCCCCGCGGGTGCCCCGCGGCGACGGCACGGCCCAGGCGGCGAGGCGCGCCGGGTCGGCCAGTTCCAGGTCGTCGGGCACCCGGGGACCGTTCCCCAGGTGGAGGAGCGGCAGCCGGGCCCGGGCGGCGGCGGTCACCAGGGCGCCGGGACGCACCGCCTCGTCGAGGCGGGTCGCGCCGAGCCGCCCCGGGCGCAGCCGCCGGAAGCGCCGCACCGTGTCGGCGAGGGAGGCCCCGTCCCGGTCGGCGGCGAGCAGCAGCTCGATCTCCTCGGCGGAGACGCCGGCGAGGATCCCGGCGAGCCGGTCCATCCCCTCGCCGTCGTTCCGCGCGATCCCCGGCGTGTCGAGGAGCAGCAGCGTGCCGGGGGACAGCTCGACCCGCGCCCGGTCCAGGTCGCGCCGGTCCCGCACCAGGCGGAACGGCACGCCGAGCACCCGGGCGAACCCCTCGACCTGCTCCGCCCCGCCGAGGCGCTGGTCGTCGCACGAGGCGAGGACCACCCGGCGGCCGGCGGCGATCGCCTCCCGCGCGGCCACCTTGGCGAGGGTCGTCGTCTTCCCCACGCCGGGCGCGCCGACCACGGCGAGGACGCGGACCCCGTCCGCGGAGGTCGGCGGCTCCGCGGCGGCGAGCCACAGCCCGACCGCCCGGCGCGCGTAGGCGAGGCGCGCCAGCGGATCGGCGAGCCGCTCCTCGTCCAGGTTCGCCTCGGCGGCCCGGGCGATCCGCTCGGCGAGCACCGGGCCGAACCCGAAGGCGACCAGGTCCTCGCGCAGGCGCGCCGCGTGCTCGCCCAGGGGGCGGGCCGCGGGGGCCGGGGCCGGCGATGCGCCGCCTCCCGTCCCGGGCCGTTCCGTGGCCGCGACGATCTCGACCCCGCCGGTGACGCGGCGCGTCTCGAGGACGACCGCACCGGCGCCCAGGACCTCGCGCACCCGCGCGAGGGCTTCCGACGTCGTTCTGCCCCTGACCGTCTTCACGAGCATCTCAGCCCACCGTTGCGACCGCCTTCAGCTGGACCTCCGGCGGGATCTCGAGGGTGGAAAGGACCGGCGTGTGCGGCAGGTGCGGCCGCAGCAGCGCGGCGAGGTACGGGCGGAGCCGCGGCCCGACGACCACGGCGACCTGGGTGCCGGCGGCGGTCACCGCCTGGCCGATGCGGGAGACGATCTCCCGCGCGCGGCCCGGCGACATCCCCTCGGCGGGCCGCTCCGGCCCCTGGGGCACGAGGGCGCGGGTCAGCTCGTCCTCGAGGGCGGGATCGAGGCCGACCGCCTGGAGCGTTCCCTGGTCGTCGAGGAGCGGGGCGACGATCGCGCGGGCGAGCCCGCGGCGGACCGCCTCCGCGATCTCCTGGGTGTCCCGGGTGCGGGCGGCGGCGTCCGCCATCAGCTCGACGATCGTCGCCAGGTCCCGGATCGGCACCTGCTCGGTCAGCAGCGCCTGGAGCACCCGCTGGACCTCGCCGACGGTCATCCGCTCGGGCACCAGCTCCGCCACGGCCTTCGGGTGGGTGCGCTGGAGCCGGTCGAGCAGCCGGGCCACGTCCTCCCGCCCGAGCAGCTCGGCGGCGTTCCTCCGGATCACCTCCATCAGGTGGGTCGACAGCACCGACGGCGGATCGACCACCGTGTACCCGGCCGCCCGCGCCTCGTCCGCCTTCGACGGGTCGATCCAGGTCGCCGGCAGGCCGAACGCCGGGTCGCGGGTGGCGATCCCCTCGATCTTGCGGGACGCCCCGACGTCGAGGGCGAGCAGGCGCCCCCGCGGGATCCGGCCCGATGCGATCCGCACCCCCTTGAGCAGGATGTCGTAGCGGTCCGGCGGGAGCTGGAGGTTGTCCCGCACCCGCACCGGCGGCAGCACGAAGCCGAGCTCGGTCGCCAGCTGCCGGCGCAGTCCCTTGATCTTGTCCAGGATGCCGCCCGGCTGGTCGGCCCCGACCGCGTCGATCAGGTCGTAGCCGACCTCGACGCAGAGCGGGTCGACGCCGAGCAGCGCCTCCGCCTCGTCGACGATCTCGTCGTCCCCGGCCTCCGTCTCCGTCTCCTCCGTGGGCGCCGGCTCCTCCCGCAGGCGGGCGGCCGCAGCGCGGGCCCCCGCGTACGTCACGCCGGCGAGCACCAGGAAGGCGACCTTCGGCAGGCCCGGCACCAGCGCGAGCCCGAGCAGCGTGGCGGCGGCGATCTTCAGCGGCTTCGGCGAGGAGAGGAGCTGGGTCAGCACCGTCTCGCCCAGGTTGGTCTCCTGGGCGGCCCGGGTGGTGATGATGCCGCCGGCGAGGGCGATCAGCAGCGAGGGGATCGCCGAGACCAGGCCGTCGCCGATCGTCAGCACGGAGTAGGTGCGCAGCGCCTCCGAGATGTCCATCCCCTGCTGGAGGACGCCGATCGCGATCCCCGCGAGGATGTTGATCATCGTGATCACGAGGGCGGCGACCGCGTCCCGCTGGGTGAAGCGCACGGCGCCGTCCATCGACCCGAAGAACTCCGCCTCCTTCTGGATCTTCTCGCGCCGGGCGATCGCCTCCTTCTCGGTGATCAGGCCGGCGCTCAGGTCGGCGTCGATCGCCATCTGCTTGCCCGGCATGGCATCCAGCGTGAACCGGGCGATCACCTCGGAGATGCGGGTCGAGCCGTGGGCGATCACGACGAACTGGATCACCAGCAGCACGAGGAAGACGACGACGCCGACGATGAACGAGCCGCCGACGACGAACTGCCCGAACGACTGGATCACCACGCCGGCGGCCCGGGTCCCCTGGTCCCCCTGCAGGAGAATCAGCCGGGTCGAGGCGATGTTCAGCGCGAGGCGGTAGAGGGTGACCAGCAGCAGCAGCGAGGGGAAGGCCGAGAAGTTCGTCGGCCCCGGGATGTACATCGCCGTCATCAGGATCACGATCGACAGCGCCAGGTTGACCGTGATCAGCAGGTCGAGGACGGCGGTCGGCAGCGGGACGATGATCAGGCCGAGCGCGAGGATCACCGCGATCGGCAGCACCAGGTGGTACCGCGAGGCCGGCGTCACCGCGCCCGCGATCGCGCCCGTGCTCACGGCGTCACCCCGCTACGACCGGCGGCCTCGGCCTCCACCTCCGGGTGGGCGCGATAGGCCCCCTTCCGCCGGCTCCAGATCCACGCGAACACCTCGGCCACCGCCCGGTAGAGGGACTCCGGGATCGGCGCGCCGACGCGGCACAGCTTCTCGAGGGTCCGGGCGAGGGGCGGGTCCTCGACGAGGGGAATCCCGTGCTTCCGGGCGATCTCCTTGATCTTCCGCGCGATCGGGCCCTTCCCCTTGGCGAGGACGAGCGGCGCGTCCATCTTCCCCTGCTCGTACTTCAGGGCGACGGCGACGTGGGTCGGGTTGGTCACGACCACGTCGGCCTGGGGGACGGCGGCCATCATCCGGCGGCGCGCCAGCTCGAACATCTTCTGCTTCTGCTTCCGCTTGACCTCGGCGGGGATCTCCCGTTCCTTCGCCTCGTCCTTGACCTCCTTCTTCGTCATGTAGAGGTTGCGGTACCAGCGCCACCGCACCCACGCGTAGTCGGCGACGGCGATGACGAGCCCGATGGCGAAGGCCCAGAGCAGGATCCGCCGGATGATCAGGGCGGTCTCCCGGAAGATCGCCGGCGGCGTGAGCAGCGCGAGGTTCATCACCTCGCCCCATTCCGGCAGCAGGATCAGCCAGATCAGCACGGCGTAGAGCACGGTCTTGACCAGCGCCTTCGCCGCGTTGAAGAGGCTGTCGAGCTGGAAGACCTTCCTGATCCCGGTGAACGGGTTGATCTTGCTGAAGTCGATGCGCAGCGCATCCTTGGCGAAGCGCATCTTCGTCTGGAGGTACTGGCCGACGATCGCCCCGACCATGATCGCGAGGAGCAGCGGGCCGATCAGCCAGGCGGCGTCCAGGGCCGCCTGCAGCAGCGTGCGCGGCAGCTCCTCGAGGGCCGGCACCGCCCGCGGCGTCCGGAGCCACCGCCGGACCATCACCTGCGCGCTCCCGAGGAACCAGCCCCCGAACAGCATCGCCCAGGCGAGGAAGAGACCGAGAGACGAGACCTGCCCGACGTCCTGGGAGCGCGCGACGTTCCCCTTGTCGAGCGCGCGCTCGATCTGGCGGTCGGTCGGTTTTTCCGTCCGCTGGTCGCGATCCTGCCGGGGGTCGGCCACGGTGGAGCCTCCTCAGGATCCCGCGAGCACGCGGAGGAACCGGGCGACGTCGTGGGTCGTCCCCCGGAAGGTCTCGGTAAGGAGCGGCGCCATCAGCCGGAGGGAGAGGCCCGCCACGACGAGCCCCACCCCGAGGCGGATCGGCGCCCCGACGACGAGCACGTGCATCTGGGGCACGGCCCGGTTGACCAGCATCAGGCCCAGGTCGACCAGGAACCCGGTGACCATGATCGGGGCCGCCAGCCGGAACCCGAGGGTGATCACCCGGGCGCTGACCTGGACGACGAACGGGAGCCACGGCCCGTCGAGGACCGCGCCGCCAGGCGGCACGATCTCCCACGAGCGGGCGAGAACGCCGAGCACCTGCTCGGGGCCCCCGATCGCGACGAAGACCAGCATCCCCATCAGCCGGTAGAAGATCCCGATGGTCGGCGCCTGCATCTGGGTCACCGGGTCGAGCATCGCCGCCATCGCGAGGCCGGTCGGGTACCCGGCGAGGCCGCCGGCGTAAAGGGTGATCTCCACGGTCATCGCCGCCGCGTACCCGATGACGAAGCCGACGAGGGACTCGACGACGACGAGCCGCAGGATGCCGACCCCGGCGGGCACCGGGGGGACGACCGGCGCGACGATCACCGCGAGCAGCACCGCGAGACCGATCCGCACCCGTTTCGGCACCGCCTCCGAGCCGTAGATCGGCACCACCGCCACCATTGCCGCCCCCCGCAGGACGAGGGCGAACGTCCCGAGCAGGTCGTTCCAGGGAAGGCGGAAGACGAGGGCATCCATCGGGCGGGGTCTCCTCAGCCGACCAGGGTGGAGGCGAGCTCGAAGATCTCGCGGGTGAACGAGAGCAGGACCCGGAGCATCCAGCTCATCGCGACGACGAAGACGAGGAACACGGCCAGGATCTTCGGGATGAACGTGATCGTGACGTCCTGGATCGAGGTCGCCACCTGCAGGATGCTGACGATCACGCCGACCAGCATCCCCGCGACCAGCATCGGCATCGCGACGAACAGCGCCGTGCGCATCGCGTCGTGCCCCACCGCCAGCACCATCATCTCGTCCATGGCGGCCTCCTCACCGGATGCCCGCGACGAGGGATCCCGCGATCAGGGACCACCCGTCGACCAGCACGAAGAGCAGGATCTTGAACGGCAGCGAGACCATCGCCGGGGGCAGCATCATCATTCCCATCGAGAGCAGCACCGAGGCGACGACCAGGTCGACGACCAGGAAGGGCAGGAACAGCAGGAAGCCGATCTCGAAGGCGACCCGCAGCTCGGAGATCACGTAGGCGGGGACGATCACCCGCAGGGGCAGCTCCTCGGGCCCCTTCGGCTTCGGCAGCCGGGCCATCTTGACGAACAGCTCCAGGTCGGTCTGCCGGGTGTTCCGCAGCATGAAGTCGCGGAACGGCGCCGCGGCCTCGTGGACCGCCTCGACGGCGTCGATCTCCCCGTCGGCCCATGGCTGCCAGGCGCGTTCCCTCACCTGGTCGACCACCGGCCCCATCACGAAGAGGGTCATGAAGAGGGACAGCCCGATGATCACCTGGTTCGGCGGCATCTGGGGGGAGCCGAGCGCCTGGCGCAGGAAGTGGAACGCGACGACGAACCTCACGAACGAGGTCATCATCAGGAGGATCGACGGTGCGATGGCGAGGACGGTGAACAGGATCAGCAGGCGGACCGCCGTCGAGGACGGACCGAGCCCCGCCGAGTCGGAGAGCTTCAGCTCGATGGCGGACTCCGCCGGCGCGGCGAGCGCCGTCCCGCACGCCGCGAGGGCGAGCAGCACGAGCACCGTGCCGAGGCGCCGCCGGCTCATCGCGCCGCGCCTCCCATCTTCTTCAGGCTCTCGGCGAGCCGCGCGGGGAAGTCGAGAAGCCGCCCCGGGGGCGGGGCGTCGCCGCCGGCCGCCGCGTCCGCGAGCGCCTCGTCCGGGTCGACCAGCTCGGAGACCAGGGAGACCGCGTGCTCGGTGACGCCGACCAGCAGGCGGCGATTGCCGTGCCGGACCACCGCCAGGTGGGCCCCCCTTGCCAGGGGCACCCGCTCCTCCACCTCGAGCTGGCGCGGGCCCCGCACCCGCCCGGTGCGCCGCATCACCCAGGCCACCAGCGGAACCAGGGCGACGACGGTCACCAGCGCCCCGACCGCCCGCAGCACGTCGACCAGCCCGACCCCGGCATCAACCATCGTCCCGGTCTCCCAGGGAGGTCAGCCGCAGCCAGAGCTGGTGCTTGATCTCGACGATCTCCCCCCGGCCGAGCACCGTCCCCTCGGTGATCAGCTCCGCCGGCTCCCCCACCGGGGTCTCGAGGGGGAAGATCGTCCCGTCGGCCGCCTCACGGACCTCGCGCAGGGTGGCCATCCCGCGGGCGATGCGGGCGGACAGGGAGAGCGGGATCCCCAGGTAGGCCGCGGGGGTCCCCGGGAGGGGATCCCTTCCGCGCGCCTCCCGGGCGCCCTGCTTCGCGGCCCCCTCCCGGGTCCCCTTCGCGGCGGGCGAGGGAGTCTCCGCGGGCGGCGACGTGACGGCAGCCGGCTCGGGCATACGGACCTCCTGCTTCGCGTCCTCGCGGAAGAGCAAGGCCCGTGCCGCCCCGTGCGACAGGTGTCAACTCGTTGCAACTTCAGCGACTTGGTTCCACGAACGCCCCCCGGCCCGCCGACGGCCTCCCGCCGCCCGCGTCCCCCCGCCGTCGATCCGTTGACGCCCCCCCGGCAGTTCCTTCCCGGTCCCCTCCTTCGTCGTGATGGCCTCACCGAGAGGGGTCCCCGCGAAAATGCGTCACTCCGCCGGGGGGGTCGCTCCGCAAATGCGACACCCTGCCGAGGGTCGCCGGCGAAATGCGCCGCTTTCCGGCCCGGGTTCGCGGGTACGAGCTCCTCCACGGCGTCCCTGCGTCGCATTCGCGGGGCGACCCCTCCCTGGATCTGTCGCATTTCCGGGGGAACCCCCGCCCGACCCGCTCCGTGGCGTCCGCCGGGGGGCTGCCGGCTCCCCGGAACGCCGCGCACGCGCGGCCGCGGCGAGACGAAAAGAAGGCCCGGCGCGGGGCACGCCGGGCGATGCGGGGGGCCGGACCCTCCGTGGGCCTCCAGGATCGTCGCCGCTCGTCGAGCTCGAGGGTCGGCGCCTCCTCGATCTGGCACCAGGTTCCGTCCGGGGAAGGCCGGGAGGGCCCCCGGGGCACCGGGGCCGGCGCGCCGCGGGGGACCTCGCCGGGATCACCGCTTCAGGGTCAGGGCCTCCTGGACCATCTGGTCGGTGGTCGTGATCACGCGGGAGTTCGACTGGTAGCCCCGCTCGACCACGATCATGTCGGTGAACTGCTCCGTGATGTCCACGTTCGACAGTTCGAGGGCCCGGGACATCACCTTCCCCCGGCCGCCGGTGTCGGCAACGCCCATCGCCGCCGGGCCGGAGCCGAGGGACGCGAGGAACGTGTTGTCCCCGTGCTTGAACAGGCCGCCGGGGTTGTTGAACGAGGCGATGGCGAGCCGGGCCAGCTCGACGACGCGCCCGTTGGTGAACACCCCGGAGATCAGGCCGTTCTCGTCGATGGCGATCGCCCGCAGGCGGCCCATCGAGAACCCGTCCTGGTACAGGCTGTCGATCGCCGAGGGCGCGGAGTATCCGCTGACGACGGGGGCGGCGTCCTCGTCGTAGAGCCGCCACTCCACGTCCTGGGCGGCCGCGCCGTTCGACCAGGCCGGGATCGACAGGGTGACGTTGTCCGCCGGCGCGGTCAGCCGGCCGTTGCCGTCGAAGGTGACCGTGCCGGAGTCGACGACGTAGTACTCGGGATCGCCCGGGTTGGTGGTCACGTCCACGTCGGCCCGCGGCACGCGGGCCTCCCAGTTCCACTGGTCGAGGACCCCGTCCCCGTCGTTGTCCACCGGCGTGAAGACGATGGTCAGGTCGTGGGCCTCGCCGAGGGCGTCGTACACCGAGACGCTGGTCGTGAAGATCTCCGCCTCGTTGACCGACGAGGTCGCCGGGTCGTCGACGCGGGCGCCGGCGTTGAGGTTCATGTCGAGGCGGAAGTAGCGGGTCGCCTGGGGCGGCGCGGTCATCCCGGCGGGGATCTGGATGTCGCTGACGGCCCCGGACGGAACGATGTGTCCCTCGTCGTCGCGGCTCGTGTACCCCTGTACCTTGTAACCGGTGGGATTCACGAGGTAGCCCTCGTCGTCGAAGGAGAAGTTGCCCGCCCGGGTGTAGACGTTCAGGCCGTCGGGCTGCCGCAGGACGAAGAAGCCGTTCCCCTCGAGGGCGAGGTCGGTGGTCACCTCGGTGGGCTGGAGCGCGCCCTGGTGGAAGAGCTGCTGGACGGTGGAGAGCTTCGTCCCCATGCCGATCTGGTACGGCTCGCCGCTGCCGGCGACGCCGTAGCCGCCTCCACCGGAGAACAGCTCGGCGAAGGTCGCCCGGGAGCCCTTGTACCCGATGGTGTTGACGTTGGCGAGGTTGTTCCCGATCACGCTCAGGGCGCTCGCGTGTGCCTTCAGTCCCGTCAGCCCCGCGTAGAACGAACCGTAGCCCATCTCTCCTCCCGTGAATGCCGGCGGCTCACGCGCCGGTGTCGTCGCTCGTTCCGCTGTCCTGGCCCGTTTCCGATCCGCCGCTCACCTGCACGCCTCCGGCCCCCGGGTCGAGGATCTCGACGATCGCTCCGAACGGCAGGGTGCGGGTGCCGGAGACCATCGAGAGCCCGTCCTCTCCGAAGTGGAGCCCCTCGACGGGGAGCACCACGAGGGCCATCCCGGGGGAGTCCTTCCCCGTGGCGTCGGTGGTCACCAGGCGGAACTCGTACTCGCCGGGCGCGGCCGGGTTGCCGTCGTCGTCGAGGCCGTCCCACCGCAGCCGGTACCGTCCCGCCGCGGTCGACTCGAG
>Ga0256842_1002854_pt1 | contig 11966 bp, 13 predicted proteins | sample 4559240metaG_FD_185973 | JGI IMG/M metagenome (GOLD analysis project Ga0256842, IMG submission 185973) | Hydrothermal vent microbial communities from Guaymas Basin, Mexico - 4559-240 | ecosystem: Environmental > Aquatic > Marine > Hydrothermal vents | place: Mexico: Guaymas Basin | collected...
GGTAACTTTCCCAACTTTTCTAAAACTTCTTCTGTGTTTATTAGGTCTTTTATTTCTATTTTCATATCTAATGTTTAACCATAATTTTGCTTAGATAACCTTTAAAATTGTATGAAAATGACCTAATTATTTAGTAGGGAAGCATCATAAAGAAGCTCTTATTGATGAGAGAGAAAGAAAGAGTAAAAAAGAGTAAGATTAAAAGCTATAAAGCTCTCAATCTTTCAAGTTCTATCTGAACTTTAGCTACATGCTCTTTCACACGTACCTTTTCAAAAACTCCTTTTACAACACCTTGAGGATTTATAATTAGAGTTGTACGGACAATACCCATATACTCTTTTCCATAATTTTTCTTGAGTTGCCAAACACCATACTCTTGCATCATATCTGTTGATTCATCACTTAAAAGAGTGATACCTAAATCTTTTTTCTCTATAAAGTTACGATGTTTTTTTGTACTATCAGCACTTACACCAATGATAATGGCATCAAGCTCTGAAAAATCTGGTGCTGCTTCTGTAAATTCACAAGCTTCTGTTGTACACCCCGGTGTGTTATCTCTAGGATAAAAATATAAAACTATCCATTTACCCTTTAAATCTCTCATACATATCTCTATATCATCTTGATTTGGTAAACAAAATTCTGGTGCTTTTTCTTCTAGTTGTATCATTTTTTTTCCTTTTGTATTTTAAGTTTTTAAAAGTATAACACTTAATCATAACAACTTTAAAAAACTCTATCCCGAATATAAAGATTACACTCATCATTTAGGATTAGCTAGTTTTAATTAGGTCATGAGGAGATGATATTTAAATCTTTACACAATAGACACCTCGATATGGATAGAGAACATTACAACCAAAGAAGTATGGTGGAGAGAGTAAACAAATATTTAAAAGATGACTTTGGATGTAATAAAATTTATTATCAAGGAGCTGATAAAGTAGCTTCTGTTTTATCATTTGGAGTTTTATCTGTTTGTATCCATCAGAGTTTAAAACTTCTGACCTAGAACAGAAGAAGAGTGATAAGTATTTGTAGAATTTAGAGCGAAAAATATAAAGTACGGAGTGAAAAAATGATATTTCAGGAAATTTAGTAGATTTAGTGTAAAATACACGATAAATAAATTCAAGCCATTTTTTTAAATTTTAAAATGGCTATGAAGAAAATTTAGCTATTTTAGATTTTTGAATCTGCAAGTGGCTCATAAATATAATGATTTTTATATTATAAATTTAAAAGGTCAAAATAAGTTAGACAAGATAAAACCTATATTTGACCCTATAAATCGAAAAGTATCAAAAATAGAAATATTTTTAACTCTAAATAATTTTGATGAAGGTGATTTAGAGACACTCTTATTATCAAGTTTAGACAAAGAGAGATATACTCCTCAAAACTCCTTTATGTATAAAAATAAAAAATATAGAGATACAGGACTATGGGATTTATCACAAGATGAATTTAAGAAGATATTAAAAAGAGGATAAAAAATATGAGTGAATTAGAAAAAGATAGATTGATTTTAGAATTAGAACAGCGGATAAATAGACTGGAGGGTAAAAATAATGAGGGAAAACCTACTTATAGTTTTAGTAAAATAAAATCTGAAGAGTTAGAAACTATTGTGGATATTACTCATAATTTTGATAGAACTATTTTTGATGATTGGTTTGATAATAGCTATTTAGTAGATGCTGATATATCCCTATTTTTGGAGAACTTATTAGAAAAAGAGGGAAAATATTTAAACTATTATTATGAAGAAAATCTAAAAATAAAGTTTTTAACTCCTATTTTCAATAAAATAGATTTTAATATAGATATTGAAAATATAAATATTAAAGATTTTTATGAAGAAAAATTAATCTATGAAACAGATAGATTTATCTTCAACGGCACAGTTGATTTTACTATTGCACAAGGTAAAATCAAATCAACAAGACCCTATTTTTTTATTCAAGAGTTTAAAAAAGGAAAAATGAATACAGACCCCGAACCACAGCTCTTAGCAGAACTTATCTCAGCTATTGAACTTAATAATGAGCTAAGAATGAAAGGTGCTTATATCGTAGGAGAAAATTGGAATTTTGTTATTTTAGAAAAATTGGGAAAAGATAAATATCAATATTTTGTAAGCCGTACTTTTAATGCTACAAATATGGAAGATTTAAAAAATATTTATAAAAATTTAGTTTCTGTCAAGAATGAGATAATTACAAAAGTACAAGAAAAAAAATGAAAACACTAAAAACAGTAGCTATATCCTTAGCCTTATTACCATATCTACTTTTTGCAGATATAAGTGCCGTAGGGATAGGGAAAACATCATCTAAGGCGAAAAAAGAGGCGTTGTCTGCACTGAGCCAAGTTATAAAAAGTGATGTTCGTACACGTATTGAAATTATAGATAAAGAGAAAGGTTCTAAATTTGTTTCAGATACACTTTCTCATATAAAAATAACTTCAAATCTACCTATAATGGGTACTGAATTTGTTACTATTTCATCTCGTAATGATTATAAAATAGAAGCAAAACTTATCTCAAGAAATGTAAATAAACTTTATAAAGAGAAATTACAACAGCTAAAAAATGAGATGCGTTCTAGTGAACTTGAGATAAGAGGCTCATCTTCAAACTCTATAAAATTGGAGATGTATCAAAATTTACACTCTCTTTTAAATGAGTATGATAGATATGAGAGTGTTGCCACTATTTTAGGTATTAAAAATCTTCGACGTCCTCTTTTAACACACTCTAAAATTAAAAGTAAAATTTTACAACTTCATTCAAATATTAATTCACTCAATATGGCTACAACTATTTTAAGTGAAAACTTTAAGCAAAAAGGTATATTTGTATCTCCTCCAACTATTGAGCATAACTCAAATCCAACTCAGTTTGGTTCAGTTTTTCAAAAGAAATTAAACTCTAAAATAAAATATCCAGCATCATTTTTGAAAGCTACTTATATTTTAGAGGGTCAATATAGTTTAACAGCTGATGCGATGATATTGAGTTATAATCTTTTAAAAGCATCTACAAAAGATATTGTAAAATCTAAAACTATTACAATAAATAGACAAGCTTACTCAGGTTTAGTTACAAAACCAAAAGTGGTAGATTTTAATACACTTTTAAACTCTGGAATAGTTCAATCAAGTGATTTAAGAGTATCTTTAAGCTCAAATAGAGGAACAGAACAGTTACTTTTTAACAAAGGTGAAGAGATAGAGCTTTTTGTAAAACTTAATAAAAAAGGGTATCTTTATATAGTAGCTTATACACAAACAGATAATGGAAAACTCTCTTATCTTTTAGAGTTAAATGATGGTCGTGGTAATACTAAGTTTACGAAGTTTATAAATGCAGATGATGCTTCAAAATGGATAAGTTTAGGGGCATTTGAAGTAGCCGAGCCTTTTGGAATAGAAAGTTTACAGGTTATCGCTTCAAATAAAAAATTAACGAAATTACCATCTACTAGATATGATGATAATTTAGGGTATTATATAGTTTCAAATAATATTAAAAAAGCTCTTATAACTACGCGTGGACTTAGACCTAAAAGAACAGGAAAAGTTGAAAGTAGTGAAGATGTTATGAGTTTTAGGACTATGAAGTAAAATGCAAAAACTATTTTTAATTTTTTTATCTATTTTTATGATAACACTGCTTCAGGCAAAGCTTATTGACTATGATATAAAACCAGACTGGTTAAAGAAAAATAACTATATGGGTCTTACTATCTTAGATTCTAAAGAGTTAGAGTTTGATACATATAAAAATATAAAATTTAGAGAGATTTCAGCTTTAGCTTTTAAAAATAATATTCTATATGGATTGAACGATAAAAGTAAACTTTTTAAATTTCATCTTGATATTCAAAAAGATAAAATTGTGGGTTTAGAGTTAGAAGATGTGATAAAACTTAAAGATAAAAAAGATAAAAAACTTATTAAGATAAATCGAGATAGTGAGGGGATGTTTATAGTAGGTAAAAAGCTTATCATCTCTTTTGAAAAAAATCCACGTGTTGAAATATACTCTTTTGATGGAAAAAAAATAAGAGCTATTCCTATAAATAAAAGTTTAAGAGATATAAGTGATTATGTAGCCCCAAATAAAGCACTTGAATCATTAGCTTATAATAAAAAGTATCATCTTGTGACAGCTCCTGAATTACCATTAAAGGGAGAGAAGTATCATACTCTTTACTCTAAAAAGAAACAGTGGAAATTTAAGGTAAATGGTAGTATTACTGCTTTAGAATTTATAGATAAAAATAGAATTTTAGTGCTTCAAAGGGATTTTAACTATTTTACTCGTCGAAGAGAGACTATTTTGAGTATTGTAAATCTTTCTAAATGTAAAAAAAAGATATGTAAAGAGAAAATAGTAGCTATTTTTAAAAGTAGTGATGGTTGGCATCTCGATAATTTTGAAGGTTTAACAAGAATAAGTAAAAATAAGTTTTTAATGATTAGTGATGATAATGAAAGTTTATTTCAAAAAACACTTTTAGTTCTTTTTAAGATAAATAATCTCTAATCTTTTAACATTAAATTAACAAATATCAACTATAATTATACAAAATATTAAAGGATAATAATATGGCACAAGTACCAGCAGATATAGGTTGTTTAAATGAAGAATGTATAGCAAAAGATGAGTGTAATCGTCAAGTGATAGCAAAAAATAAAACGGCTCGTGAAGTTCAAGAGTTTGGTGGAACAGCAGTTAAAAAATGTGGAAAGTTTATACAAAAATAGATGCGATATCTTTTTTTAGTCATAGCAACACTTTTCTTTAATGCTTGTAGTGTTAAAAACTATGAGCATACCTCCTCAAAAATAATTATAATTAAATCCCCTAAAATAAAATTTGCAGATTTAGGTTATATTCGTAATTCTGATAATTCAATAGAGTTAGAACTTTTTATAGCAGGAAATGCTGTTGAAAAGATAACTCTTAATCATCTGATATGTGTAAATGCTGGATGTATGAGTAAAAGAGGATTTAATGATGATTATCTAAATCCATCATATCCAACTGACTTACTTCAAAATATTCTTTTGGGTCGTGAGATTTATGAGGGTAAAAATAGGGTAAAAACAGAGAGTGGATTTGAACAGAAAATATCTTCTAAAGATGTGGATATAATATATAAAATTAATTCAAAAAGCATTTTTTTTAAAGATAGAAAGAATGGAATAATATTTAAAGTGAAGGATACTCAATGAGTTCAAATAAATTTGTAGGCGCACACTGTTCAGCTAGTGGTGGTGTTTTTAATGCCGTAGCTAACGCAGAGAAAATAGGAGCAAAAGCATTTGCTCTTTTTACTAAAAACCAAAGAAGATGGGATGCTAAACCTCTTGATACAAAAACGATAGATAAATTTAAAAAAGCACTTGATGATAGTGGAATACTTCCTAAGCATGTACTTCCTCACGATTCATATCTTATAAATTTAGGTCATCCCGAAGAGGAGAAACTAGAAAAATCACGAAATGCTTTTATAGATGAGTTACAAAGATGTGAACTTTTAGGTCTTGATAGATTAAACTTTCATCCTGGTAGTCATCTTAGAAAGATAGATGAAGATGTGTGTTTAGATAGGATAGCAGAGTCTATAAATATAGCATTAGATAAAACAACAGGTGTAAGTGCTGTTCTTGAAAATACAGCAGGACAAGGAAGTAATCTTGGTTGGAAATTTGAGCATTTAGCACATATTATAGATAAAGTAGAAGATAAATCACGTATAGGGGTTTGTATCGATACTTGCCATATATTTACAGCTGGTTACGATATACGTACAAGAGAAACTTATGATAAAACTTGGGAAGAGTTTGAACATATAGTAGGTTTTAAATATCTTATGGGAATGCATATTAATGATTCTAAAGCAGATTTAGGCTCTCATATAGATAGACATCACTCTTTAGGTCTTGGTAAAATAGGTCTTGATAGTTTTAAATTTTTGATGAATGATGAGAGAATGGATAATATTCCTCTTATTTTAGAGACGATAGATGATAGTATTTGGAAAGAGGAGATAGAGCTTTTATACTCTTTCTAATATATTTAACTATATAATAATTATATATTATTTTTTATAAGGATTTTTATGAAGTATATGCCAATAGTTGCTATATTAATATTTTTTACATCAATTTTAGATGCTTCTTCGTATGCTAGAAGTATTAGAGTAGGTTCATTTTTGAAAGAATCTCGTGCAGAAAAAGAGCTTGTTAAGCTAGAAAATTTTGTTCAATCAAATGATAGACTTTCAGATCTTCAAGAAAAATATCAATTTAAAATAAAGCTTTTAGTAAGAGGGAAATATTATCTTAATGTAATTGAACCATTAATGAAAAAAGATGTTGTGCAAGAAATTTTAGATATATTACGTACAGAATACTCTTATGTATATCCTAAAAAAATCAGATACCTTCCTGAATATGCAAATTATGGACAGAAAAAAGTTGTTCAGGTACAAAAAGAGGAACGAGTAGAAGAGAGTATAGATGATTCTGAACTACTTGAAAAAGTTGATCAAATTTTAGAAGATGGAAAGATAGAGGAAGATACTCAAGAGAGTGTTAAGCGAACAAACCATCTTCGAAAAATGGAAGCTGTTGAAGATGAGTCTAGTATTTTTGATATTTTTAGTTTTGATTTTAGTTTTGACTTTTTTAGTTCTTCTGATGAATCAGAGGAAAAAGAAAAAATAATTGAAGAGATAGTTAAAAAAGAGAATAAAAATATTGAAGAGGAAAAAAGCTTTATAGTGGTTGCTTTAGACACTATCATGAACTATATTTTAGAAATTATTTTAGCTATTGCTATTGTAATTATGTTAGTTTTATTAAAATTATATATTACATATCGTAAAGAAAATAAAGATAAAATTTCGATGCAAGATATTTATAGTTAATATCTTTAAGGTTATATAGTATTTTTACTATATAACTCCTCTTCCTTACTCACAAAAAATCTTTTAAGAGACACCAAACTTACTTCTATGTAATATATTTAAGTATATAATAGCATTACTATATTAATTTTCAAGGATTTTCATGAAATATTTATCGGTTATGATGGTATTAGTTTTTTTCACAACAATTTTAAATGCATCGCATTTTCGAAGTATTAGGGTTGGTTCTTTTTTAAATAAAGGTGATGCACAAAAATCATTGGTGAAACTTGATAAATATATGCAGACACATCAAAATATTATAAATTTACAAAAAGAGATAAATTTTAAAGCTAAAGTAATCAAAGTTGGAAACTATTATATGAATGTTATTGAACCATTTGTAGACAAGAAAAGTGAACTTCAAGAGATTCTTGACACACTTAGAGCAAAATATCCACACGTATATGTAAAAAGGATAAAGGGAGTTGTTCCTGTTTTAAAAAAGAGAGAGATTAAAGAGGAAAAGATAGAAGTTCTTAGTGATCCTATTATAGAGATTATTGATATTCCAGTAGTTGTTGAAAGTTCTAAAAAGATTGAAGAATTACAAAAAGACGAAGAAGCTATTGTAGAAGAGATTGAAGAGGAAAAAATTGAAGAAGAAATAGCTGTTGTTGAAGTGGAAGAGGAAAAAATTGAAGAAGAAGAAGAAGTGGCAGTTGTTGAAGTAGAAGAGGTAAAAGTTGAAGAAGAAGTAGCAGTTGTTGAAGTGGAAGAGGAAAAAATTGAAGAAAAAGAAGTAGCTGTTGTTGAAGTGGAAGAGGAAAAAATTGAAGAAAAAGAAGTAGCTGTTGTTGAAGTGGAAGAGGAAAAAATTGAAGAAAAAGAAGTAGCTGTTGTTGAAGTGGAAGAGGAAAAAATTGAAGAAAAAGAAAAAGAAGTAGCAGTAGCGAAAGTTGTAAAAAAAGAAACTGAATTAATAACATTAAATGAATCTATTTTATTAGGGGTAGCATCTTTCTTATTTTTTATAATAATAGTTTTAATTATTCTTCTTTTAAAATCGAAAAGAAAAAGTAAAAAACTTGAACTATTAGTTGATGATAATGAAGAGCTTGAAACTTTAAAATTAGAGTATGAAAATAAGATTAATGACTTGTTAGTTCATAACACAACAACGATTGAAGAATTAAATATAAAAAATAAAGAAAAAATTTCTAACTTTAAAGTTATTTATGAAAATAAAATTAAAACAATTAAAAAAACATACGAATCAAAAATCGAAGAATTGACTGTAGTGGCTTCTCAAGAAATAGTAACTCCTGAAGTTCAAGAAGAGCCTAAAGAAAAGATAGTTAATAGTAATACTGAGCTTGAAGAGTTGTCAATCTCTATCGGTATCGCTAACTGTGATGGTGATCTGAATTTATTTAATACAGTATTAGGAGAATTTACTTCTAAATATGAGAACTCTCCTTCTGTTTTTGAAGAACTTTGTACTAATAATGAGTTTGAAAAAGCAAGATATTTAGCCATAGATATTAAAGACTTGGCTGTTAATATAGGTGCTTATGCACTTTGTGAGAGTGTTGCTTCTATGGAGTATGAACTTGAACGAGATTTTCACTCTAATTGGAAAATATTAGTTGAAAAATATAGAGAAAGTTTAGAGAGATTATTAGTTGATATTAATAGTTACACAAATAAAAATTAGAGTATAATCACACAAATAATCTGAGTAGTTCGCGACATCGCATATATGAGGGTTCTACATTTTCAAACAGAGAATAAGTAGAACTTTTGTGTGCCGACATTTTCATTTGAGGTCTGTTAATTCAACCGAGAAATTGCCGCCGATATAAAGTTCTCTCTTCTCCTAAATTAGGCTTTTAGAACCAAGCCAATAGCGTGACGGCTATTTGGATTATTTATATCAAAAATATTTAATTAAGCAATAGATGATTTTTTAATTAAATATTTTATAATTAATGGAGCAAAAATGAAAATTTTAATTTTAGGGGCTGGTGGTAGAGAGTATTCTATCGCAAGAGCGATGTTAAATGAAGAGGAACAACACGAGCTATTTTTTCAACCTGGTAATGGTGCTACAAATGCACTAGGAACAAACCTAAATATTAAAGATTATAGTGAGTTAGCTGATTTTGCTATTGAAAATGAGATAGAACTTACTATTGTAGGTCCAGAAGCACCCCTTGTTGATGGTGTTGTAGATATTTTCAAAGCAAGAGATTTAGTTATATTTGGTCCAAGTAAAGAGGCAGCTCAATTAGAAGGCTCAAAAGTTTATATGAAAAACTTTTTAGCTAAATATAATATTCCAACAGCTCGTTATATAGAAACTGCTTCTATCGAAGATGCTTTTAAATTTACAGATACACTTACTGCTCCTATCGTTGTAAAAGCTGATGGTCTTTGTGGTGGTAAGGGTGTAATTATTGCACAAAGCCATGATGAAGCAAAAGTAGCTATTAGTGAAATGCTAAGTGGTAAATCTTTTGGTGATGCTGGTCTTAAAGTAATTGTTGAAGAGTTCTTAGATGGTTTTGAACTCTCAATGTTTGCTATTTGTGATGGTGATGATTATATTTTACTTCAAGCGGCACAAGACCATAAACGTTTACTAGATGGTGATGAGGGTCCAAATACTGGTGGTATGGGTGCTTATGCTCCAACTCCTTTAGTAGATGAAGAACTGTATCAAAAAGTAAAAGATAGAGTTATTGTTCCTACATTAGATGGTATGAAAAAAGAGGGTGCTCCTTTTGAGGGTGTTCTTTTTATTGGAATAATGGTCGTTAATGGTGAACCTATTACTTTAGAATTTAATGTACGCTTTGGAGACCCAGAGTGTGAGATACTTATGCCACTAATGACTTCAAGCGTAAGTGAGATGTTCTTAAAAGCTTCTACTAATAGACTAAGCGAAATCAAAGTAGAGTTCTCAAAACAATACGCAGTTGGTGTAGTGATGGCAAGTGAAAACTATCCATACAAAAGTTCAACTCCTGCTGAAATTATTTTAGATGAAGTAGTTCACGAAGATATAGAAAAAAATACGCATATCTCTTATGCTGGAGTAAGTATGGAAGATGATAAACTTTATGCTGATGGTGGACGTGTACTTGTATCTGTTGGTTTAGGTGATTCTATTAAAGAAGCACGTGATAGAGCCTATGCAAGATGTGGACAAGTTCACTTTGCAGGTAAAAAAATACGTACAGATATAGCATATCAAGCTCTTTAGTCGATGGATGAAAAATTAGAAGATACTCTCCATCGTGAGGGTTTAACTTTAGCAGATACAAAAAAGAGAGCAACAGCATTTTTTATAGATGAGATGTTACTCTCTTTTTTACTTGTTTTTGCTTTATGGGATTCTTTTGCAACAGCGCAAACAATGGAAGAGCTGATTCTTGTAAGCAATACTTTTGCTTTAGAGTATATGGGTATGAAAATATTTTATCAAGCTTTTTTTACAATGAAATATGGTGCTTCTATCGGTAAATTAATTATGAAAATAAGAGTTATAGAGATAAAAACATTAAATAATCCAAATGTTTTAAGCTCACTCAATAGAGCAATCTTTCGTATAGTAAGTGAAATGTTTTTATATCTTGGTTTTTTATGGGGAATGTTAGATCCATCAAAACAAACTTGGCACGATAAAATTGCGAAAACTTTAGTGATAAATGCTTAAACTTCTTTTTTATATATCTTTTACAATTATTACACTGCTAAATGCAAGTAATAAAGTAGAGATATATGCTACCTCTCTCTCCTCTGAAGATGCTATCGTTAATGTTACAGGTGGTATTACAGTTACATATCAAGAGTATCTTTTAAGTGCTAATAGAGCTGTTTATAATAAAGAAACAGGGGATTTAGAACTTTTTGATAATATTAGAGCAACATATAAAGATAATTATCGTATTTTAGGTAATTATGCAAAACTTAATATTAAGAAAAAAGAGAAACTTTTTAAACCTTTTTATATGCTAGAAAAATCATCAAATGTTTGGATGAGTGGAGATGAAGGAAATTCACAAGACAAAGATATACAGATAAAATCTGGTATAGTAAGTGGATGTAAGCAAAATAATCCTTTATGGAAGATGGAGTTTTCATCATCTGATTATAACTCTGATTCTAAATGGATAAATTTATATAACACTACACTCTATATTTATGATATTCCAGTTTTATATGCACCCTATTTTGGATATTCTTTGGATTTACGACGTAGAACAGGTCTACTTTTTCCTAGTATCGGTATTTCGGATAAAGAGGGCTTTTACTATCAACAACCATTATACATAGCACCACAAGATAGGTGGGATTTAGAGATTAAACCACAAATTCGTACAGAACGAGGATATGGAATATATTCTAATTTAAGATTTGTTGATAGTAAAACTTCTAGTGGTATTTTAAAGCTTGGTTATTTTAAAGAGTATCTTAAATATGTTCTAAAAGAGAACTTAGTTAATAATTCACATTATGGTTTTAATTTTAAATATAAAAATTCTGATTTTTTAAAGCAGTGGATTAGTAAAGATATTAAGGGTCAATCAGGACTTTATATAGATATTAAAAGTATGAATGATGTTGATTATATAAATTTAGAAAAAAATGATAATATCGATACAAATACAGCAACAAAAATTCTTTCAAGAATAAATCTATTTTATAATACTGACTCCAACTACATAGCAACATATTTTAAATACTATCAAGATTTAACACAAAAAAGCAATGATGATACTTTGCAAAAAATACCAACTCTTCATTATCATCATTATTTAAATACATTATTAGATGAATATCTTTCTTATAATATTGATATAAAAAGTACAAATATTCAACGTGTTATAAATAAAACAGTAATTCAAACAGATATTGATATTCCTATTACATTAAAAACTTCTCTGTTTAATGAGCTTATTAATGTTTCGTATAAGGCTAATCTTTATGGACAGCATTCTCGTTTTAGTGGAACAGAGGAGAGTTCTG
>Ga0256842_1002855_pt1 | contig 11966 bp, 8 predicted proteins | sample 4559240metaG_FD_185973 | JGI IMG/M metagenome (GOLD analysis project Ga0256842, IMG submission 185973) | Hydrothermal vent microbial communities from Guaymas Basin, Mexico - 4559-240 | ecosystem: Environmental > Aquatic > Marine > Hydrothermal vents | place: Mexico: Guaymas Basin | collected...
TGGGATTACCGTGTGCCAAAGGCGCTGGAGCGGAACATAGGCTGGCGTGTTGACCACATCCTTGCGACCAGACCGTTGGCCGACAAATCCATCGATGCCTATGTCGATCGTGAGCCGAGGGCGTGGGAGAAACCATCTGACCACACTTTCCTTGTGGCGATCTTCGACGTGGACTGTTGAGCGGATTGAAGGAAAGACTGATTGCATTGGGTCGGCCATTTACTAAAATTTTTTAAAATTGATAAAAAAATAGAGCCAATCGGTTCCGGCTCTGCACATTCCCGTTATTCGCTCAGCAGGGTCTTGTAATAGGCTTCGATGAGCTTTTTGTAGCCACGTGGGTAGCTTTTCGATTTCAGCATGGAGTTTTTGACACGCTCGATCTCCTGCAGGTCATGTATTGCGGCGGTTTTCCTGCCGGGCAGAACGAATTTGCCGGGCTTCGACTCCCTTTGAAACGTGAATTCCCGTTCCTTCATGGCCCTCTGGGCGTCAAGGAGCTTTTGAGCGACCTCTTTCTGGCGCCTGACTATGTCCTCATTGACCCTGCCCCTTTGCATGTCCTTTGCTATTTTCTCGGCGTCCTGAGCCGCTTTGCCTACCTGATTGCTGACCATCTGATTGCCTATCTTCTGAGAGAGTTCCTGAAGCTGCTGCGCAAGCTGCATCTGCTGGCGTGCAAGCTCCTGAAGCATCTGCTGAAGCGAGGACGGCATGGGAGTCGGCAGCGGGAGAAGCGCTTGCGTCCCTGCCGCTATCTGCTGTTGCTGTTTCATGGCTTCTGATAGCTGTTGCATGAGCTGATCCATGTTGGATGAGGATTGGGCCTGCTGTGCCATCTGCTGGGCCTCAAGCAGGCTTCGGATTCCGGCGTAGAGGAACTTAAGGGCCTTTCGGGAGTAAATCCTGCCGCCGGCGTTGTTGCCAAGCCCGTAAAGCTGTGCGGCAGTCGCCGCATAGTTAGCAGCAGACCCGAACAGAGCGATGTCATCAGGCTTCAAAAACATCCCTTCGCTCGCCACTTGATAGACTTCGCCTGAGAAAGAGGCGATGCCTCTCTGGACGGCGGCCTGACGGTCGGCCAGCTCGAAAGTGTTGCTGTTGCTCTGGACTATTTCGGCCTGTTCCTGAGAGAGGGTAAGGCCTTCGGAGACAAGGATTCCCAATTTGCGGATGACTTCCTGCTTCCTCCTGTTGACAAGCTCATCCCGGAACTTCTGGAGTTCGTCTGCAAGCTGCTGGAGCGATTGAGCTGCCTTTGATTGCGATTGTGAGGCCTTCCCCAACTTTCCCTGCTGAAGGGCGCCTTCCGCCTTCTGCATCTCCGATAAGGCCTTTGACAGGTGCATGTCGCTCAACCTGTTGAGTTCTTCGGTTATGGACGAGTCCGTGGCATCGGCCGCAAGCTGCTGCATCTCACGGCGCAGCTCCTTTGCCGCATCCTCCAGCCGTTTCTGTTCGTTCAGCAACGTGTCAGCGTCCTCCGGCGTGGCGATTGAGGTCTGGTTCTTGAGCTGTTGCTGCTCCTCTGCAAGTTTATGGGCCTTTTCGATGAACTCCTTAAGCTTGCTTTCCTCAAGCGCGCGCTTCAGCAGATTTTCAACGGCTTCCAATTTCTTCAGATATTCCTTCTGGTTTTTTTGCAGGTCTTCCAGCATCCGGGTGAGCTGATGCACGTCCTCATCCTGAGTGGCTTCCTGAAGTTTTTGCAATTGCTTCAACAGTTCCTCAGGCATCAGTTGCTGGAGCATCTGGGATATCTCATCGGTTTTTCTGGCCAGTTCGGGGTCAAGGGTCAGCGAATTTATTTTGTCGATCGCTTCCCTGAGCTTTTTCATCCTTTCCTGAAGCTGCTTAAGCTTCTGCTGGCTCTCTTTGATCATCTGCTGGAGCTTCTCTCGTTCATTCCAGCTCAAAGATCGGTTGGACTTTATCTGCTCCTCCAACTTCCTGAATTCTCTGAGCATGGAATCGACGCTCGTGCTGAGCTGATTCATGGAATTTCGGGCATCCGAAAACTGGGTGGATGTCCGTTTGTAAATTTCCTCCATCGTCGGAAACCTGACGGTTACCGGTGTGGAGCAGACCCGATGGTCGGCGATATCCGTTGCGCAGATGAAAAGCTGGACTGCATCGCCGGGCAACAGTCCCAGATGCGAAAGGTCTATGGTCGAGATGAGTGTGTCCGCATTCCTGCCGTGGGACAGCTGCCTGACCGCTGTAACTGTATCGCCTCCAAAGACATAATGCCCGCTGATTGAACGGAGGCCGAAATCGTCCTCAGCATATCCGGCGAGGGTGATCTTCTGGCTATCCGGCAGGTCTGTCCCGGACGGAGGGAAAAGCAGCTGGACGAACGGCGGCTCATCCTTGACGATGTCGATGGCGATGTTCCGCGAACTTTTAGCCGTCAGGTTTGCCTTAAACAGCGTGAAGCTCAGCATCCCCGCCGAGTCGGGTCTGAGGGCGAATTCCATGACCGTGTCCCCTGAAAATGCCACGTCCCTGCCGTCGAATTTCGCCTTGAAGCTGTCGGCGTTGGCCGCTGTGACCAGAAAATCGACTTTAACGCCCTGACGGATCGGAACGTATGTCGGATTTTCCAAAGTGACCCTGTGGCCGTAACGGTAAATCGTGGCCCTGACTTCCCTGATCACCGGCCTTTTGTAAACGATGACCTTTAAAGAATCGATCGGGTGGCCCCTGTAAATGAGTCGCCCGATGTAAGTCCCGCTGTGTTTTAACTTTACGACGAATCTCGATTCGGTTTCCGAGGAAAAAGATGGCTTGAGCAGGGTGGAATCCACCATGAGCTGGCACCGCTGGCAACCGAACGTGTGGACGACGACAAGGGAGTCCTCGAACGTCATGATTTCACGGGGAAAAATCGCCGTCACCGGGGCTGGCCTGAACATCAGCAACCTCAGTAGCGCCCATATCACCGCCATGTAGCTCAACCTGATGCCCCATGGCTCCGGCCGGACGGCTTTGAGCACCGTTGACCAGCTTAATTCCCTTGATGCCCTTTTGCGCAGGAGTTCGACGAACTCTTTGCCGTAATCAAGCCCGCTTTTCTTCAGTTCGATGTAGGAGAGCAGGTCCTCTCCAAGTTCGGGGTTCCTTGATTCGATGATTGCGGCCAATTTTATGTCCGAAAATGCCGGCCTCACGGCCAGAACGAAATAGAGAAGCGGAACCATCAGTTTCAGGAGTTGGGGCAGGGGAGTCCACTGGAAGGTCACGTAAATCAGCGCCGTTTCCAGCAGAACGATGGAAATGAAAACAAGCCTGTAAATCCAGATCGTTGTCTCAGGGGTAAGTCTTTTCATGAGATTGTAGATTATAAACCTCTTCGGGGATTTAGGGCGTGTTTTGGGTGAACTTTCTAAGAAGTTTTGTTGAGATTCCGGGCTGATGGCTTTTCAGTTTTTGAGGGGCATAGACGGCCGGGACGGCCGTCCCACCTGAGGTTTGAGCTTCCCACCGGGTTTTTGGCTTTTCCACCTTCATTTTTGACCACTCTATCAGGGATTAAGTCAGAGCTCGGTGAGTTGGGCTTCATTGTGTGTGAGTTTAGGAGTATGGTGGGTCGGGCGTCATTGTGGGTCGGGCGTCTCGCCCGACACCATAGGCGCATAAAATAAAGGCGGGGCGTAAGCCCCGCCAAATTTGTTTTATAGACCGTTGGAATTATCTTATGCTTAGTATTTTCTTTGTAAAAAGCCTATATCCCATTTTTACCCGGACAAAATATACCCCCTGTGGGAATCGTTTAAATGAGATCCTGACTCTTTTCACCGAGTTCCTTGAGAGTGAGATCTTTCTGTCCCATATCTTGCGTCCAGTTATATCGTATATTTCGATGGATCCGCTCTGGGCACCCGGCGAATATATAGAGAGTTCAAGGTCTTCTTTTTTGCTGTTAAGAATTGTCCTGTTGAAATCCACATAGGGAAAGACAAGAGAACCTTGAGCAGATTGTATACCGCCTTTAGCCGAGTTAGCATTAAGTGTAACATTAAAACTATTGACATGGTATAACGAATCTTCTCCTCTATATGAAACATACCCTCGCCAAATGGTATCTATTAATATTGATTGAGATCCTGGAATAGAGGAACGCAAGGTATCAGGTATTGTATCAATCTTAATAAAAGATAAAAATCCCATAAAGTTATCAATCCTTTCTGTAGTGTTAATTGATATAGTTCTAAGCTGATGGATACTGTCGTTTGTTTCATAGTTTAACAATGATAATTCAACTGCATTTGCTAAAGAGTTCCCTATAGGAGAGAAAAGCAGGGGGAAAGGAGCTGCCACCCCCAAATAACTGCTGGAGATAGTAGGCGCTATGTGAACGTTCCCCTCTACGGGTAAATAATGTTTCCAGTTAGAAACCAGAGCCTCGGAAGAATCAATCGGTATGGATATAAGGCCCAATGTATCATTAACATCCAGGTAGGCGAACCAGAAATTTCCGGTAGAGGGCCAATATATTGGGTTATAAATGTTTTTCAAATTTTTTCCCCAAATATGATATTTGGGCCAAATAAAAATAAAAACACTCCCACTATCCAGTTTGCATGTATATAATATACCGTCTATTGAATAATTTATAAGTATGTGATTGCCGTTTGGTGTAGATGCTATCCCATACATATCCATCTCCTTTATAAATGGCGCTGAGAACACAGTATCCCATGTTATTCCATTATAAGGACCTTTTCCATAAAGTAGAAGAGTTTTTCGGAGATTATCTTCCAAAAGCAAAACTGCCACATGGATATTGTTGGATTCATCTATGTTTACTGCTACTCCATGGATTTTACTACTGTCCTCTACTTTGTAGATTGAATAAGACTGGGTGTCTGATGATATCTGGACGAGGAGACTATCACCTGTGTTCCACAATGTTACAAAGTCGCAATTCTCATTCACATCTATTGAAGATTCTATGCCTTTACCGTTTTCTACAACACCATTTGATCCAAGCGTGTAAACCTTCATATCCTCAGTTATCAAAGTAGCTTTTTTATTGTAGAGTGAACAGCCAGCAAGGTTGTTGGTAATATAGGAACTGTCAGCAAGGACTCGGAAGTATATAAATGCACTTGTAGGATCTCCTTTGCCGATATAAATATCCCCCGCCTTATCTATAGGATTAGCATAGAGAACAGGATAGACTTTCACATACATAGTCCGGTAGTTAGACAGATGAGACACCTCTATATCATAAAAAGTAGAATTGACTGGTAGCCACTTTTGTATCCAGGTGCTCTGTGAATCAAATTTATATTCGAGTAAATATCCATCTTCCATATTCGAATTGTCGGTCCATGTGACATGGACTACTCCATTCTGCCACGAGAAATCTGCTTGGATAAGTTTAGCTTTGACATTTGTTGGAGGATTCAAATGCCCGATAATGCCCCATGCCATTGGGAATTGACCTTTTAAAGCTCTCACTTTAACGATAGTTTCTTCTTTATTGTATCCGGGTATCTCGTAATAGGTATCTTTGGTGGTATCAATGCTCCAATCTTCGGAAGAAGCTTTTTTAGTCCATACTTCGTAGAAATCTGCACATGGACATTTCGGCCATGTAACTACATAGTCGGAATTGACTTTTAAACTGGGATACCATGTGAGAGCTGGCTCGGATGTGTAAGACAAACTATGAGGAGGAACAATATAATTGTGAGGAAGAGCATTATATTGGACTTGAAACATAAAACGTGTAGTATCGCTTACCCCGGGTATCACTAAAAATGTATCCTCTGTGGTATCTGGAATTGAAATTGTCTGTCCATTAGCATTTTTCCACACAATATATTTTATCTTTAAATAATTGGTGTCTGTAGTAGTTAATCTGAAAGAATTCCAAAACAAAGTGTCACCTCTTCTAAAGAGCTGTATGTAAGGTTTCCAGTCAAAAGAAAAAAGCACTGTATCTGCGAATAAAGAATCGTATTGGCCGCTTAGTAGAACGTGAGGGTCTTGCCACCACCGATCCCAAGCGCGACATGATGCTAAATTGCTAAATTCTCTTTCAATGTCTTTTTTACTTACCCATGATAGTTTTAAGGAATCATTTAATATCTTCAAAGAATCCGCTGCTCTTTTTTTCACAACGTTTATTTTGAGAACCAAATAATAATGTGAGGAATGTATGACTTCTGTATGAGGAAGAGTATCATTATTAAAAATTGTGGTGCTGAAAATGTTATTATGTCGAACATAGTGGAACAAAACAGGTTTATCGTTAAATGGGCCTATCCCATTATATGCATAAGTTTTTATCTCTCCGGGTAACCATAAAAAGAAATGTGTCGATTTCTCGTCAAGGTTATGTTCTAATGTATTGAACGTTGTTTCAAGCCCACGATGGTGAACTTTAATCCGGTATGTGATGGTATTAGTGTCGGAGCTATTGGAGGATGGAAGTATTAGAAATCTTTCTGGAACTTTAAGAAGATCTCCTCCTATCTTGATCGATCCTGGGGAATTTATATAATGGCCATAATAATACTTTTCCCGGGAAATGTCGACATTGTCTGTCGCATGAATTATTGTCCCATTAATAGTTATTGGTATTGTATCCTCTTCCCATGTTAAAAGAGTATCATTAATTAAAACCGAACCACTACTAAAGCTGTCGGGAACATTGGGTTCAATAGTTGTAGCATAATATAGATAAGGTCTTTCGTACCAAATTAAACGAGAAGAATCAGGTTTAGAGGATGATAGTTGATAAATCCTGATTTTGCGAGGGAAAAATTCTAAGTCGTATTCATACCATAATGAAGAATCTATTTTTGTATAGAAGAATGGGGCGTAAACGCTAAAACCGGGTTTTAGTGAATCTAAACCGCCTCTGTGAATAATTGTAAATTTATATTCTCCATATGTATTATTTAAGTTCGTATCGCTGTAAGTATCCAGCAAATTTATGGGATAACTCAAATATAATTCCGTTCCCGCCCACATGGAATCACATAGTGAATCAACATCGAGATTATACGTATTACTAAGAGAGTTTAATAGAGTAAAAGTTACCACTGTATCTGGTAGATCATCTGCTCCAATTGGTATCCATTGCTTACAGCTATCATCAGGGATTCTGGTAGTATCAGTACATATTTTTCCAATGTAAGACAGATTATGTATTAACGGGATCTCAAAATCATCTTTTATTTCTATTTTATGAATGGATGTTTTAATGAATTTAGATACAGTTTCTACTTCGGTGTTAGTGGTATCCAATAATCTAAATCTATACAATACGAAATAAGTCAATGTAGTATCACCGGCGCTATTCACATCGAATTTTCCATAAAGCCAGCGAAGAGTATCACGAGCAGTGCCATTTACAATTACAGTTTCTTTATCCATTATGTGATAACGACATCCATATCCGACATTGGCAGTATCCCATGTATTGCTTGAAGGGAATATTAACCACTCGATATCCCCAGACACAATACTTTGGTCAGCACCCAGGTATTGTGTCGAAACGCCAAGTAACAATACTACAACCATATATAGTAATTTTTTGTACATGGCATACCTCCTGTTATTGCAAAATATTGTTTGAATCTTGGTTATTTACGCTTGTACTAAATTTGTGAACACAAGGGAAAAATCGAGAGATAAAACCTACGGACTCTGAAGATATTTGCTTAAAAGCTCTTATTGTTGCTTTATTAAATCCCATCCTTGCCCCCCCTTAAAAAGCTAATAATACGATCATGGTGTAGCTTCACTGATGCATTGTTCGCCTTATGCTCAAATTCCAGAGGCTCATGACCTGAATCCCTGACTTCTATCCACTTTCCCCAGATGTAATTTCTCTCAATACTTCCGTCAGCTTTCTTTATAACAACTTCAATGTCCTTCAATTTACCTTTTGAAATCCGCGGAATTATATCAACTGTCGAGCTTATCGACTCAGGATATCTGTGGTGGGCAACATTGTGGGGTTCCTCCTTGTGGCGTGAGCAGTGTAAAGAATTAATACACATGATACCTTTCTCTTTTTGGGGAGCGGATGAATACTCTACGGATATCACATGAGCGCTCTTGTCCAGCGCGGCCTTGGCGGAAAGGGAAGCGAAAATAAAAAATGCAAACACGCTCATGGGGCACACCTCCTGTTTTTATCAGGAGGCGAGAATAGGGCGAATTGCTCTGAAATTTCAAGTGAATGGGGATAAATTCCTTCAGCGTTTGGTGAAGGGTTATGCTCAATCAAGACAACCTCCCCAAAGCTCCTTCTTTCTCCCTTAACCTCCCCAACGCTACAGAATTCAGAGCTGTCAAAGTCCATCTCAAAACCTCCATGAAATACACTTATCAAATTACGGGACTAATTATAAGCATTCCCCCTGTGTCAATGTCAAGAGTCGGATTCTTTGACCATCGTTTCATGCCTGAATTCCCCCTGAGCCGCAACGCACCGAGGTTATGTAAAGAAAACTTGTTTATAGTCAATAAGTTGAAAAGTTGAGCTTTTTAAATTCGTTGCGAGAGAAGGGATAAGACACCGCTGTGTATTGAAAGAATATGCAGGGTTTATGCCGATAAAACTTTAACATCACCGTTTCTGGCCGGCCATGTAGGAGAACACTCCCGGTGTCGAAGGTTCATCTGGCACGGTGGGAGGAGGGCTCTAAACTGGTGAAAGCATCCGAAATGGTTTCAATTTTGCCGTCAAGTTATTGGTTTTTCTCAATTTTAACAACACCGACGGCCGGGGGCAGCCGTCCCACCTGATGTTTTTGGCTTGCCCACCTTTCATTTTGACTGATCCATCAGGGGAGCAACCCAGAGACCGATGGGCGGTGTCATGGTAGGTTGGATGTCCTTGTTGGTTGAGCATGGTTGTGAGTTTAGCATCATGGTGGGTCGGGCGTCCTTGCGGGTCGGGCGTCTCGCCCGACAATAAGCAAGGTTTCCATGGCCTATCCGGTTCCCCCATCGGAAAATTGACTGACTCGACATATTTGTCGCCCTGATGTCCCATTTGGTGACCTGTTTTGACACTTTTGCCAACTTTTGCGTGGATTTTCGGGGCTATTCGTTATTGGCACACCTATTGCTGATATAACTGTGAACAAAAAATAGGAGGTTGAATGATGGAAAGAAGAATGGAAAAAGCAAGAGTCAGAAGGACGATCATGGGACTCGTCTTGGTCGCAACCATTGCAGGAGGAGTGCTTGTCAACGGCTGCAGCAGAAGTGATGTTGCGGCAGAGAACACCATGTTATCGATGTCCTCGATCTCAGCAAAGAACCTGAGCGAAGAAGAGATACAGGGTTTGATTCAGATGAGAGAGGAAGAAAAACTCGCCCGCGACGTGTATCTGACCCTTTACGAAAGATGGGGATTGCCCATTTTCAATAACATAGCCAGGAGCGAGCAGCGCCACACCGATGCGGTCAGGAATCTCCTTGAGATGTTCGGCATTCCTGATCCTGTCACGAACGATTCTGTGGGCCACTTTTCCAACGAAACCTTCACGAGACTTTACAGGGAACTTGTCGAACGCGGGAATGCCTCGTTACTTGCGGCACTCAGGGTTGGTATCGACATTGAGGAGCTTGATATTGATGACCTTGAAGAGTTGCTAAGTCAGACTGAAAATCCCTATATCATCAGGGTTTATAACAGCCTTCTCAGGGGATCACATAACCATCTTACAGCGTTCCGCAGGACATATAGACAATATCTCCCCGGCAACAATGAATCAGCGATAGAGAAATAACGACATTTTGCATTGCCCCTTCCTCGAGGCGGAGGCGGAAACGCCTCCGCTTTTTCATTCTTCATGTTTTTCGGGTTTATCTTTTATGCCCAATTTGGATATCTTGTAGCGCAAAACCCTCTCGGAAATGCCCAATTCTCTGGCAGCGCGGCTTTTGACATAATTGTTGCGTTTCAGGGCATCAAGAATCAGGCTTTTCTCAAGCATCTCAAGCCTTTCGGTCAGGCCGTAGTTTACCTCCTCGTCAAGTGGCAGGAAGTCCTTTCTGACGGAATGGGGCAACAGGTCAACGGTTATGTAGTCGCCGGTGCTCAGGACGCAAGCTCGTTCGACGATGTTCTCAAGCTCCCTGACATTGCCCGGGTAGTCATATCGCATGAGCAGTTCAAAGGTTCTCTTGTAAACCCCTTAACCTTCTTGCGTTCGCGGCTGCAATACTTATCCAGAAAATGGTCCAGCAGGTAGGGGATGTCTTCCCGTCTTTCTCTCAAAGGAGGAATGTGAATGTTTATCACATTTATCCTGTAATAGAGGTCCTCACGGAACTTCCCTTCCTCAACCAATTTCCTGAGGTCCTTATTGGTTGCAAAAATGAACCTGACATTGCATTTGCGTTCCCGGGGATCGCCTAATTTGGAAAACTTCTTTTCCTGAATCACCCTGAGCAGCTTGACCTGCACCATGGGCGGGGTTTCGCCGATCTCATCTAAGAACAGGGTTCCGCCCTCGGCCAGCTCGATATAGCCCATTTTGTCGCGGTCCGCGCCTGTAAAGGCTCCCGTTTTGTAGCCGAAAAGCTCCGATTCTATCAGGGATTCCGGAATGGCGGCAAGGTTAACGGGGACAAAAGTATGGTCTTTCCTTTTTGACATTGAATGAATCAATCTGGCGATCACTTCCTTCCCTGTGCCGCTTTCGCCGGTTATCAGCACATTGGCGTCCGAGGCGGCGCTTCTCATCGCAAGCGAAATAACCTCTTTCATGGCGCGGGATTGTGCGACTATGTCCTTGAATTCAATCTCAGGCGTGATTAGCGACCGTAACCTTGATACTTCCCTCTGCAGGTTAAGTGTGTTCAGCGCCCTTTTTATCAGCAGGGAGAGTTCCTCGATGTTGACCGGTTTCACAACGTAGTAAAATGCGCCTGATTTCATCGCTTCGACCACAAGCTTTACGTCCTGAAACGCCGTGATCATGATGACGGGGATGGTCGAATTGATGGACTGGAGCTCTTTAAGGACGTCTATCCCGCTGATGTCAGGCAATTTGTAATCCAGGAGCACCACGTCTATCAGCTCATTTTTGAAGCTCTCGATACCCTCTCTGCCATTTTCCGCTTCTATGACCGCATGCCCCATCGAGGAGAGGATATGTTTTAACAATTCCCTTTGAGAACTCTCATCCTCAATGACCAGTATTCGGGCTTTATCCACCATGCCTGCCCTCCGTAAACTTTATCACAAATGTTGTGCCCTTGCCCGGCGTGGAGGATACGCTGATCCTGCCGCCGTGAGCCTCCACGATTTTTTTGACGATCGGCAGTCCAATGCCCAGCCCGTTGCTTTTCGTTGTGTAAAAATAGTCGAATATGTGCTCAACCACGTCCTTCTCCATGCCCGTCCCGTTATCACTGATGCTGATTTCTATTGAATCGCCGCGTTTGTGTGCCCTGATGGTGATTCGGGGGGCTCGACTTTTTCAACGGCCTCGACACCGTTCTTGACGAGGTTAAAGATTACCTGTTCCATGTGGTGCGGATCGCACCTGACCGTAAAGCCTTCCGGTATATCCACATGGAAGTCAACTTTGGCGGCAATATCCGAATTCCCTTGATACTCTCGATGACTTTCCGGACGAGCTCTCTCAGGTTGCATTCGACAATCCGGGGTTCGATTGGTCTGGATACGCTTCTGAACTCGTTTACGATCCGGTTCAGCCTCTCGATCTCCTGCTCGATTATCTGGATGTATCTGGGATTGCAATTGCTATCGGAACGCAGCACCTGAACGGCCAGGTATATCGTGCTGAGGGGGTTTTTGATTTCGTGTGCCACAGCGGACGAAAGGCCGGATAGTTCCATGTAATGTTTCTGATGTTCGGATATAAGTTCGGACAGCCATAAAAATTGTTAACAAGCACACCTCATTTGAACAAACAAAAACTACTTCTCACTCTCCACAATCTCGTCTATGAACCCCTAAT
>Ga0256842_1002856_pt1 | contig 11965 bp, 12 predicted proteins | sample 4559240metaG_FD_185973 | JGI IMG/M metagenome (GOLD analysis project Ga0256842, IMG submission 185973) | Hydrothermal vent microbial communities from Guaymas Basin, Mexico - 4559-240 | ecosystem: Environmental > Aquatic > Marine > Hydrothermal vents | place: Mexico: Guaymas Basin | collected...
TTATAAAGAACGGACAATGATATACATTATCGGATACGGATCAATGGCTAAAGCCATAGCATCAGGGCTTAAAGGGAAAAAAGATTTTGCCGTTGTGGGCAGAAACATTGAAAAATTAAAAAAGTTTTCCTCTGAATTTGAATGCGAATATTTCAACCTTGACGGATTTGACGTAACAGATAAAATAATTTTATTGACCGTAAAGCCTTATGCGCTTCAGGAAGTTTCTATGAGAATAAAAGGTGAAGCGAAGGTTTTGATTTCCATTCTTGCAGGTAAGAGTTTAATGGAGCTTGAAAGAATTAAAGCTAAGGCTTATATCAGAGCCATGCCAAACGTTGCCGCAAAATACGGTGCTTCTACAACCGCTATAACAGGCGATGCCGAGGCGAAAGAACTGGCCGTTGATATTTTTTCTAAAATAGGAAATGTCGTTTGGATGGAAAACGATGATGAAATAGATATGGCTACAGCCATAATAGGAAGCGGTCCCGCGTATCTTGCGTTAATTGCGGAAGCGTTTAGCGACGGTGGCGTTTATATTGGGCTTAAAAGAGATAAAGCCGTTGAGCTTACAAAAGGACTTTTTAAAAGTTTTGCTGCAATTGACGATAATTATTCATCAATAAAAGATTCAGTGATGTCACCAAAAGGAACAACTGCGGAAGGTATTTATACGCTTGAAAACGAAGGAATAAGAGGAAAAATAATAAAGGCAGTAAAAAACACATATGAAAAATCAAAAAAAATATAGAGGTTTTACTTTATTTGAAGTTTTAGTGTCGATTATTATACTCGGTATTGTTATGACATCGTTTCCTATAATTTTTCAAACAATGACGGGTGCCAATAAGCATGTTCTGCGTGAAGAAGTGTTTTTTCAAGAATTTACTATTTTATCTTTAATTAATCAGAGGTATTTTGATGAAAAAAATACTCTCGGGGATAATTTTTATAAAGATTTAAATGCTACAGGGGGCGATACGGAACTTTTCAATAATGAAAGTTCAACATTTGCAGGTTCTGTTTGCAGAATAGGAAAGAAATATTTCAATAATAACATTTTAAGAAGCGGAAGCGGCGATACCACTTCAGCAATCGGTTTAGACAGTGGGGAAAATTCCTCAGACGTTTCTACATATGATGATATTGATGATTTTAATGATTATAACGAAACGTTTTTAAGCAATACCATCCACGTTAATGTCAAATATATCAATGACGATACTAATTATTCGGCGTCCGATATAAATTTTTCACTTAATTATTCATCTACTGCAAACAACACCAATATTAAACTCATTACAATATGGGCACAGCTTGGTGACACTAATTTGACATTAAGATATCCTACCTGTAATATAGGTGCCAGCAAATTCTTATCTTTAGAGGAAATTACAAGATGAAAAAAGGTTTTACTTTAGTTGAATTAATAATTGTTGTTGTGATTTTAGGTATTTTGGGAACTATTTCAATAGAAATTTTACAAAATACATTTCAGAGTTATATAAAAACAAAAGAATTAAATAAACTCTCATTTAAAACTGATTTAACATTAAATATCATTGCTGCAAAACTGAAAAACAGAATTAAAAACAGCGTTATAGCAGTAGAATGTAATGCAACACTGCCTGCGAGTAATTCACAAAGCTGTATTAACAATTCCAATAAAAACTTTATCACCGTCAGCAATCTTGACCCTTCCAACAGTTACAGATATCCCGTGCTTGAATGGCTGTATGTTTCTGAATATTCAAAAAGAGGTATGTGGAGCGATTCTTTAAAACGCATTCAGCCGGGTTGGAGCGGTTTTATAGATTTGAAACTAACTCAAACAGGAAATTCGGACGAATATAACATTACAAGTCCTGATAGTAATTTCAGCATAGCAAAACAGATAGATCTGGCATGGTTTAATTCATGGGGTGTGACAAACAGCGGGGATATATTTGCCGATAAATATGATGTGCTGGTTTTCAGCGGCAGCGACGGAAGAGGGGATTTTGACGATATAAACAACTCGTACGGATATTATTCGCACGGTGCTACCAGAGTTTTCGAAATCAACAATACATCCGATACGGTATTAAATATAAAAGCAATAACAGAATCAAATTCAACCACGGTTTATGAAGGTTATTATCTTGTAAGAGGCGCAATGGCGATAGTACCGGTATATGACAGCAATGCACATGATTATAATTTAACTCTGAAATTCAATTATTTTCCTTGGAATAGCGAAATGTACATGGACGGAAACTCTAGTTTGCTCGCTACGCACGTGACGCAGTTTAAATTCAAAGAAGAGGGCGGTGTAATACGGATATATTTATGTATAACATCACCGGATGTAAAACTCAGTGATTTTAATCTTACAGTTTGTAAAGAAAAGGTTGTGTTTTGAGAAAATCGTTTAGTATGATAATAACAATTGTCTTTATTGTTGTGATGTCTGTTATTGGAATAATGATATTGAAATTCAGTTCCGCTTCCACGACACATACTTCAAGAAGTTTTATGGATACAAGAGCGGAACTTATGTTAAGAAGTGCCACCGAATATGCGATACTGGCTTTACAGGGTCATGATTTTAATTCAACGTGTTTAAATAAAATCAATTTAGATGACGAATTGTTCGATATTAATATAACATATCATTATTTTTTTACAAATTGTCCTTCCGGGTGTAATTATTGTTCAAATATTGTTACAGAGGATACTAACGGAAGTGTACTGGTATATGTTACTGTTTCTTCTAAAAATCCAAATTTTCATATAAGAAAAGTCCGCTTTACTCTTCAAAATCCTTAATATATAAGTTATAATTTGATAATAAACGGCGAGTCCGTTTTATATAAAAAGAAAGGAGTAAATGTTATGAACGTAACAATAGTTGGCAGAAACGTTGAACTTACTGAAGCAATGAAAGATCATATATCAAGAGTGATAAATGAAGTAGAAAAATATAATCTTGGAATTTTACACTCAATAGTAACTGTAGAAAAAGATAAAAGAGATTTCTTTACAGTGGAAATAATAATGAATATTCCTGAAAAGGGTACTGCTGTAGTGCATTATAAAGATAAAGATATGTATGCGGCACTAGACAAAGCAAAAGATAAACTTGAAAAATTACTCAGAAGATATCACGATAAAATCACAAATCATCATAAAAAAGACAGAATTGAAGAGTTAATAGTTGAGGAAGAACAGGATGAAATAGTTGAAATGCCTCTTGATATAGAAAAACCTTTAAGTATTGAAGAAGCAAAAGAAGAATTTAAAAAATCAGGGCTTTATTTTATGGTATTTAAAGACCTTGAAGGTGAAAAAAGAGTTATTTACAGAAGAAAAGACGGAAAATTAGGATTATATTAAAAATTTTGTTAAAATTCCGTCCAAAAAAGGAGATTAAATGAAAAGAACATATCAACCGAGTAAAATCAGAAGAAAAAGAACTCACGGATTTAGAGCAAGACTTAAAACTAAAAACGGAAGAAAAGTACTTGCTAGAAGAAGAGCTAAAGGTAGAAAAAGATTAGCGGTTTAAGTAAAAAAGAAATTGAAATAGTTTTTAAAAAAGGGAAGAAGTATAACAGTGAAAATTTTCTTATGTTTTACTTCCCTTTGAATAAACTGAAAATATCGCCTGTCGTTTCAAAAAAAATATCAAAAAAAGCCGTAATTAGAAATAAAATAAAAAGACGCATAAGAAGTTTAGCCAATGATGTTTTAGAAAAAGGTGGATATGCTATAGTTGCCAAAAAAGACATATCGGAATACAATTTTGAAAAACTTAAAAACGAGTTTAAAAAACTTGCCAATAAAATTAATTAAATTTTATCAGCTGTTTATAAGTCCGATATTAGGTAATAACTGCAGATATTATCCGAGCTGTTCGGAATATACAAAAATAGAATTTGAAAATGATAATTTTTTAAGGGCCTTTTATAAATCGACGCTGCGTATTTTAACATGTAACCAGCTTTTTAAAGGCGGAATAGATTATCCTGTTGTTAAGAAAAAAATAAAAACGAACTTTTTTATTAAAAAGCCTGTTATTAAATATTGGCTTATCCCTTTAAATAAAAAAGATGAATATATAATAATAAAGGCTGAAAATGGAGAATAACGGACAATTAAGAAGAATTTTAATTGCAACGGTGATATCGTTTGCATTTTTCGTTGCATATGATTACTTCGTATTAACACCACAGCAAAAAGCTGCTTCTAAAATCATTGAACAAAATCAAACTGCCAAAACCGTATCAAACACCAATCATGTTTCAAACAAAATTTCAAACAAAATAACTAAAACTGATGTTTCCACAATTGCAACCGTAAATGCTAAAAATTTTCAGATTAAAATCGACTCTCTTGGAAGAATTAGCAGTTTTAAACTTAAACAGACAAAATTTAATACCAAAAACGGAAAACATTTAGAACTTGTAAATGACAAACTTCCTAAACCTTTAGAAGTGAGATTTGAAAACAAAGAACTTAATAAACTTGCTTTTTCCGTTCCGGTTAAAGCGGATAAAAACGAAATAATTTTAAATGACACACCCCAAACAATTACTTTAACTCAAAATTTAAACGATAAAGAAGTTGTTACTAAAAAAATTACATTTTATCCTGACGGACATTATAATGTAAAAATTTCCCTATCTACCCCGGCAATCTATTATATCACACCGGGCTACAGACCTAAAGTGGCAGTGGATAAATTGACAATCCACGGCCTGGTAGTTAAAAAATCCGACGGAACGCTCAGTATAATCGAAGACGGTGACGCAGCAAACGATACTATAGAAAATGCAATTGTTACAGCGGGATTTGACAGATATTATACTACTCTTTTATTTTCAAACACTCCGTACAGTGTTGTTGTCGTTCCGGATGAAGAAGAAAACCCTACCGCTTTTATAAAAGCTGACAGTGATAAAGAATTTACAGGATACATAGGACCTAAATTTGTTGATACGTTAAAATCTATAGACCCTCAGCTTGTTGACGTAGTCCAATACGGTGTGGGGACTTTTTTTGCCAAAAACCTTTTCTTTTTACTTGACTGGTTTTATAAACTTGCCGGAAACTGGGGTATAGCAATTATATTACTCGTTATATTGGTCAGACTTGTATTATTCCCGCTTACGTACAAGGGAATGGTGAGCATGTATAAATTAAAAGAACTCGCTCCTAAAATGAAAGAAATTCAGCAGAAATACAAAAAAGATCCTCAAAAACTTCAAATGCATATGATGAAACTGTATAAAGAGCACGGTGCAAATCCTCTTGGCGGATGTCTGCCGCTGCTTTTACAGATTCCGATTTTTTACGGAATTTATAAACTTTTACTATACGCAATTGAGCTTAAGGGTGCTTCATTTTTATGGATTAAAGATTTGAGTGTTATGGATCCTTATTTTATTTTACCTGTTCTTATGGGAGTGAGTATGTATATACACCAAAAACTTACTCCTACAAACTTCCAGGATCCGATGCAGGAAAAAATATTTAAATTCCTGCCTCTGATATTTACGTTTATGATGGCTTCGTTCCCTGCCGGGCTTGTGCTTTATTGGACAGTCAACAACATTCTTTCAATTGCACAGCAATGGCTTATTAACAGAATCATGGCTTCAAAGGCTAAACAATGAGAATAGAAGCAAAAACACTTGAAGAGGCATATTATGAAGCTGCAAAAAAACTAAACTGTTCTGTTACGGATCTTGAAGTAACAATTATACAACACCCAAGCAGGGGGCTTTTCGGCCTGTTTGCAAAAAACGCCATTATAGAAGTTTCGGAAAACATTGAAAGAAGTATGGAAGACGTAATTCCGGAAATAAAAAAACATTTGGAAAACCTGTTTAAAAAATCATGTTTTAATCTTGATACTTTTGATGTAAGTAAATATGACGAAGAAACCGTTTTTATTAAAATAGACGGAGAAGACGCGGCATTACTGATTGGAAAAGAAGGTTACAGATACAATGCGCTTAATTTTATGCTTTACAGTTGGATTAATCAAAAATACGGATTTAAAGTTAGGCTTGAAATAGCTGAATTTTTAAAAACGCAAGAAGAAATGCTCAGAAGTTTTTTAGCCCCTTTTATAGAAAAGGTAAAAGAAAGAGGATATGGGAAAACCAAGCCTTTTGACGGAATATTAGCCTTTATAGCCCTTGAAATTTTAAGGGAGGAATTTCCTGAGAGGTATGTTGCAATAAAAGAAAGAAACGGTGAAAAATTTGTAGTCATAGGTGAAAAACATGGACACAATAGCGGCAATATCAACGCCTAACGGCGTCGGTGCCATTTCAATTGTCAGGCTTTCAGGTAAAAGCGCTTACGATATTGCTAAAAAACTTACAAAAAAAGATTTGACTCCGAGGACTGCCACTCTTTGCAGATTATATGATAAAAATGACGAATTAATAGATATAGGAATTGTCATATATTTTAAAGCGCCTAATTCTTTTACAGGTGAAGATATTGTTGAGTTTCAGTGTCACGGCGGTGTGATCGTAAGCAGGATTGTGCTTGAAACTCTTTTGGATTACGGTGCAAGAGCCGCACTTCCGGGAGAATTTACCAAAAGGGCTTTTTTAAACGGCAAAGTTGACGCTTCACAGGCGGAAGCAATAGCAAAACTCATAGAAACACGTTCACGTGAAGGTGCAAAACTTCTCTCACGTCAGCTTGACGGAGACCTTGGTAATTTTGTAAACGAAGTCAGGGAAAAGCTGATTGAAATTATGGCATATACCGAAGTGTTTATCGATTATGCGGAGGAAGACTTGCCCGAAACCTTAGGCTATGAAATAGAAGAAAGACTTAAAAAAATAGAATCCCTTCTCAACCATACCCTCGATGTAAGTAAAAGAAGGGAAGGTATGCTAAAGGGATATAAAATTGCCATAATCGGTAAACCCAATGTCGGTAAAAGCTCCATTTTAAACGCGCTTTTAAACAGACAAAGGGCAATTGTAAGCGAAATAGCCGGAACTACAAGAGATACGATAGAAGAAGATATACAAATAGGCTCGCATTTAATAAGGATAATAGATACGGCGGGTATAAGGGCAGCTAAGGACGAAATAGAAAAAATAGGCGTTGAGAGAAGCAAAGAAGCCATAAAAGAAGCCGACATTGTCCTTTGTGTGTTTGACGCAAACGAGTTTACCAAAGAAGATGAAGAAATACTTAATATTATAAAGAATACCGATAAAGATATTATAATCGTAATTAATAAAATAGACAAAGGTATTAACATCGGCTTGGAAAAATTCAAAGGTTACCCAATCGTAAAAATTTCCGCAAAAGAAGATATTTCGCCCCTTATAGAGAGTTTGAAAAACATTCTTGATTCATACAGCAGTGAAGATGAGCATATTTTAATTTCAACCCGTCAGATAAAAGCCGTCGAAAAAGCTCTAAATGCCATTAACGAATCAAAAGAGTTTTTAACAACCGGAGAGCTTGAACTTTTCAGTTATCAAATCCAGGATGCCATAAAAGCCATCAGTGAAATAACCAAACCTTTTGAGTATGATGAAATGCTTGATAAAATGTTTGGAAGTTTTTGTGTTGGAAAATAAAATAAAAAGGAGTGATTATGACAATAATAGAACTGAAAAAAATGATGATGAAAGCAAAAAGAGAGGACAAAACAAAAGCAAACGCGCTAATGATGTTGGTTGACAGCGCTCAAAAAATTGCAAAAGAAAAAGGTGAAGAGGTTAGCGAAAAAACTATCCAGGAAGCCGCAAAAAAACTTGCAAAAATGGCAAAAGAATCAATTGAAGCCGGAATGGAAGAAGCAAAAAAAGAGCTTGAAATATATGAAAGTTTTCTGCCTAAAATGCTTTCAGAAGAAGAAACAACCAAAATTATTAAAGAAATAATTGATGAAATAGGCGGAAAAAACATGGGTGAAATTATGAAAAGGCTAAAAGCCAGAGGAGATATAGATATGGCTATGGCCAGCAGGATTATTAAATCACTTTAACAACTGAAGTATCAAAGAATTGGCAATATGAGATAAAAGAGTTAAAGATTTTTTCTCTTTTTTCAGTTTTTTAATTTCTTCAATAATGTCTACATATTCGTCTTGTTTTCTTTTTATGTATTCGTTAAATGATTTTTTAAGACTTTGAGGCGAAAATTTTTCAGAATTTATTACCTCTTTTGCAAATGTAATTATAAAATACTCAATCAACCTTTCAACTTCTTCTTTCAAATTTTTATCGAGTCTGCTTTTCGGCTTAATGTTTTTTAAGGTTTTTAAGATGAAATTGATTTTAAATTTTGCAAAAATCAATTCAAAAAGATTGAGAATAGTGTTAAGTTCGATATTATACTCATGTTTTATCATAAACATAGCGGGTAAAAATTTATAAAAATCTTTCCATTTTTCATATATTTCTATTTTATGCTGGTTTTGGATTATTTTAGAGAGTTCATCTTTGTGTGTAATGAAAAGGAGAGGTTTTATATCCGTGTTTTCAAAAGTTTTTACCATCCATTTCACGGCAAATTTAATTGTCTGCTCAATGTCTATTAACATATCGTATTGTTTGTTAATGTCTTTTATGTTGTTGATTATTTCAGCTCTTAATTCATCGGCGTTGATTAATTCATTCATAATAAGATAACTTTCTATTTTAAATTTAAACGTTTTCTCATGATAATCGCTTAAAAATCCTATTCCGTGGGTGTTGATTATTTTATTTGCAATCTGTGTTGCGATAATTTCTTTTTTTAAAGGATGGTTAAATATTTCATTTTCAAATTTGTTGAAAAACTGGTCCGGAAAATACTCTTTTAAAAATTTATCGTAATAATTAGATTCTAACAGTCCGGAGTTAAGTATGTATTTTTTTAAAAATATTTTACTGTATAACATTGCTATCGCTAAAACGGGTCTTATAGCACGGTTGTTTTGATATAATATTTCCATTTCGCTGTTTTTAGGAATGTTGTAATTTTGTCTTTTGAAATAATCAGTATGTTTTTCAAGAATTTCAATTATTTTAATTAATTTTTCTTTGTAAATTCTTCTTTCTTCAAGAGAAAGTAAAAGAGCGTGTTCGAAATTGTTTTGTAAAACTTTTCCGATTACTTCGTTTTGAATTTCTTTTAATATTTTTATTTTTTCTTTTTCGGTTAGTTTTTTCTTATCAACGAGAGAATTTAGTATTATTTTTAAATTTACTTCGTAATCGCTTATATTTACTCCTGCGCTGTTGTCTATTGCGTCAAGGTTTATTTTTCCGCCTTTTAGGGCGTATTCATAACGTCCCTGCATTGTAAGTGCAAGATTGGCACCCTCGCATATTGCATAGGCGTTTATTTCATTTGCATTAACACGGATATCGGCGTTTTGTTTATCACTTATGTGAAGATTCAGCTCGTCTGAAGATTTTACATATGTTCCGATACCGCCGAAGTAAAGCAGATCCACTTTAAGAGTGAGCAGTTTTTTTGCAAGTTCTTCCGCAGTGATCGTGTCTTTTTTAGTATTAATCAAAGTTTTTATTTCAGGTGAAAGTTTTATTGATTTTTCGTCTCTTTTAAATACGCCGCCGCCTTTGCTTATTTTTGTTTTGTCGTATTTATCCCAGCTTAAGCCGTTTTCAAAAAGTCTTTTTCTTTCTTTATAAGAAATTTTAGGATCCGGATTCGGGTCAACAAAAATTTCGTTATGGCTGATTGCGGCTAATAACAGGAAGTTTTTATTTAAAAGCATTCCGTTTCCGAATACGTCACCCCTCATACTTCCCACACCGACAACAGAGAGTCTGTCGGTATAAATGTTCCGACCTTTTTCCATAAAAAACCTGTTGGTCGTATGTATTGCGCCTTTTGCGGTAATTCCGAGTTCTTTATGGGAATATCCCGTGCTTCCGCCGCTGGCAAAGGCGTCTTTTAGGAAATATCCTCTTTTTATCGCAATTTCATTTGCGACGTCGCTCATTGACGACGTGCCTTTATCTGCCGCAACAACAAAATAAAAATCTTTATCGTCGTATTTTATTAAATCAACGTCTCCGACATCGACTAAATCGAGCAGGGCGTCTATAAAAAGAGAATAATATTTTTTAAATTCTTTTTTGGTAACAGCGTTTTTATAAATAACAAACCCGCCTTTGGCCCCTTCAGGGATTATAAGTGCGTTTTTGGCTTCCTGTGTCACCATTAAATCTTTAATCTCTTCCCTGAAATCGTGGATTCTGTCGGACCATCTGATACCGCCCCTGCTGATTTTGCTCATCCTTAAATGTATTCCGTTAAAGTCATTGTGATAAACATAGCTTTCGATATTCGGCTGCATTCCGAAAAGTATGTTTTTAAAGTTTTTTGTTTCCACTTTGAATGAAATAGTTTCTTTGTTTAAAAAATAATTGGTTCTTACACTGTTTTTAACAATGGTGTATAAAACCCTGAATATTTTATCTTCGTTAATATTTGAAATTTCTTTTAACATTTTTTCAATGTCAATTTCAAGAGAAAGATCTTTTTTTGTAAATTTTGCCTTAAAATAATCTATAATGGTTTTCGTTAATTTTGAATTATTAAGTAATATGGAAATAATGAGGTTTTCATTAAATTCGTAAAAAAGCTGGTTTTGATATTTAATAAGGGCTCTTAACAATGTTATTTCTCTTATATTAAGCCCTTCCCACGCCATATAGTAAAGTTTACACAGGGAAAACAGCTCGTTTAAAAGGGCTTTTTGTAAAATTTCTAAAAAAATATCCTTGTTTTTAAGAAATGTTTCTATATGTTTTATGTCAGTTTTTATTTTGTAAACATAAATATTATCGTTTATAAAAGATACCGAATCAAGTATTGAAATGTCAAAATTTTGCAGTATATTGCTGATAGTGGTTATCGGAAGTTTTTCTTTAGAAAAGATATGTAAAGTGTTTGTCGTTTTGTTGAATTTTATAAAAATTCTCTCAAATTCAGGTATTTTATAATCATTTTCTGAAATTAACTGTTTGCATATATCATTCATATTTGCCCATTTTAAAAGAAAAAGAAGTTATTTAGTATATAAAACTCTTCTTCTTTTTCTTTTCATTTTAAATTTTCCTCTTGCCATATAACCTCCTTTTTTATGGAAGTTAACGTGTGTAATTATAACAAAAAATTATATTAAATAAAAACGGCGCTCATATATCCCACCACCTGATTTTCATCACCGCTGACATCCGCGCTTGTTCTGTAATCAACTATTAAAGGGGCGAGGTTTAATTCCCTGCTTGAATGTATTAACGCTTCGATTCCTATTTTGCCGCAGGCTTCACATTTTTCAAGCTGGCTTACATCCTGATTGTTTACGGCTTCAAGGCAGTTGTAATCAAGTGCGTTTGCCGTTTTCAAATCGTAATAGTGGCTTAAATCACTGCTGATGACTACTAATATATTGTTTTGAATAAGAAAATTGATAATTTCTTTTAATTTCAGCGGCGAACAGTTTGAATAAACAAGTTCAATAACAGGAATATCACCGAAATAATGTTTAATAAACGGCATCTGAACTTCGGTTGAATGTTCAACATGCACATATTCAAGGTTTTGAACGCCGAAATTTTCAATCAAAACCTTGGATGTCTCAAAATCTATCGGAAGATTTCCGCATGGGGTTTCATATTCGTCTTCAAGTGTTACGCTTATCCCTTCAAAGGCAAATCTGTGTGAAGGTCCTATCACCGCCACCGCTTTTGGGGAGCTGTTTTTTGCGATTCTGTATGCAAAGTTTGCAGTAAAACCGCTGTAAACCCATCCCGCATGGGGAACGATAAGCGCTTTTGGTTTAAGTGAAAAAATTTCAGAGGCTTTTTTTGCATCTACGTTTTCATCAATTATTTTATTGAAATGTGCGATATAACCTTCCACAGCCTCACAGCTTCCACCGTACCATTCTTTTACAACAGCTTTTCTCATATCCATA